>JGI24021J15306_10009880_pt1 | contig 11810 bp, 8 predicted proteins | sample Ectturendosymbi1_FD_15306 | JGI IMG/M metagenome (IMG submission 15306)
TTTTAATTCGCTTTGCATGTCACTTCCGCAACGTCATTGTTCAGCGCCTAAGAGCGACATGTCGGATTTCGGCGCTTTATAAATGCATGAATTATTATTATTATTATTGTCAATGTGACCGAACAGTTATTAGTATTGTGCGTTTTTGGCGGACTGGAAGTATGAGCGATAATTTTCTTTTCTGGTCCTACTGCCATGAGGTCCGCTTCGAGGGAAAACACTTAATGAAAAACTTCATGACCGTTTCTTCTGAAACAAAACTAATGTTTTTAAAACTTGCTTTCAATCGAGTGCTTCGCGCACCATCTAATTCCTGCTCGCTATGTATTTGGAACTCAAGAGCAAGTTATTGCGCAGTTTGGGGACCACTACTTGTATTCCTACCACGGTTGAAAACCTGGGCGACCACAAAAAAACAAATTACGATCAAAACTATCTGGACAAAAATTGGCCAAGCTGAATGGTTAACCACTTACGAGAACACTATATTGCTTGCAGCTTGTAGACTCGCTCCTCCGAAGTTAAGCATGATCCAGTCTTTTCTTGGTACTGTGCCATAGCTCTCCATACAACCTTTTCAGATTTACAACATTTTTTCTTTCTATTAACTAAAGCAAGTCGTGATTGAAAGCGCGGCAATCACTGAACGCGTTTAAGGCAAAATTTTCAGGACTTTTCGCGTACCCTTCTTGTAGTTCTCGAAGTTCCACTCGCTTTTCGGAAACATGTCGTGCACTCCATCACTTCCGGTCGGCATCACCATCTCAGTGCAAGCCTGGTAGTTCCACAACCTGATGAAAAAAAGACTACCGGTAACTGAAAAAACGTGAAGTCAAGAGAAGTGAAACGAAGATCTGTTGAAAGCGGTAGAATTTTTGTGACCAACAAACTGAGCAACAACAGGAAAGGGGTCTCCTTAACGTTTGTGGATAATTTTCAAGAATTGTTTTGTCCGCATACCGGTAGTTGAAAAAATATATACGCGGCGCTAAGAATTCAAAAATTGCAAGGTTTCCAAAAAAATGTTTCGCTGCTGAAAAAAGCGCCCGAGCACCGTTGCAGAACTGACCTAACTTTCCTGTAACGAGTCGATCAGCCCAAAAGCACTTGTTTGATACAAAGCTGTGTTGTAGTGACCTGAAATTTCACGGACAAACGACAAACGCTGTAGATTCGTGCTGAATGGACGATCACTCAAATTTACTGAGAAGTAATGCGAAAATCTTGTATGAACATTGCTGAGTGTAACGTCAACCGTTGTGACTGGCTTGGGAATGGCGATTCGGAAGTTTGTGACGCCCTTTCGCTTTGACGTGGTACACGGTTGTGAAGTTGGTCAACGCATCGGTTCTTGCCCAAGCTATACATTATGACGTCAAGGTCATCACTTCAGGTACGCAGCACATCAATACGGATCAAAATCCCAGTGGGTGATGACTGCCGTAATCACAAACGTTGCTGCAGCAATAAACACTGGCCATTTTCAGGTGTAGATTTCTCATTGTTGACAAAACACTAAAAAACACTCAGAAACTTATTTCTTTACCATCAAATGGTTGAATTTAACTTGTTGGCCGCTGACAATTCCAAGACAGTAAGCCACGGTTCAGAAAATAAAAAGCAAAAGCAATGCCAAGGCGTACTCACGCGGTCGAAAGGCCTTGTAAGTCTGAGGACGATATGTTATAGCATTCCACCTGACCCGAAGTGTTGTGAAAAACGCTTATAGCTTCGTACAGTGCTCGCAGCAGTTCTTTTCCTTTCAGATCCGGCGATGATATGTACGAACAAGTGACCTGCGAGACAGACCCATTCTTAGTCAGGATCGAAAAATAAAGATGTAGCCAGGGGCGTAACGAGGTTAGTTGGCGCCTGGGGCAACAAGCAACTTTAGCGCCCCCACGTTCGAGCCTGAGGTCTTTCGGAAGCAAATGTACTGTATTGAAGAAAGTATCTGTGACATTGTTGGGACTTTTCGACGCCCCCGCAGTCATTCGGCGCCCGTGAAATTGTGCCCCCCTTGCCCCACTCGTTACGCATCAAGATGTAGCAGTGAAAAGCAAGATCAGTTAATTCGATGGATGGTGACTGTTGTGCAATAAATAACACAGCACGTACAAGAGTCAAATAAAATATGTATGGCTAAAAAGTCATAACGAAACTTGAACAATAATTAAATAAATCAATCAAAATTGCGATGTGTCACACTGGCTTGCCAGCATGGCTTGGTCAACTCATCCAAAGCTTTAGTTGCAGCAGCGTGGTCAATACAGCATTATGGGCTACATGGCGAAGTAGTATGCGCAGCCCACTAAGACCACCAAAAACAAAAGCAACAACAAACATTTAAAAATTACCCAAATGCACAAAGAAATGTACGAAACAAACTCGCAAACGCAAAAAAATGCAACTGAGTTCTGATATACACAAATTATCATCGTCTTGAAAGACCGCGGGATGAGATATTTGAACATTTCCGCATTTGCGACTAACGCTGATAATAATCCTACAAGTTATTTACAGCCTTGAAGTGGCAAAGAACATGTGTAGATACAGTAAATCACAACTTCGGGCTACATTTAACACTTATATTCAGCTCATCCATCACAGACGTTCATCCGCACAAAACGAGGCAAATTGAAACTAGGCAATTTGTACTGGCTACACACGTTTAAACTCAGGCAAGAAAATGTTGAAGTACAGTGGCACATTAAAAATCTGGTCACTACCACCTTTCGATTTAAAAAATAAACAGCATTTGGAACTTTTACAGCTCAGTATAAAATAAACACACTACTCATGTACAAAGGAAAAAATCTACTCGTCGGTACTTTTCATTTTTCTATTTTGTGTATGTGCGTTGTCATCACTTCATCAATTCCTTTTTGTTGCGTTTATCCACATTCGACGTGTTTTATGCATTCGACATTTGTATAGCGCACTGGGATACCTTTGATCTCCAACTGCATTTGCGAACATTGCAGATTTTGCATCTGCGGGGCAGCACACGAATTCACTCCCACAGCCACGTGCGTGCGTGGGTCATCGCATCGCCTGAACCTCCATTTCCCCTACGAGCGATTTATAAGCTTCGTTCTCAGCAAATTTATTTTTGCGTGAGAGATTGCAACGCTGCATTAATCCACAAATGTCTTGGCGCAATCCTATTTGATCCCGTCACCCATTATTTACAAAATAAGTGAGAACTGCAAACATTCTGTGGCACGATTAAGCCGGTTATCCTCGCAACTTAATTTTGCACGCATATAAAATCTTGCACTCAGAACAACAGACTTTTACCATTTTTATCAACCAACTTTTCCTTCTCAACTACAAGTAGTCTTGCCCTGGGGAGGATGCTGCCCAAATGCCCCTGTTTCTTCACAGCCTCCCACATACTATATTACTTGATTGATACACACTTACCCAAACTGCGCAGTTTCCCATTAGATTGCAGTAACAAGTTCATGTAACAAAAAAACTGCACTTTTTACTGCCATGCATTAAATACATTTTTCGAGATTTTTATTCAAAACACATGCGTCCAGGGAGAAAATTCACATCAATTCTAACAACTTTTCTTCAAGTGTGCCAGAAAGGATCGCTGGCTGGTGAAAGTACTCAACTGCCATAGAAGATGTTAGCACTTCTGCAATCTCAAACTCCAAATCCTGTTACTCTTCTACTTAACGCAAAATTTCAAACTAAAACTAAAATTAGAGGTCGAGTAACTTTCGCACTACTTCGTATTGATGGAAATAACAAAGAACACAACAGACAAGAATTACAACGTAAAAATTCAGACAGAAGCTGAGAAATTGTAAATTAAGGACCAGCTCCGCCAAAATGCTGCGCAGGCATGCACGTTTGGAATTGAAATAATCCACGAAAACAAGCTTGGTAGCTTCGTCGAACAATTTCTCGTATCGCACGATAAGGCATGACGACCTCGCAAAAAGCTTATATTCGTAAATTTTAAACTACGGTTTCAACAAGAACGAAAATTAGGTTAAAGTGTTGACTAAATGCAATTTTAAACTTACGTTAATGGGCCATCCAGGCACAGGAATAAGGAAGCTGTTTTTGTACGGATAATCGACCATTGCAAGGTTTGCAAAACCGTCCACAATCCAGCTTACGAGCTTTGATTCTTCAACTACAGGTTCACACGTATGAAAAATTTCTGACAAAATTCTGTTGAATGCAAGATCGATTATGTTATATATTTTGTAATTCTGAATGCCCGCCTCCAGCTGCCACGCCACATGAAACTGCTGGCACGGCAAAAAACGACTGCAGTCAAACTACGAAGGTTTTTCCTGTTAGCAGATCACTTGTGTTAATGTAACGCCTTGCGTGATGATCATGCACTTGTCGAAGGACAACCTCTGTGCTGCTTCATTTACACTGCATCTCAGTTATACTAGTTTGCAATCCATCAATTTGCTCCCAGTGTGGCCAAATTTTAAAAGCCAGTGTATTCCGACAACTAAACAGTTTGCCCAGTATCTGGTGAAACTTCACAACATAAAAATCCTAACTCAGAAAAAACAAAATCCCTCGTACTAAACGCCTTGGCCTCAAAATCCTATGCTTTGAAGACACATTTGAAAAGGATACAATCTATTGCTGCTTTAGCTTTAAAGTAAAGCAGTGGATTTGGAGCAAAATAGCAGTCACAAACCGAAGCATAAAATTAATTACGGTTTCAACCGGAATTTTTTCTTTTCGGGCAAATTCCAATTCCGCCCGAAAACAAACATCCTTAATTCGGGTTACAACCCTGGATCAAGCGCATGACGTGGAATTGCTTAAAGGTCCAGAAGACATTTTAGCATCGCTGATACAGGTTAAAAACAACTGACAAAAGCAACCTTGAGGTAAACTGTAACAATGAACGATGTAGAAGTGAGATTGGTCAAACTATCATCACTTACTGAGCTCCACTAGGCAGTCTTGCGGTATCGCTCATCACCAGCCACGAATTTTTTATGTTCTTCACGCATTGTTCCCCACCAGCTACTCCCAAAAAGTCCTTGGTCACGATTTGATTATATCCTTCGGGATCAACAAATCCAGTGAAAAAGCGAACAGGAGCGGAAGCCGCAATTGCTCTGAGAAGCAAGCGAAGCAAACGTTTCACGGCTCGCGTAGTCTGCACTCTGCAATGACTGAGCTATCATATTCAAGGCAGTTGTGATAGTACAGAGCGGCATTTACACCGGAGTTGTAAGCGGGCCCCATTTTGAAGCCAGAAGACGGTCCAAGCCCGAAATCACAAGCCCAAACCTGGCCCGAGCACGACATTTTTAAGCACGATTTAGGCCGAAAATCAAATTTACCGAGTGAATCAAGACATGAGCAACTGCGGAATATTCGTGACGTAGCAAAATAAACATGACTAAATAATTCACAATCAATCAGTTTCTATTTATGATTTGATCACCTCCAATTGCTTCAACAGTAACTGGCAACAAAAGTGTCCGTCGTTGCGAAAAAAAATGTGTATGCAGGCCCGAGCCATTTCGACAAAGTTAAGCCCAAACACGTCCCGACTTACAATTCTGATCTACACATCATCCTGTTCAATTCAACGTATCTTTCAGATGCCCAAACGAAACGTACATGGTGTATTGTAGTAAGGCTGAGATGGAATGGAAAGGTGCAGTAAAAATAACGAATATGAGAACCCAGAATGCAACTTCTTCCGACTTTTCAAAAAGTAGGACAAAACGCAAGAACGCGGCGGAGACAATTTTGGAAAGATAAGAATCGTGAAACATACTCCATAAAAACAATTTCCACTGACGCTTACCCATCAAAGATGTGTCCGTATTTTGTTCGAGCCCAAGCACTCAGCATACCACCGTAGGACCCACCAAAAGTGATCACTGGATTGGTTGGTGAAGCAAATTTCGAGCGAATGTGCGTAGCAAGAATGGCAAAATCTGCCAATGCTTGTTCAGATGTGAGTTGCGCAAACAGTGCTTTCGTTTCCTACAATTTATTTAACAGCTCGTTAATGCTTTTACGACAGTTCGAAAAAAAACAGAATTTGCGAACTTACAGACGAGGGTTGAACGTTTCCATAAGGAAGAGACTTTCCATAGTACCGATGTTCTGCGAAAACCACCAATGCATTGAATTGCGGCGCAATGTCCCACATGAGACCCTGTCAAAACAGCAGTATTAAAACAATCAGTGAAGTAAATTAGTGCCGCAAAATATCATCACTAATGCAATTGATGTTTTGGCAAAAGCAGGGGCGTAACGAGGTTAGATGACGCCCGGGGCAAGAAGCAAGTTTGGCACCCCCATGTTCGAACCCGAGGTCATTCGGAAGCAAATGCGCTGTATTTAAGAACGCACCGTACTTGTGACATTGTTGGGACTTTTCGGCGCCCACACCGCAGTCATTCAGCGTCCCCATAGTGATTCGGAGCCCGGGGAATTGTGCCCCACTTGCACCACCTCGTTACGCCCCTGGGCACAAGCATAACGCTTTCAAAACTGACAATGATTTTAAGGCACGGAATGCAACGTCTGTTACGTCTCTCGTTCAAGTTTGGACGCAACAAGTGGAAAATGTTTATGAAAATTATGCTGTTAATCCAGGTATATAGACAAAGTTTGTAAAGAAAACAAACTAGAGTGAAGAAAACAAACTACAAACTAAACTATGTCATTCATGTCAAAATAAAGTAAATGAAAAGAAAAACAAAACATTTTGTCTTGCTGAACTACAGGTTACAAATACAAGGTTGTAATTAAACGACTTTGCTTCATACCTGATAAAAATTACTCTCACAAAATCATGGCATAGTTTTAAGCTATTCAATTCAGGCAAATTTCCCAGTTCACACAACCTTCGTTTTCCAAATTTTAAATCACCTTTTACCCCAACTTTACTCATAAAGTACAATTTTAGTAAAATTTGGGTTTTATGCTTTTCATTCTGAAATTTCAGTCAACTCACATGAGCTCCTGTTATTCAAAGTTCAATAAAGATTTTTATCATAAAGATAGTAACCATACTACTTCATGCTTAAATAGCAAAACGTCCATGTGCATAAGCAGACTGAGAATTCTTGTAATGAATAACTAAACTACAGATGGTTATGGCCCTTTCTGAAAATGTTTTCAATGTTAAGCAGTTACACTAAGACGGATATTTAATCAGCTTTTACAGTGACTAAACTCACAAAAATTATTGGTTTAAACAAGATGAAAGTAACATATAGTCAATGGAAAACTGTTACCTACGTAAAGCCCACACTGAGTCTTATTATACATTCGTGAAGTGATACAAGTTCATAAATCATTATATTGTCTTCAATAAAATTATTTTGAAATACAACAGACCAGAGAGTTCTTTGCCACCAATTGATACAAAATGATCTGCTCATGTAAAGTAACACATAATCTCATAACAATACAGTACATCCTGGTATGTTGTTTCATGTTTGTTCCTCTGTAGTATAGGCTGCAGGTGCCAACTAATTCTTAACCTGTGATATGTTGCGACTAAGTGTTTTCTTATCCTTGTTTTTTTACTATCCCTTTACATATGGACCCTGTGTGTGAGTCAAACATACAAATTTTTAAAAATCAAGGAAATAAGACTCAAAACATAAGGTGTCTTTTCCACAATTTGATATTTAAGTTGAAAGAAAACTTGAAACTTTCAGGAATGTAATTGTCAGAGCTAAGCATTTTCTTCAGCATTCCTTACAGTGTAATCATTAATACCATACTTTTCTTCATACTAGGAACTAGACACCGCAGTTGTAGCATATACGCTAACTTGAAACAAGGTGACATTCTTCCATGAATGATTCAGCAAACCTTACTGTGTTGTTGATAAATGTAACTACATCTCCTTCATTGCCAGTATAAAAAAATATAGGTCCATCTTTGTGATCAAAGTACTGATCTGACACAAAATATCGTTGTTGATATGTAGTGTCAATGGTGGGATTGAAATGATCCAGCTGCATGCACAAAAATCACATGGTTGTCAATAAGCATAATGCAAAAATGAAATTAGTTACAAAACATGAATTGATAACGGTTTAAATAAACATACAAAAACTCAAGACCAATGGGATAAAAATTTGCATTAGGCTGGATCTAAATTACTTCCTTTACAATATAAGTTTGCTTACAAACTGTGTGATTCAAGTCATTGTAGTTTACATCAGCTTACCAATTACAGTTACTATACCACATTCAGTATTTGAAACCAAATTCTCCACAATAATGCTCACAGCACTGTGTACACTATAACATTTGATTTTATATTGTGTTAATCAAATCAAATTAACCTATAAATTTTCGGCATTCCTTGTTTTTAACATGACAAAAAAATTAAAAATGAGAAAAAATGCTCACATTTATGTTATATTTAATTAATTTGTGAACAATTGCTTGTACAGTACAACTTGGTCTTTATAAAATAAGACTAAGGTCTAAATTACAAAAATTTCAAGCAGATATTGCTTTTCATCCAACTAAATCATCACATTTTTTGTTTTTTTTGGCAAATTACTACCTAAATACTTTAATTTTTACCTAATGCATATACAGCAGTAAAAATTGGTAAACCACAAAGAAACGAGCTACTGCATTGGCCTTTACCTGTTGTGTGAAATAGAATGGTTTTGGAAAGACATACTGGTCATTCCTCTTTATTGCAGTAATTGCAAAAGAACCAGCTATGACTCCAAAAAGATAAGCACTGTAATAGGCACATAGGCAAATTTTATTTCGCATTTTTTATTAAGTTTAATGCGAATCACACTAAAAGAACTTGTAAAACCTGGAAACATATCAGCTTTGTTAACAGCACTCACTTAACATTATCATATACTTATATGATTACAGGCCTATATTTGAGTTACTTGGTCAATAGCATCCACTTTTGCAAAAGTTAGGAAAAATTTTTAACTACACACATCACAAAATTATGCATTTTGTCTGAGCCAAGTGTACAACATCAGAAACCCAAAAAGAAATAGCTGAAAAGATAGATTATATAAACTGTAAAGCATTCAGCAGAGTCAAATTGAGATTACCTAAACCTCTGGAAGAATTGTATGAAGATTATGTAGAGTCTTTGACAGAATCTATGCTTTGTTCATCACAGCAAATAAGCATGGACTCTGAACTCCCCCTTGCTTTCACGGTTGGTTACAAGGGGATAAAAAGTTAGTGCCCTACTTTATTTGCAGTGTGGTGCTGATACTATCTCATCAGGAGTCTTACTATACACATAGGTACATTGCTCTTAATTACTTTAGCGAACAGCAGGTTGTGATTATTGTTATCAAGTGCTTTAGACATATCTAAGAAAGCTACAAACACTGGCTAGGGTACTTTAATTTACATAAAACAACACAGTCTGTTTGAGTAAAAATATGCACATTTTCAGTACCATTTTTTTGGCTTAAAACCAAACTGGTTGTCTGTGGTGGCTGCAAATAAGCTAGTGAAATACAGGAAATAGTTAATGTTCAAACAATTCGAAGAACGTTTGAAAAAATGGTAGTTGCAAGAGAAACTGGTCTATAGTTCCCAGCATCATTTCTGTCTCCATTCTTATTTTCACAGATAGGCACCACAATAACAATTTCCATGCATTCCTATGGAATTTTTCCATGCATTAAAACACACATTAAAGAGACTACTGAGGTAATTGCACACACACAAATCAACATAAAAATGTATTCAGAAAAAATGCCATCTTTACCAGCTGCACGATTTGGAGGTAGTTTCTGAAGTACAGATTTGATCTTAATAATTAATGCACATCAATCAGGTCATCAATGTTTCAATCCCTTCAAAATTTGAAATGCTGCATATCTCTTCCAAATTTCTTTTAATTAACTACAAGCTGCTGAACAAACAACAATATTGAAACAACTACATCATCTTTAACGGATTTGGTGGTGGAAAACAGCATTAGTGAGCCTACTTACGATTTTCGCAATCATAATGCTTGGGCATCCAAAACGTAAGCAAAAGCTAAGTACACTAGGCGAGACTTACACTTAGTGTCCATTCATTCATTCATTTATTTATTCGGGAAGTAAACACACAAAAAAAACTCACAAATAAACAAGATAAAATAAACAAGCAAATTCATGAATAGTAATACAATCAAAATTATATCNGCATCTTGCCAGGGTACCTAATATAACCAGGAGGTTTTCTAGTTAGGTCCCCCAACTAACTCAGTAACTGTCCAGCGAAGAATGCTGAAGTGAGAAATAGACGAGCGACTAGATTACCATACATATATTTCTTAAAATAATAGAGATTTTATAGGTAAAGGCTAAAAATGAAGACAGAATGCGTGAAAGTACTGTCCCTGTAGTGTCTGGCACACTTCAAGATTACAAGGTAGACAACAATCTGCAAGGGCTCTTTCTCATTAGATTATTCCGGAAATGCGTATGTGAAAAATGATACTCCTGCGATCTGTCTTCAAGCCACATGCGCATTTACACTTGCAGGAAAGCCCCGAGTCAGCAGTCATGTGCAAAAATGCAAAGCTACCAAAGCTGATCACTGCATCTGGTTTTAACTTTGGCGGTTGGATAACCGGAAGGATAGTGAGTTTGCAACCAGATACGGATATCCAAAAACCGCTTTCAAACGGGAGTCGGGAACCGGATACGGATATCCGAAACGCTTTTATCGATATTTCGAGGATTCAGACTTTTTTGGAAAAAGTTGTACATTGCACAATCATTCATATTGCACAAGGCTGCCCAACCTGCAGGCCGAGGTTGTTTTAAGTGGCCCGCGTTCTATTAAGTTCGTAAGCAGACTTTTGAAATTTTTAGTATTTTTTTATAGGCTCAAGTATATTTGCCATCAAAACACACCTAAATTATACCTGCTGTTTCTGTTATGGGCCTACCACCCAAAAACTTGCATAACAAACGCTTCGAAAATATGTCAATTTTTTTGATTTGGTTTACATCCGTACACACTGGCAGCACTACGTAAAACTGCAACTATAGGACTCATTATCACCTCCTGTTATCGCATAAAACTGATCAAAATTAAGTGATTTGTTATGTCACAATAGCTTATGTTACATCATAAAAACGTTTGTGATCCGCAGTAAATTTCCTCATGTGAAAGAGGCCCGCAAGCCGCAACACTAAAAAGGTTGGGGAGGCCTGATGTAACATCTTCAGAAGCATCTTTTCAGCCTCTGTGCCATGACTCCGAGTCTGTGTATGGTGCATTATCTGTTTTTATAGTAACTTTGGTGTTTGGTCACGTGTATTGTACTGTGACTTTTTATAGCAACTTGAAATATCGAAATCACCAACTTCGATCAGAGTAACCCACAGTGGTGAACAAAAAGCAGAAATGTGATCGTAAAGTCCGCGAAGGGCGTCTGCTTGTTTTTAGCGGAGACGGAGTCTCATGAACTGTATCGGATACGAAGTTTGTTTTTATGGTAATTTTGGTTTTAAAGTTCAACTCGCATTGCTTAAATTTTATATTTTTTGGAAAAATGTAGGCTGTGGAATTATTTGAAAGATTATCATTGCTGACACAGAAGGAGTTATCTAAAATTATTCAATAAATCAATGTTAAGTATGAAAAGTGCGTGGTGGTTAGCCTATATAATTAATAGATATTCATTGCAAGTCATGTTATAGCATGGGTTCCCATCTTTTGTTGAAGCTGGCACCAGTGGCCAAATTAGCACATTGGGCCAGGGGGGTCAAATCGCTGTTGTAGGGGCCCGTGTTAAAACCGTAAAGTATATGACGTCATCGTGCTCATTC
>JGI24021J15306_10009881_pt1 | contig 11810 bp, 7 predicted proteins | sample Ectturendosymbi1_FD_15306 | JGI IMG/M metagenome (IMG submission 15306)
AGGAGCATGAATAATTAAGCAAGGACAACCAAAACATTTTCACGATGAACCACCAGAAATGAATGTATGGGTGAAAAAGTGCTCCATTCTCTTCAACGCATTAATAAATTGATTTTGCTCTCTGAGGTGTGCAAGCGCAAGTCAGAGACCGATGAAAAATGAGACCCAGGTGATTATTTGTATCATCAAAAGTAACACTCCACAAATCAGGCCACAGCTCCAACAGACTCAGATCATTATAGATCAGAACTAAAACTACCTCGACCAGCTATGTCCAACCCGCGGGCCGAATAGATGGCCCACACGAAGGTGTTGTTCGGCTCACTTTAGATTTTCGCGGTAGTATAAGTAGCTTACACACTGACAACCTGTCCTTAATTTGATAATCTTAAATTTGACATTTTTGTTACAGGTGGTCCTCTGTGCCACTCACGTATGCACCACGTGCTGGAAAATTTCCACATGTCCACTGAGGCACTGACACCTTGGTACAAACGTTTTCTGATTTCTACCCTTGTTCCATTGGCACTTGAACTTGCCTATGAAATCGCACTTACGGAGTGGATAAAGGTGCCAAACAGTCGTTACCATTGCAGTCAGGATTCTAAAGCTTTCAGTGCATTAGCTTAAATTAAATTTAGTTTGCTACGATCAAAGTAAGTTATTCAATGTGCGGTCCTCATTAATATATCATTAAATGGGCGGCCCTGGTTGAGATAATGGCAAATATTTTTTGGCTCAGTAAGTCAATTTCGAGCAGTTTCGGTCGGTCGTAGCTATGGCCTAAAGGCACAAATCGCGACTCGCCTGATAGTCATGACCGCATGAGATTAGAGAGCCAGCGATGGCACCAAGTTGGCTCATGTTTAAAAAGAAGTGAATAGCTTTGCCAAAAGCCTTTGAAATTTTGAAAATACAAGCCGTGATGACCAGTCATTGTCTTTCGCAACAATAAGTTTATGAGTTAACTTGAACTTAGAGTTTACTAAATGATGTTTGGAAAATCCAAAATTGCGACTCTATCAAGTCTTGCTACCTTACCTTCAAATGGCAACAACAAATGGCAAATCTTACATGAAAAAGATACATAATTATGTATTTCACAAACATTTCACTTTGTGAGGAACAAAAGTCTGAATTTTATTCTCGTTTTAGTAATTTGGATAATGTAAGTTGTTGTTCTCTGCGTATCTTTACTTTTTTTGTTATTCATTCCAGTGCACATCCCATTTTCAAGCATAGAATTACACTACATAATTTTGTTTGTTTTTTCTGTTTGTACTTCAACCTTCTTTTTAGTTTTCATACTCATCTTTTTTGTTGACTCCAATTGTCTTCAATTGAACCAGATCCACTACTTTGTGTACATAGGCATGTTCTCTTCAATGTTCCTCACCATGTTCGATTTTTCTAAATGTGCTTATTTTATTGCCAACTGCTTTTTTCCAACACTTGTCAATAACTAATAAGTGGGGATGATTGATTGGATGACCGTCTTGGTCCTTCACCAATCCTATGTGACACAGTGACAGTGAACAGTGCCGTGAAAACGCCATTTCGTCTCTGACATCACTCATTAATGGTTTGTTCCTAGTACTGCGGTGCACTGACCAGCTCTAGGAATATGTGTTTACTCTTTATCCAACATCCTGTTGGTGGCGTATCACACAAGTCGTCACGTAAATGCTATAGTTTACACATGTCAGATTTTGTTTCATCGGGAAAGTTTTGTTTTTGGCATCATTTGTAATGCGGTTGGGAGCATGAATTTGTTGCGTTTTCCATCGCAAGCACAATGTGCACAAAAGGTGGTGTGGCATGCGTTTTATATAAAAGGCAAATATTGGCTAAACCTCTGGTAAATTTCCAGCGATTTTCTGCACCTTGCAGTTGCTGAGACATATTTGACTGATCTTAAAATCTGAAAACAATCAACAAAGGTACAACTGAAACATTTTGCTTTGAAACACAGAAATGCTTTGAAACACAGAATAGTGCGACGTTTTCAGAATAATATTTGCTTCACTTGCAGAGGAGCCTTCTGGTTCTGGACAATTTCCGTTATTAATTTTAAGGACTAAGGCACCTTCAGGTTGGCGCTGCCATCAACATACAATCTACTATTTCAAGAAATATTAAATCAGTGTTTTCTGCATAAAATTGTTGTGTATTTGTATTGTATCAACCAGGCTGCAATCAGCTGACATTATTTGGGAGGATAAATGATTGTAATATGTTGCTGCACCTGAAAACTTCGGGAGCAGTTAAATGCCCGGTGGCCCCGCCCCCCTGGTTGCGGGCCTGGTATCAACCCTTTAATTTTGTATTTATTCTGTATCAACCATTGATTTCTTTTGTGCGTAAAATTTTGTATTTGCACAGTATAAATAGTTATTTGAAGGTTTTGTATTTCTACCGTATCGACCATTCATTCACACTGTATCAACGAGATTCCATTTGAATAAGGTTGTAGGACTGAAGATGCTTAATTTTACGTGAAATCGATGCCCAATTAAAAATGTTGCTGATGAATTCATACCCTTCACCTGTGTGGAAACTACCTACAGTTAGTTGTACTGTATCAAATTACAAATTTATTAGAACTATGATACAAATTTAAATTTTCATTTATATTTATCGGAATGTTGTAATCGGTCACCAAGAAGTAGAAAATTTGTAGGTGATTCCTATCCAAGATGACAACATCTAGATGCAGGTGTTTTGAAAACGATAGTAGCTTGTTCCGTAATAACTGACTGCATCAAATTTACGAATATTTGTGTGAGGATTGTCTTAGTCAACCTAAAACCTTTGAAAAAATACTTTTATATTCTTACTGAATAATGCATGTATGTGCTGTGGCTCACCTATTTCAAAAGCATGAGCTGATGTTAAAACATATTTTGCAAAAAAAAGTTTTATCAGACCGTAATCGCACCTTTTGTTCAAAGTTGTATCACGCAGTTATGATACCTTTTACTTATTACAATATCTGTTGACGACAACATGTGATTAACGCATCGAGCGTTTGCAATTTTTACAGACACTAATAAAATATACAAATTTTCTTCCCCGGAACCAAACTTATCAAATATTTTAAAGTCTCGTTTGCCTAAATTAGCCTGCTTTGATGAAAACCTATAGCAGGAGAGCTCATAATATGCGCAAAAACCGTAAAATGCGCTTTCGTCATTTTTTGAATCAAAATGTACCAAACTGGAAACTCAATTAAGCTTATAACAAAAACACAAGTTCTGAATAATATTTATGTTTGTTAATAACAATGTGCCACATTGACCGGACCACAAGACGCACTTGGAATCCTTTAATTTTCTCAAAAATCAAAAGTGAGCCTTATAATGTGGTGCGCCTAATGTATGAATCTGGTTGTGCCTTCTCACCTAGAACCAATTGCATGTGGTAAAAGGTGCTATTTATTTTATTCTTATTGCTTTGTTTAAAAGGGCTTATAATCCAATGCGCCTTATGTATGAAAATAGAATAGTTCGCATTCAATCATTGATACTGCTCCTTGTGATCCAGTGCACCTTATGGCCCAAAATGCTGAAACAAGGTATTCTTACTTGTTTGAAACGTTGAAAGGCTAAAACAGGGTATTCCTACTTGTTTGAAACGTTGAAAGGCTAAAACAGGGTATTCCTACTTGTTTGAAACGTTAAAAGGCTAAAACAAGGCCATTTTTTAGCCTTCGAACGTTTCAGCTTTTAGCACTGCTTGCGGATTCAAGGTCTGACAATGCGTATACTGTTACGTGAAATCGATTTCCTATCAAATATTGCTGACTGCTTTCTTGCTTGTCTCATGTGGAGAGTAGTTACTTGAATATAGATAGGTTCAAGTCTGAAACATTGCAAAAAGATGAAGCAGATTCCAGTCGGCTGACATCTCGAAAGATTGCAGAAAACTTAAGGCGTTTCAAGTGCTTGCAATGAGCACGATTTTGAAGATGCGATACTGCATAACATCTTTTGAGAAAGTTGTGATGCAGTCACACTCAACAGTTTTCAATTGGTTACTTGATCTAGTATCTTTTCAACTTGGACTTTTATTTATCTGCAAAGTCACACTCTTTATCTGAAATAAGAAACGTCGTTTAATTATTAGCAGGTAAGCAGTAGCATGTTACACCGTGAATAAAAACTATCAGAAACACATTGCAAGAAATGGATGTCAGCAGTCGAACGTAAAACCTATTTTCTTTTGGGATTTTTCTCTCAAGTATGAAGCTGCTAGGCATACGAAATGACAAGCACAGATAATTACCGATTTTTTCACTTTGCAATTTTTATATTCACTCAAACGTACCATTACAGATACATTTTTGTATTTACGAGCTACAGCCTCGTAATTCTTTGTCATATACCAGCTCATTGCGACTTCACAAGAGCAAGAGAGCACATGCTTTAAACACACGGTAAAAACAAACGTTAATCGGATGAAGCATGAGAGAGAAGATGGTTTACAAAAACGAATTTGGTCATACGACCTTGGTTTGTTTTAATTTTCATCAAATATGGCCAAAAATGATTTTATCGTATATTGATTTTAAAACCAAAAAAGATTTCATCAAGTATTGCTTATTCTGAAACGGAAAAAGTGTTTCACAGAAAAAAAAAGAAAAACAAATTATTTAAAGTTCCACACCACAAAACAAAGCTGAAAATAACTTGTTTGGGGACAGTGCCTCAAACAGTAAAATTTGTCGTTTCATTGCTAAGACCTAAACGTGAAAACATAAAAGTTGTACACCATCAATACCCTGTTTCAGTAACGCGAAAAAACTACACTGTGTTTAATTTGTCTTCAGAAACGTCTTTAGTATTGCAGACGTTCTTTATTACTTAATTATCAATGACATTAAAAATCAAGTTTTATCGGCGTTCGTAGCTAAAATATTGCACAAGTTTCTCTTTTTTTATCAAGTGTTTTGTTGCCGAAGACAGACAAAACCAAGTTCGTCACACTCAATACATCTGTTCCATATCACGCCATGGATTCTATTTTATAAGGTGGATTAGCTGCAGTGGGATTAGTTACGCAGCAAACTAACTGATAATTGAAGGCAAACTTTATCACCAGAAGAACAATTGCGAATACAACCAACAGGATAAGATCATGGAAGAGAAGGCTGACCAAATCAGCTCCCACTTTTGCCCAGTAGTCCGATGAGGAGGAATTATTCTGTCCGTCGTTGCAATTACAGGGGGTTGCTGGGGTTGTTGTGGGGGGGGCTAAAAAACAGAGCGTTATGAAGCATTCATAAGACTGCCATTGTTCAATCTTTTTAACATACTGCTAAACTCTGCTCGTGTTCAGAACGTTTCTGTTAATAGCATGTCAGCCTTGCCACGTTATACTGCATTTCCTATAAATCCACCAAGATAGTTTAACAACTAGTAGCTAGGAATGGAAGCTGAAAGTATTCTGTAGGTTTATTGAAACATTTCAACCGTTCTACATAAATTCTGCTTTCTGTTAGTGTATTAGGTTATTCATCTCTGACTGAAATACTAAAATTTTTAATTGAAATTTTGTCATATTTGATCCAGAGAAATGATACAAAAATGTTTTTACCTAATCGTTTGCATTTTTGTTGTTCCAGGAATTTATCACAATACTTCCTGTGTCAAGGAGATGTCGTTGCCAAATGCCTTAAACCTCTTAGTAAATACTAACATTTTCGAAAAGTATTTTAGTAAAGCTGGTATCTTTGCAAAGCTGGTTAAAAAGTCTCATGTGAAAGTCACATCTTTGATACAACATATGTTGTTTATTCCAATAACCTGGAGTCACAGCTAGAAAGAGCTTCATATCCAAATAGTACATTATTGATTGTACAGTTCTTGTGCTGATAGATGCCTTAGCAAACACCAATGACTTTTCCTCTCCGAATGGCCTGCTAGACCGCGGCAAAATATTCATTTTTATTGCCATTCTTTATCTAAAAAGCTGCTATCATATATCGCAGCTGCTCTCAGAACTACCGGTTTTCTTTATGCATGCCAAAGGCGACAGGGTATTATAAAGTGGAGAGAAAATTAATTGACTCACTAGCACAAAACAGTCACAAATTGTTTTTTGTTGTTTTGTTGCGGTTTGAATGAAACAAAAGCTGTTTGTAGTAAGCGGTATGATCACTTTTCTTCTTTATTAACTGTTCGACACGTTTTGGCATTAATTCCACAAATTTTTGGCAGCTTGAGCAATATTCATTACGGAACCGTATGGTAACAATAACTCCATGGTCTTGGTTAGGGTGGTGCAATCGTTACCCACTCGCTTTGTTTTGAAAATTCTCCACGAACTTTGGATGAGTTTCCTATCGGGTGAGTTCCCAGGCCAATCAACAACGTTGACACCTTGCTCTTCTAAAATTGTTTCACTTTTTTGCAGAATGACAGGGAGTCAAGTCTTGTTAAAAACATCCCCTCTAGCTATAAGCGTTCATTCCATTTCCCTAACCACATTTTGTCACACCACCTCGCTTTATTTTTCTGTATTCATCATCCCTGTAATAGGGTAAAGTGATCCAACAACCTGGAAGTTGAAATCACCACAAAACATTTTCTTTTTGGGATGTTTAGCACTTTGGATGATGATGTTCCTTTGTGATCTTCTGCCCATAACTTTTCCCGATGTGACAACATGGCTGACATTGCAGCAAACACGGACTTTCGTCGGAAAAATTTTTTTTTCCAACGTTCTGCACTCCATTATTTGCACTTTGTGCTCATGAAAGCCTGTTGCATCACATTTTCTCAGTCAAAAGTTGGTGTCATTGCGTTTTTCTGGCCTTTCTACCAGCTAAAGCCACCCTTCTTTTCACAAGAGGCGCACTAATGTTTACTTCAGGATACTTCAAATCGTTTTGTGGGGCACTACAAGCTTTTTTGTGTTAATTTGTGCATTTTGCCATGATATGTGCATGACTTTTGGAGTTGGTTTCATTTTTTACCGTGTTTTTCCTTTTTAATTGGGGGTAAATTGCCCTATTGCCTTGACCTGTATAATAACACGACATACAGATCTATGACCTACTCCAGTCATGTTGGCAACATCCCACAATGACTTTTTACAATGCGGATGGAGGGTTAAAATAACTGGCACACCATTTGGGATTAGTACCTGCCATTTACTTTCAACTTCCTGCAGTCAAACGTACCACAAGATACAGTCTGAAGGGGACCTCCCCACTGAATAAACGACCTAAGTCCCATAATGACGCCATACGTGTGCCCATTGTTCGAGAAAAGCATTGTGGAATGTTGTTCTTTCATTACTACAATATAAAAGTCAACTTTCTTCCGAATAGAGCATGTTTAAGCTTGTCCAAAGTTCTTGCACACGAAAAAATCCAAGTGAGCCAATTAATTTGCACACTCCTGAATACTAAACGTAGAACACTCACGAATTATTCCATTTTGATCACATGCTCCTGGACAAGCGCAGGGACTGGAAAGGATGAACTCCTGAAAAAGATAGGTTACGTCATATGGTGATTCAAAAACCAACCTTTTTTAAAAGATAAAATCCAATCACACCGATCTTTTATGTATTTGCCCAAGTATTTGTGAGGCGCTACATTTTAGTTTTCATTGTATGCTGGAATCTACTTTTATGGTAATCAAGTTCGTTGTCTGACAGGATTTTAAAACATTGTTTGCTTTACTATTATTCTTACGTATTGAGTCGTGATCAACTCCCCAAGAAACTCAAGGTTGTGATTTGTTGAACCTGGTGTACAAATAAGAGCAACGTTGGTTAACCTGAAAAAAAAGATAAATTGATGTTTGACCTTTCAGATACTTAAAAAGAACAAAGATTTTCTTAAACTTCTTTCACTTTTTCAATGTTACAACAAAAAAATGATCTGAGGTGAGAACGAATTTGCAGACATTTAGGAATTCTTCAACTTGAAAAAGGTAAACGAAGCTTGTGTATCATGTTTATCCAAAAAAACCATATAAAATGAAGTCAATGTTACGGTTTATTTTTCAAAAAAAATGTTTGTCACCCTATATTTCTTGTTTGAGTTAAAAACAAAAGTTTTGACTGCTTGCATCAAGCGTTGAAACATAAACATGCTGAAGAGGAATTGCACAAGATATTGGGAGTTCTTGAATGATAAGGGTCAACGTAGCAGATTGCGCCGCCTGAAGAAATGGCGTTTCACAGCAAGAAGTCCTGGCGTCTATCCTCCTCAGACTCACTTGCCAAACACTGTTTCCAAGAGGCCAACGTGGAAGTGAGTGGAAGAGGCTCTATCCATTGGAGCTCAACACTACCAAAACAGTCTCGACAGACGTCCAACACACGGAAACCAAACGTTAGCCTCAGGTAAACTGGACCGTGGAAATTCCAGTTGCTCTGACCCCGAACCCCTCGAGTAAATTTTGACAAACAGATCACATCCGCCGACACCTCGAGTCGCTTCGCAAAAAAGTAACATCCTGCGTCGCGGTTTTGACGTGTCTTGCTGGACAAAGCTGGAGTGCTAAAGAAATCTCTGCCCAGTTACATTAGCCCTAGTACAATCAGCATCAGAGTACTGCGCTCTTGATTGTGTTTCAATGCGCACGTCCTCCTGATTGATTCAACCATCAACCACGCACTGCGAATTGTTACCGGATGCCTCCGTTCTACACCACGGAATAATAATCTTCTGGTCCTGGCAGGAATCCAAACCTACGGAGTTTCGCCGCAAAAGAACATCTCTGTGTTATGTCATGCTTTGGAGCCTGCGGATATCTGCTTTTCGTCCACATTCGACAGTTCACATGATGAAATGGAGTGGCAGATAAAGTGCAGACATCCGTTTGCTCCTGCTTCTCAGGAAATGCTCATCAAATTTATCCGATAACAGTGCTGCACACTGGGCGGATCAAATATGAAACAAAACATGGGGTAAAAGCAATACCAGACTCCGAGAATTCATAGCCAACGTCACTTTCAACCCTGCTGGCATGTCCCTCCCAAGACCAACACTGTTCAGGTTTAAAGTGCCTTCGCACTGATATCAAGTCTTACCAATTCAACGTGTACACCTGGGGTTTGGGTCCATAAACGGCCTGATAGTGTGTTTCAGATAGTATTGTTACTGGAGTGTGCCAAACACTAACATCATAATGGAGCAGATGCTCGGCGACTTTACATGATGAAACACAAAACTGATTGTTGAAAGTCATGCACCGATTTCACCTCGGTTGAGTTGTACGTGAAAAATGATCGAATATTACGACAAGAAAAGTGGCGGGCAGAATTTGACCGAAAACGAATACATTGCAAATTGCAAGTTTAGCATCGTTTAATAATAGCAAAATTTCCGTGATTTTACAAAAAGCTTTCAAATTGTTTCTTAAAGGAAATAAACAAAAATCTTTTGAAAGTGTTTTCTTACAAAGAACATTGTGGATTTGCATAAAACGTTTACCATTTGCACTTCATTTGTTTACTGCTTACCTAACGAAGTCGTGAGCGTAATAAGTGATTGTCACCGACCCATCGTAGTTNGTGTAGAAATCTTCGTTAGACTGGGTACCAAGATTGTATTGTTCGTCACTTTCTGCGTTTTGCGTTTTTTGCAAAACCTGCATTTCAAAAATATCGCAGCGTTGAACAGATCACGATTGCGGCAGTAACGCAATTGTTGATGTAGTGTCACGGGAAACCGATGTCATAAACGTTACAATTTGTCTGTATGTCGTCATGAAACTAATTAGTATCAACACAGGTTTAATATCTTGAATCCATCAACACATATTTATAAGAAATCGATTTCACGTAACACCGCGTATAACATGTTGTCCACTTTTATTTCTCTAGAGTATTTTTCAGATTTTTCTGGAACTTGACACTCCGAACAAAGCAATGATTTAAAAAAAAAAGTTTGAACTATGCTGATCAAATGATAAAAATTGCTTTACGGTTTTTCTGCAATAGGTTCCAAACATCATTTTTAATTGAAATATGTTTGCACAATTCTGCTCTTCAAAAAGATACTGGCGATAATGGCGATGAAACCATCGTTTTCAAAGAAGTTCAAATGTACTGTGTGTTTTTTTTCAAAACGCTGCAAAACCAATCATGTACAAACCAATTAAAACTATAGTCTAAAATTCTAAACAAAACGTGAAGTTACAAATGTATTGTTTCGGCTTGACAACCCATTTTGTAATTTCTGAAACATTCTGCGTTCAGAGTTTTGTAACCATGTATGTATGCGTAGCAATGCTATTTGTTTAACGAAATTGCCAGAATTGCCTAAGCACCCTGCAATAAGAACTATGATAAAGCAAAGTGAAAATTGGATCTTTTTCGTTCTTGTTGTTATGCTTGTTTGTGCCGGTAAGCGATCCTAGCTATCTTTTCACCTATGGGTTGCTAATGTCATGGGGCATCAAAAAGAAAACCCAACCTTGTTTACGATTTTTTGACCATCATCGATTGTGACCAAATCCAGAATCCAACTTAGAGTTGAGAATGTCACATGGACACAAGCAGAAGCCGTTCATTTGATATCTTGCTTATGTGTGTTTTATGCCCAGGAATACTCACAGGTTATTACCGTGCAATTAGAATTTGTCTCTGCGCTACCCTACAATAATTTTGCATTGAACCAAGCGATCTAGAATGTTCTAACGTTTTAAACTTATTTGCAAATGGATGCAACAAACTGGCAAAAATCATTTTGTGCAAACACGTTTGCGAGATATAACGCTCTCATACCTCATACGTCATTTAAAACTGAAACGCAAACTCTATGCAGAATTGTTCTGTAATAACAAAACGTTTTCTACCACCTAATTCTCTGCGCGAGTTATTTTTGAAAAAGATCTCTATACACCAAAAAATTATCTCGTCATTTCTAGAAGCCATGGTTGAAAATAATTTACAACTGCATCTGTGTTGTTAAGTGCCAAACAATTTAACGCAACAGATTTCTCCAAACTTGTCATGAATCTATATATACGTTTCTTTGTTTTGGTTTCTTTTTCACTTTTCTGCAGACGTGACAAGCGACAGGTGAATATCAAGTTCACATTGTTTCAGGTGAAAACAGATGACTTGAAAGTTTTTTAGCAGCTGTATCATACACATTTTACTTAGAAAAATAAAGCTCAGTTACGTGAGAAAATAACTGCTTGCTCGTGCTGCAAATCACTTTTCAAATGTTTTTGACTTTACCAGTTTTTTCATCAACTGGAATATGTAGCCCTCACAAAATTTATTACCGCTTTTATGGCAAACTTGCTTGATTGAAAAGCATTACTAAACCTGCTCTATCTGAATGACTGCATCAACGCTTTTGATGCGAATTGCCAAATATATTTCAAAGAATCACCTCGAATTTAACAGTGCAATGTAGAGTAAAGGTTCGTGAATAAGTATGAAATCACTGAACATTTGCAGGAACAAGCAAAATTATCTTTGAATGTCTTTTAATTTTTGCAGAAACGTAACGTGAATTTCGACAATAATAACTAAATATCTGTTTAAATTGGCTTTAATTACCTGAAATACAGGGTGACACAAAAAAAACGGTCATCACCAAAAATCGGATAACTTCCAAAACTTTTTTTGTTTAGACTGACACAAAACTTCAGCTGCATTAGGTCTAGCCTTTGTAGCAGACATCTCCGAAGTTTCAAGTCTGTACTACAAAAACTCTTTTTTTCACTGGCGCTCAAAAAATGTGATCCAAATGAGCTCCCCGGCGCTGCAGGCACATTTGGATCCGGCGGGCAAAGTTCTCGACGACCCTCCCGCATTCCTCCCTTGGGATCGCTCTT
>JGI24021J15306_10009884_pt1 | contig 11805 bp, 11 predicted proteins | sample Ectturendosymbi1_FD_15306 | JGI IMG/M metagenome (IMG submission 15306)
CAAAGTCACAGAGTTCTCAAAAAGTACAACTTCGAGACACAAATTTTTTTGGTTAAAAAACACCCAAAGCTACAGCGAGCGACCTTTTGTACCACGTCACCACAATATGAGCATTCACCTGCAGTCCAGGAATTAGAAGTTTGTGCTTTCCTGGGAAATCGTGCGTCAACGAGAAATAAACCAGGACCGCCCCGGATCCGTTCCAACGCGGAGCACTTACGGCATTGTATTCATCCTCGCCAGCGCCGAAGTACATTCCACTATTAATAGCATATCCTGCAAATAGTACCATTGCCCACAGAAAATCATTGTTAGCAGGAAGCCGACAATGCGTTGTCTTAACCGGGGGTCTCCNAACGTTTTTGTCAGAGGGCCACATACAAACTATTACGCAACAGTTCGATGACCGGACACCTCACATAATGCGATTGTTTCGGGATATGTTACNTTCTACCAAATCAACAAGCTTTTGTTAAATACAGTATATTATTTTTCATAATTGACTGCATGTGGCTTNGTGGACCGGATTCGGCCACAACTTCGATCAGAATTAAAGCAGTTGCTCCCAGGAACCAAGTGAGTGAAGAGTGAAAGTTTACCGTGAAGGGTGAAAAGTTACCGAAAGCTAACCCTCGCTCACAATAATACGTGGTGAGAAAAATGAGAGGAATGCGCGCATGCGCATCGGTTTTGTTGTTAGGATGAACACTAATGTCCAGCCGCAGAACTTACCGAAGTATCCTTGCTTGAGGTCATCAGACAGAGCATGGTGGATTTGATAAACAGTGGGAACGTCGTAATCTTCAAATTTGTGGTTTTCTTTTTCTTTCTCCAGAACGCTCGTAGCGTCAGAANCAGTGACGTTGGCGTCTGACAGATCAAATATTGTGGGAAAAATATATTAATTTTTGATAANATCAAATGAGAAACATCATTGTTGCTTCTCGTGAAAAAATNTTGAAACCAAAAGAAGAAATTGTCACATTAGCGCATTAAAAAGATGTTCATGTTACAATAGATCCATATTAGCGCTTTTGTAACTACGCAAAGTATATTCCAATTTCAGCGCATAAGTTTTGGTTTTATGGGTTTGGGAGCACAGCGATTAGTTATGCACCGGAGCTAGGGGAAAAAGGAGCCAACAGCATCTATTTTATTTTTCTTTGCAGCGTTGCTTAAATTCAGCATAAAATATACTTTTACTTGCTGGAAAAGCGGTTAGGCCAAACTGTCATTCAACACGGGTTACTTTCTGACCACGTTTATGCACATATTGTTATCAGCGACTTCCTAGAGGTAAAGTTGCGTCCAGGGCAAAAGACACCCTCAGTGCCCTGGTGTGCAAACTGTAAATCATAAGGATATACTGAATAATAGCCTAAATTTCCGGTAGCCGTGGCACACGAAAAACGTTATAATTTATAATCACGCGCACACGTTGTAGATTATTTACCAAACATGAATGCCACTTGATGATCTAGTGACTTTCGAACTGGACTGTAAGTTGTTTGAAATTTGTATATTCTATTTGATTAAGAGCTGATGATGCCTACTTTGTAGGCGAAATATATACTCTGTGAGATCTTAGTGTCTGATTCTGTGCTGAGAAAGGATTTCTTTCCATAGACGATGTCAAAGCTGTTCAAATTAGCTGCTTCAGGTGCTGGTTCATAGGAACTGCACGATGCTTCCATTTCACTGGTTTCATTTATTGTATCAACTTCATTAATGATCAATTTTGAAACTTTCGTCAGCGCCTGCTGTCACTGAGTGACCGTTTTAATCCAGTCAGTTCACTCGTCCTCAAACCTGAGTAACATGGATAGTCATGGAAAAGTTTTTGATTCGTTTCAAATTGACGTTTTACTGTAAGTTCCTAACTTTGTAAAGGTTGAACAAAGCGTGGAGGGTAAGACGCAAATGCTTACGCAACAAAATTTTCACAAACGCTAAACAAGATTTCTGCAGTGTAGCAACTATAGATTCACACAGCTCCAAAACTCTTTCTAGCTGTAGGTTTTTGTAGTTAGGTTTCCAAATTCCTCTGAGGACTTAAATTGCATCTGAAGCGGTGGCAATTTAAGTCTGAAATCTGTGGTTGCTCTTTTCATTTTTGTTAACTGCGCCTTCTGTGGTCGCCAGTTGGTTTGTTTGTTTGAAAATCACTGACTTGGGGTGGAACTTGGAACTGGCAAACAGCAAAACGATTACTTAATATCGAAAAAAAGGGCTGAACAAAACGACTATGCTCGACTGAGTAACCTGCTTAAAATGAGGTCCAAAATGCGTTTGCTTTACAGTGACGTGTGCTTCACTTCCAGACCGATTTCGCGACATCGTACCGAGGTGATAATAGCAAAGTGTTGCAACCACTTGGTGGGTGCGGTGTTGAATGGGCGAAGCTCCGTGAACGGGAGTGCGTTAAGTATAGCGCCTTTAAGGCGCGAACAAGCAATAATAGAGTGATCTCGTCGCGTGATCTCTATTGTTGCTTGCTGCCACAGTGTGAAACTTTGCGCACATTTCCAACCGCAACAAGGGCTTTCAAATCAACCGTTTGCAGTAAGGTAGTGCATGAAAGTTCGCAGACACGGCCATTCTAGTCTAGGGCGATGGTTAACTCATGTTTGATATAAAGTAATCGATCACACTCGATCAAGACAATCGATCACACTCGAAAAAATCGATCACAAAGAAAACAATCGATTACAACCAGATTTGAGTGCATTGGTTCTTTTGGTAAAAACTACCTAGGCCAATGTATTTCCACAAACTCATATAACTTCGAACGACAGTCCGAAGAGCCGCAGTTTGGCCACCCATGGCATGTACGGTATTCTACATACACTGTTGGGCAGCCTGTGGCCGGCTAAGTCACAAACTGTGGCCCCCGAAGGTTTCCTAAAAATTACCCTCGCACACCAAACATGTCCCGTGAGGCCAAAAGGCTTGCTTCTCGAAGGTTTTGCTGAAAATTTTCCTCGTTCACCGAAAAAAAAGAAATGATGGCAATGTCCTGCTCTCTCCCTGCAATCGAGAAAAACGAGCGTAGGACCCGAAAATCGTGCTCACAAGCTTTAAGTGTTCGCTGTGTTTGACTAAACTGCGCTTCTACTTATGTATTTACTGCCTGTTTCACTTTTCAGCACCACTGAGCTACCGGCGGGGCATTCCCATTGGTTGTTTATTAACTTCACGATGAAGGAACAAGAAAACAAAACAGGCAAACTCACGCAGTGGTAGCATGTAGGCAAAAACTTGCATATTTCCGCAACAGTTGTCGCGCCTTGGTGCTGTACTGCACGTGACAGTATGTTGGGCAAACAAAGAAATTCGCGGCGTATATAAACACTCATGCTACCTTTGTTTAGCACTTCGCAGAAAGAAAAAAAAACAACTGTCACGGTTGTTGCATGGCTACCGGTTGAAACGTTTTTATATACAGCAAGTTACCAGCACTGCGACAACGGTGTCCACGGCAGAAATAGCTTTTGGACTAAGCCGTTCAAATAAAATTCTGTTTCAGAAAAGTAAAGGATTTTCGACAGTGGCAAATGCTGCGTTACTAAATCGCAATGTGTGCTGCCGTTCACTTTTTCGGCGCCTTGGGGATTGGACCCCACCTTATCCCCTCGGTACACCGCTNGCAGTATATCGTGTACGTAGAAAACATGAATTCTGAGCGTATTCCTGTGCATAGGCATGGGTTTGGTTCGAGCATTTCGTTTGATGAAAATTTCACAAATAGTAACCTTAAATGCCATACAGACAAAAATATTGCTTGTGTGAAAAAAATTATTGTTTCATAAAATTAAATAAGTTCAAACTGTAAAATATAAATTCTCCTTCCTTTAGGTATATGTGAAGCGTCGACAGTATCATAAAAAAGTATAAAATATAATTTTACGTGGAGTCTAGATGTCAGCTTGTCGAGTTTATCCGCAATAGATCCATAATTCATTAGTATCAGACAATAACTCTTTCAATGTTACCTTTGGAGCATAGTAGATAGACAGTTTTCAAAAGCACTTCATTTTCAAAAAGACAAACTCACCCTCCTCGTCATCATCTCCTGAATGGTGGTGACGAGTGAGCAGGTATTCCCCTGAACCTGATACTGTAAACGGCTGTACAAAAGTAAGAAAGCAGGTGTCATTTGCATGTTTGGTTGAGCCATCGTCCCTCAATATATGTTTTGTCTGCAAAAACATGCTGTTTTCTGCACACATACATGTTGTACTCACAAAAGTGAATCGATACACGTTTACATTCACAGTAGACGTGTTGCTTCGTGAATTTTGCAGACTTCACTGCTACCATCCCCACACACAACATTCGTTTAATTGAACTTATGTCACTTGCCTCTGACGTCGACTGTGACGCGTTGTAAGTGATGACGTCACCGTACTGGTCATAGCATCCCGGGCCTCCCATCATTAAGCTTGTCTGCGCCCATACATAAAAAACAAGTCAATCTTTCTAAACTCTTATCGCTGCTTTAACACCGCGTATCGCATTGCCACGTATGCTTACCTCAGACAGGTGGATGGAGAAGCCAAGTTGGCACTGTTGCAAGTTCTCTGATGAAGTGTTTGCGTTGCCAGAGCCTGTAATCATCAAAAAGATGTGTGTATCGGTTTCATTAATTTTAGCTATTTTGTTTGTTCGGCAAAACTCGTTTCGCTATATTTTTAGCTTCTTTTAATATTTGTTCTGTTCTTTTCGTTTTTGTTGTTGCTATTTATGAGTTTCATTCTTAAAAGAAAGATTGCTTAGAAAAAAATTGATGTCCGTCTCACAAGAACTTGTCTCCCCTTGTAACATTGACATTCTTGCCAACAAACTAAATCGCTCCGAAATTAAGCTTTGTTCAGCGGTTTGAACATAATAACTGCGTATATAGGTTGCACTTGGTCACAATTTTGATCTACGTTTGACCAAATCGATAAAACCAGCATACGTGAAAAGAAGCGCCCTGTGAAAATCCCAAACAGTTCGTTTTTTTCAACACCGCTACAATGTACATATTAAATGTTACACTGCTCTTAACGAATCAGCTACCAGTCTTTATAAAGCACAAGGTAAGATCAGTTTTCATTGGGCTTTACTTGAATTACAGAGTTTGTAGTAACCAGCCTTTTATGAAAATTTCTGTCAAATGTTTCCCACAGTCTGTTATTTGAGATAACGTAATAATTAGTGCAAAGTAGTAATTAATTTTCGCATTATTATTTTTGAATACTTTCCAACTTTTTGTTGCATCACCTCCAGTTTTATAGAAGCCCTCCCCCATATAGGAGTACAAGCTTTTAAACCTTCTAAATGTCCACTGCACTCTCAGCCATTCTTCACACATATTGCGAAACTAGCGCATTACGTGTGAAGCTTCTTATTTGTCTTGTTCACTTTGGGCACCGCATGCTGATTAGCCAAGCGTAAAAATTTTCAACAACGTGTGGCGTCCGCTTGCGCATCAAGACATGATCTGTCGCAGAACAAACGAAGCATGGACCGCTCTTGATTGGCTGCCGCCACATTCGGGAAATCCCCATCATCCACAAGTGGGTTGTACGTACAAACGGCTATGCTGTCAACTGTTTGCTGAAACTGCTGCGATTCTACCTCCCCTCTCAGAAAAATGACATTTACAGTATGTGGAGACGTCGAGCGCAGGAAAGACAGGAATCAGAACATTAATGTCGAGTTTGGTAATGTTGCGATCGGAAATCCCGAGCGGTATGTGCGCAAAGCTTCACACCGTGGCAGCAAGCAACAATAGAGATCATGCTCGCAATCTCTCTTATTATTGCTTGCTCGTGCTACACATACAATGGTGTTATTCTTCACGCACATCCCGTTCGTGGTGAATCACACAATCAACGCAACACCACCAGAGAGGTTGCAACAGTAATATTTGATACACTGTTACTTTAACTGGCGACTGCTTCGCAATTGTGCCTGGTAAGCAAGGCATAGCACGGGCGATGCTCACGTTAATGTTTCGGGGTATTCCCCTCACCTTCCAGGTTTCCTTGCGACACCGAACCTCGCAGCTTGTTGCGAACTTGAGCCAGTTCCGAGAACTTTTTCACGGCGAAGAAGTTATTTTTGGATCCGGCGATGTTTATCAGTTCTTTCGTGTCGTAGTTGCCGACCCCCACGGCCAATATCGTTACGTCGTTCGCCTTCGCGATTTCGGTTTCTCTCCTGGAAATCCGGTTGCATAGAGTTTGAAAAATATTTGGGAAAGAACAGTATCGAATAGGTTTGGCTGCTGTGGGAGTGCGCAAAGCTGACAGAGTGATTTCAGAAAATAATCTTTACGCTCGAAGGCGCACGTTTTCGTGCACTATTTTATGACAATCGTATGTTTGCTTGGAAAGCTTAACTAAGCTCTACCACTGTATGCGCCGTAATTCCACAGCACGTCATCCAAACATATAAAAGAACACTGCCTGGCTGTAGTGGGGAATATCTGCGAATTTAGAGCAGATGTCAAGGTGGGTGCGAGCCCTGTTTTTTTTCGCTGAGGCATTTCGGCCATTTGTCACATAACAGTATTAAAACTCGCCGTAGCGGTACTCACTGGCCTATATTTTCGGACATATTGACCGTATTGACTTTATTTTTTTAGGTCATAAAAAATTCGGTCTATGGCCGAAAAAAAACTAGGGGTGCAACGGGGAGTCGAACTGCTACTTTTTGTTCAGCAAAAGCTTCCAGCAACACGCTGCAATACCGTTCTAGTATCAAAACACTGGCGAACTCCCACATCTTTACACCTAATACCACAGCACACTTTGGGTTATTCAGACAGATTTCTTTGAAATAAGTCTTCTCTCAAATCGCATACACAGGGACCGATTTTCCAATAAGCACAATACGCCATCTGTCTAGAGCAGTGCTTCTCAACGTAGTCCCGGTGGATAAATCAGCGGTCCGCATAGTGTTTCTAGTGGTCCACAGAGAATTCGTACCAAAAAGTTGTAGCCATTTCACAAAAATGTGACTAAATTACGCATACTTCGAAGAATTACAAAAACATTAAATATTTTGCTTAATTGAACATGTCTATTGTACTTACAAATTTCATAAATACATAAGGCATTTTAATGGGAAAATTAAACAGCTTAAGAGTAAAGGTATGAATCTTCTTTCGGAATTTTTTGAAACAAAACGTCCATGGGCTGAAAAAGGTAGAGAGGGACTAGTCCAGGGGTCACGCGTATGGCACCCCTGTGAAAATAATGTGCCACACATGGATGAAAGAAAAAACGAAAGCAGTTAGGGTAATTCTGTAAGAATAAAATAACATCAAAGTAACAACGAAACATTTGCGATGTTACGATTCAAAAAAAGTGTGATGCTGACACGAACACTGCCGGAATCGATGGCCTTCCAAGCTCTTCACCTTGAAGTTGACAGGTTCTCTTTTTACACCAGTTTCTTGACTGATAGGATTGCTATCCTTACAGAACAATTTGAATATTGTTATATAGAAAAATGTAGGAAAAAACAGTCCAATCAACCTGTAGTTAATATGTATTTAAAGCTCTTGGTCAAAAACGTTTCTCGCGGAGTTGCAGAACTTAAGTGTGGAAAAACGTGTGTTTGTGAATGAAAACGTTAAATATCGACTTCGCATGAATTGAGTCTACTCTTCTCATATGGTCGTACGCTCCAGTGGGGGAAATAAAGCATCGTTGATGGGAACGAATAAAAGCAGATTTGGGTAAAATCCAGATCTTCCGTTTTTTAAGAAACCAGCAATGTGTTCAGGAGCCACTCAGGGATTTTTGTAAGCTTTGCAAAATCTGGTTTGAAAGCTTTGTAGCGAAAATAATAACATCGTCTTGTCCGACTACATGGCTTTCGAACATGCTGGTTGCGACCTGTTGTACGAGACGAAGTTTACGAAGAAAAAAATTTTGTATTCTTTAGTGTTTCCAACCCGGGTTTTAAGTTCCGCTAACCAGGATTTTTTGGAAAAAATGTGTATAGGCCTTTGCATTCAAAAATATTTACAAATGTGGCTCAGCCGTATGCTATTCAAAATATTAAATCATTGTTTCGTCAGTATTGTTTAATTTCGTCATAATTACGTATTGTCGCAATAAATGTTGAAAATTTACGCTTTCATTTCCATGCATCAGTACTACAAGAATCAGTGAGGAACTATGCTTTAGTAACAACTTGATTAACTGACGTGATTTGTCGTTCTTTGTAATGAGGCTTTTGTTGTTCTGATATTTGTGTTTAACCTGGTGTGCATTTTATGTTGTTTTGCAAATTTCAGCTTGTTTTGTACGTTTGGTTATTCACAATAGTAGTAGCTGCAGTCCGCTTTTGAAATTTTGCCCCGAATAAACAGAAACACTAGCTTCTAAAACCAAGAATTCTCTATACAAAAAATTGCTAGGACAAGAAATGCGTACTCCAGCACTTCACGATCAGCTTTGGTCGTTGCACCGTCCGTCAGTAAAATGATCATCTTTTTAGCCTCGCTTCTGGCTTTCGGACCAAAGAGCATGCGATGTGCTTCATGGAGTGCGCTACCTTGTGACAAAAATAAAAAAATCCATTAGACCCGGTAANGCTTTCAGCGATCGANCGTTTAGAAGACAGCATCCTTTCGAGACTTTGCGCAAAAACCTAAATATTCAGTTTATTTAGATTCGAGATAAAACCGCTAATCGAGTAATTTGCAATAGAGTTGCTACTCTACCCGTATAAGTCTGGCCTGACTCGAACGGCAGATTCCTCAGGGTCTGGATCATGTCTTGAAACTTCTGCTTTCCTTCGCTGTTGTACTTTTCGAAGCCGAGATCTACTACTGCTCTTGTTTTATCTGAAATTGAAACGCAAATGAAAATTTAACAATGTAGTTAAACATCACCGTCTCGTATAATGGAGCGAAAAGCAAACACACAACCCATTTTATTACCCTCTTCTTTTAAGTCGGTACGTATTCCGATGACGTATGCTGACATTTTTGACATATATCTATCAGTAATAATTAAAAATGATTTTTGGAAAGTTTTTCTTCATTATTTCAATGTCCGTTTATATTAAATAGCCCTAGTAGCTGCAAGGTGCTTTGACAGCCAGAACGTTTGCTTTTACCATAACATAATGGCACGAATAGATAAACTAGAGTATCTCATTATACCAGAGCAAGTTTATTTCGTATACGGGATAGGTTTTGCATTGTGCATTTCTCTTGAGCAATCAAGCAGATTTTCGCTGCACTTTGCAACGCAGGAAATGCCCATTGCCCTGTGACCGCTGCGCAAACTTCAACAGTAACGCTTACCCAAAAACAACTGCAACTACAATCGTAACGATTCCAGTGATAACATTGTTGTCGAAAGTTGCAATCCCTTTACGAAATGTCTCACCTTCGCTGCTATACACTACAACACCAACGTCTTGCTCCGTTTTTCCAATGTTGAAACCACGGATTATGTCGCGCAGCCACCGCTTTACTTTTTGAAAGTTACACTGATTCACGCTGCCCGACTGGTCAACCACCATCACAATGTCAATCAATCCGCGAATGCATGCTGAAAAAAGATGACATGCGAAGTTTGTCTTGATTTTATCCACAGCTTGACAAAGTTTTCGATTTTTCCTTTTTTGTGACAGATAACATAGTCTTACGTGCTTACAAGACCCAAAGCGTTCAAGACCCCTTACTCATCTCTAGCGTCACAAGAAACCTTTTAACAAACACAAGTTGATCAGATTTTTTTCACAAACACACGTAACATGTCGATGTACGGTATCAAGCTGTCGACGCGAAAACAGACCCTTTCTAGTGGTATCGTTACGATCGGAGGACCGGAGCGGCAAGTGCGCAAAGCTCCACACTATGACAGCAGCATGCAACAATACAGATCACACGCCGCCTTTCATTTGTTGTTGTTGTTGAAAGAAAATGCATAACAAACTGCTGGTGAAATAAACGTGGCAAGTAATGTTTACTACATGAAAAAAGCGCCGACGCCCCTTTTGAAAGAGTAGGGAGGGCAATGCTCCTCGCTCTCCGACGTCTAAGCTTTCCCTAAACCCCACCCTTTAAGGTCGAACATGAAGTTGGAAAGAGCGCAAAAAAGTTTCTCAAGTCTTTGGTACGGCCTGATCAAGAATAGAACCCAAACCACCAACATTGAGAGATGCGTGCTCTACCACTGTGACACTCAGCCAGACCATTTAATTACACACATTTCGTTACTGCCTANCTATTATCACATTTCAGTCAGATTCTTCAAATATGTGGTTAGCAATCGTGGCTGCATTACGTTGAACCAACANATGTGTAAAAGCAATTAAAATGTTTCACTCTTTTATGTTTTTGTGACTATTTGTTCCGTAACTACAGACAGCTGCATTTGACTGTGATCATGAAGCAGATAAAGCATACGTACCCGGATGTTGTGCTTTTTGAGAAAAGCGCTCAACAAGCTCGACCACGCTGCCCACTGTATCCCCCCCACCATCGTGCAAGTGCGTTGCGAGAAAGCAGGGGGGAATTCTCACCTTGGGAAATTGGGTTGTGTCTTTTCAGTTCAATTATTTTGCTGTTCTTAGTTTTCATTTCGTAACAAACTCCATTCGCTTCTTTTGCGTACCCGCAGTCGTGTTGCCACAGCGGTCCACAAGCCTGCAAAAGCGCGGGGTTAGCTACAGGTCATACCGAAGCAGGGGCGGGCGAACTTGTTCAATAGAAGAGTCACTTGCAGAAATCCAAAAACACCAGCGAGCCGAAAAACCAGTGTCCAGTGTCAATGCAAATACTGTATAGAATGTAAGTTTTACATAATATTGCCTGCAGTAATTGTAACGCAACAAACGCAGTATTCATCAATACTAGGTTTTTGTTCGATTTGCTAGACTACGAAAATCTGGACGATGCGTTGTACAAGTTGCACGAATTAATTCTCCCAAGTGTTCATTTTTTAGGGTTGTGCGGATGTTTTGATTTTACGAACTTCATTCGAGAGAGAGAATAAAAACTCACAGCACTGCTCTGTGCTAAATACAGAAATCAGTCGCACACTAGTCTTAAGTTCTGGGTATTTACTTTCTAGAACCTTTTGCCTGAACTCAACTGTAGAGTGCATCGATTGAAATTTTTGAGAGTCGGATTTTCTTGCATTGCGGTCAGTCTAATTTCTACAGCAGACACATTTATGACAAACGGTTGGTGAACTGAACAGCCATCGCCGACTGCATCAACGTTGAATGGATTTACAAGGAACGCAAAGCATGCTTTGTACTCCTGCAAATGGTCAAATCTGGCTCGGAACACCTCCAATAGTCTTGCTTTGTGTTTTTGTATTCTTCCACTTTGTGGTCTTAAATTGCTTCTTCGCGAAAAGCCTTCGTTCTCATGCTGAGAACGTTCTCATTCGCGAAAAGCCTTCGTTCTCAACAAGAAACAACTAACGTTTATAAGAATAAAACACGCTAGCGTGAAAATGCAACATACTAAACGAATCTGCGGCTAATGCGTAACTGTTACGGCAAGTTCCCCTTTAATTTCAAATTATTCCGCTCTGATCTCGCATTTAAGTGTCGCCGTTGTTTCAGCCCTAAGCGCACGGCGCCTCGCTTGATTGCTACGCTTCGTTTGTGTGCTGGTCGTCTGTGGCAGTCAGTTAGTGAGTGGTTTCGTATGGAAGCGTGTATACTTCGGTTTAACCGACGACGACGACAACGACGAAGTAATTTAGGTTTCTTCCATTCGTATATGTGGTCTTTTTTCTGGTTGACAACGAGGGTTGTACCACTGTATTGTGTGTA
>JGI24021J15306_10009886_pt1 | contig 11802 bp, 9 predicted proteins | sample Ectturendosymbi1_FD_15306 | JGI IMG/M metagenome (IMG submission 15306)
GAAGGCAGTAGGCTACTTCGTTGGCCAAACCACAAAGTCGAAACTTTTTTCAAAAATGCTTTTGCTCCTTTTTCCATTCTACGAATTAGCATTTATCATACCTAACCTTGGAAAGATAGTTCGAATCTACTTGGCGTTCGTTTTAATTAACTGTGTTTCTAAGGGCAGGAACATACATGCTTCATCTTACTGGTCTCAACCGATGACAAATTAATTTTTTCGACAGACTTCACCTCTGCACCGTTTGTGGATGAAGGAAAATCATCAGCCACACAGGAGGTTTGTTTTGTACGAGAAAGCAAGCTTTGGTTGCGAAGAAAAATAGGTAGCTCTGATTGTTGAAACACTCATGGAAATAACTTGGAACAGAAGTTAGGCCTGATTGAAACACGTTGGAAACGACCTGTTTGAAAGAAGTTTAGATGTTTCTTTTAGTGAGCTTTAAGAAACCAACGGATTTTTTGCGCTCGGTGCGAAGTACGTTTTCGTCCTGGAAAATCAAATGCTGTATAATCACAAAAGATGCAATTGTTCCTGTCGATGCTGTTCTTACTTTCTGTATACAAAGTTTGTTAACTTACAAAAATTATGCATTCGCTACAGCTTTGCTAGCTGAAAGCGTAACCATACGTATGATCGTCGTTTTGCAAACACCAGTTTATTTCTGAAGATTCTATTGCTTAGACTTATTTCTGAGGATTCAATTATAAAAGTTTCTGGTTTATAGTTTGAACTGTTGGAAATAATGGTTGTACCTGAAGCGCGACACAAAACTTTTATTTACAGGAAAAGAGCGATAATATCTTTATAAAGATGGATCAGCTTACTGACGGGCTGAGTACCACTATCCCCAATTCAAGTTCCGAGAACGAAGAACAAAGTAGTTTCAGGTGATCTGTTTTAAAAATAGATTATTTCATTGCCACGAAAATATTGCAGATTTGTTAAAAGTAGCTTTTGAGTTTTCTTTCATGTAAGGCCCAATCCTACCATTTATGAACAATACTCGTGTTCAAAGTTTAAGCAGTAGCAGCTTGCTCTGCCATTAACCTCTAAAAATTCGAAATAAATCAAGAAGGTTGTTTTGATATCTTGCGCCAAAAGTTTTAAAATTCAGGTCAGCAATTCACTGCAGAGTATTAACGTTTTTTGGGGTAGGCAAACTTATGGCTTACTCACAACACAGGGCATACAGCCCACGTCATTTTAGAAATAACAAAGTTTTTTGGAGGAGTTTTCTGTGTCAAATACGCTGGTTTCATCTCTGACAGGAGCGAACTTGTTGGTCGTTGTGAAATTATTTCCTTTAAACAGTGCAAGTTGACTTCATAACGTTTAGTTAAACTTGACATCTCCGTGCATGGTTTTTTCAAGTGTGGTAAATGTGCAATCTACAGGAAATCTGATACATAACCAAAGCGGTGCATGTAACGCTGTTACTCCTTCTCACTTTTTACTCAACACTTTATATTCGCCATTTTTGATCGCAACTGTATGCATTGCGCTAATTGTCTGTGAGTTTTCTTCAGTTTGGGTGGATCGCAGAAAATCAAACACAGAATAGGAAATTCGGGATCGGTTATGAATTAACCACTGATTCCCTGCATTCAACATTTTTCCGCAGAGCAGAATTTGATGCATTATGCCTTGCGTTAAATAATTCCAGCCGGTCATAACAGTGAGATAAAAACGCTTTGAAAATGGCGGCAGAATGGCGGAAAAAGGTTTCCTGCATGTAATCACCACTTGCTTGATAATTATGTAGGCGTGCCAGGCGCTTTCCTGCAGGGGCTAAACGTGAATAATAGTCACTTTATACCACACGCTCACATTGACTACCATGTACAAAAGCCCTGCTTTGGTGTGGGGTCACTTGAATTTCCACCATTTGAATTTTCTCTGCGTTTTTGCCGCTTTTGGCTGAGCGGTTTGAGAAGCTATGGTACAGTCAATAGTCAATCGATAGGCGCCACTTCCTGCAGCCACTTAACAATAAGCTTAGCAACATTTTTGCTCTGTGCGTTTGATTTTATGTGGTGTGCACTCGCGAGCACACTGTATTTAAGCGTGTGCGCCCGCCTGAAACATATGCGTGAATGCATGAGTCTATGCACAGTTTCTCGCTATATAAAGCACTGTTGCGGCTTTACTAAAAATTAGATAAATATCGACGTGGTGGAACTGATTTTTGTAGGAGATGGGAATTACTTTTAAGTAACATTCGAACAACTCATCGGTCGAAAATTGGGTGCAACATGAAGATATACCATAGTTTTTGAAAGTCCGTGTTTCTGTTTCAGTCTTATGAATTATGTCTGTGAAATGGTTTCTTCATTCAGTGCTTTTTGTCTAATTTTTAAAAGTACTCTCCTCAACATTGTCTTTTGTGAAGTTTATCAAGTACAAATTGACAAACGTAAGTTCTCTTTTAAAACTTTTGTTGCATGTGAATGGATATAGTTCTTTACCATCAGTGGAAGTCGAAGATATCAGCAATATCTCTGCTATGAACAATACACTCAAGCATGACGAACAGCATCGCATTTACGCCTATAAAGTGAGTCTTCTTATAAAAATATGTTAGATGCATCACTATTTCCTTTGAATAATCAAGCAAAATTTCACTACAAAGATTTTTTACCTCAGACGTATCTTAGATTTTGTTCTGTAAGCCAAAATGTTTCCACGACTCGTTGAACTAGATGATATATTTCGAAAAAGCATTCTTCTTTATGGAGTGAAGGCAATTTCTTTCAATTTTTATAGGTGGAAGCAATGATCAAAAACAACGTTGTGACTCATGTAAAAGCTTCAGAGATCCCACTCACTGAGAGTCACTTCAAGCTACAACCCTTGTCGTTTGCACCACGAACTGTAAGTCAGCCTATCAATCTGCCAGGGATTTATCGTAAAAGCAGCATTCTTTAAAAAATTGGACGCTTTCACATTTCGCTCAGGATCGAAAACGCTCTACTTCGAATGACAGTGATGGGGAATCAGAAAATACTTCACTGAGCTCTGAAGACGATTTGACTCCAATCAGCTGTCGACTGCGCAATCGAATCCAGCACAAGACAGGGGGACTGTTTCCGAGGTAGCCATTGTTCGTTTAAATTTAAATTATAAAAGCTCGAATATTTCCTGAAACGTCAGTATACCAAGGTTTTCTAGATAGACTATGGCCATGGTGATCCGAAAAGTACTTTTTCAAGTCGAAGCGCGCCGGAATTCTGTTTGCTGTACGCACTCGCAGTTACCACACCATATTTTGGAAAACCACATTAAATTCAAGAATTATTTGCAGAGATACGCAAATGACATGCCGGTGGTCAACGAGCAGCAGTTCTGATGACGAATGCAACAACGGTTTTTCTAGCGCTTCTACCCTGAAAATTGCCTGTAGAAAACGTCAGTCGCGACGGTCTCTTCCATCATCCAATCAGCGAACGATCATAATGGAGGCGAAAAAGAACTGCACGCACAAAGAAGGTGTAATTGCAACGAATGTCACCACGAGAAACCACTTCCATCCCGTGGAGAAATCTGACTTGAAGTTGGTTTTGCGACGAGAAAAATCCGAAATTGATCGAAAACATGTGGCGCAAAACTCAAGTCAGTCCAGGTTCCTTAAAAGACGGAAACAGAAAAGGTTTTACAAAAATATTAATCTAACATCATCCGCTGAATTTTCTCCCAAACGATGGAAATGGCACAAGTCAGCAGCTTTTTCTAAAATTAACGAAACATCGACAAAAGGACAGCTGAAAACATCACATAGAACAGATTCGCAGTGTCCGATGAGCAAACATCCTAGTTCCGATGACCACCAACAATCAGAAAATGTCACAAAAGCAGATAAAGCAAGCGGTTCATCTCAAAGGAGAGGTCTCTCTGACGAGAATCACTGGAAAGACAGCAAGGAAATTGAATTAGAAATTGGTACGTGTAAACGGTAATTTTGTTGCGCTATTGCAACTATTATTTGCTTTCGAAAAATTTTTTGAGATATGATCACCAGACGCCTTCTTTCGTATAATACAGCTGCTCACGTTGCAGAAATAGAAAATTTGTTCATTCAAACGCTAATTTTTCTCTGACCCAGTTTTCAAGCAAACTTTGATCTGAAATAAATGTACCATGAGTTGTCATTTTGGCCAACTGCTAGTCGACATATGTCGAAAGTGCGTTTGCCCCCTTGTTTACGTTGGAAAACAGTCGATACCTGCGATATATTGTGGGTCAGAGTTGTCGCAATAGTTTGGGCGGTGGTGCAAGATTCAAATTGCAGTTGGTTCTCCATATCGTAGATAGTGATAGCCTTTTTTATCTTTCGCTAATTGTGGCCCATCATTTCATCATTTCCACCCAACAACCAATACTTGTCCTGCGCCTGTTTCAGGCTGAGTATCAATCTTTTCAATTCTTCGAATATTTTTATTAGCTGAATCGCGATAATAGAACAGATGGTCAACCAAAAAAGAAATCGTAGAAACTTCCGTTTCACGAACAAGCGTTTTGACTGAAAACATAAGATCACAGTTTTTGCCAATTGCTGAAAATCTTATCTTACCGCACAAAACCGTGGTAGAAGTTATTACTCCTCAATTTTATTAAAAAAAAACTAAAACAAACTGTGCTACTAAACTCTGGTAAAAACGTCGCAACAAATTTTCTCGAGCTAGCCTCGAAGATTAGGTGTTTCAAAAATAATGCCCTCTTTACAATTTCGCGCTGATCAATCCTAGATTTAAACATTACGTCGGATGTTATCGTATATGAACGACTAGCGTGCTTAAAGCCACAAACCACTGCTTCAGCCTCATTCCCAATGATTTAGCTCCCATTAGTAGCAAAAGTGTTTGGGTTGTGAGCTGCAAACTACTACTACTATTGCGGTTTGGCGAATTGTTTTGTTCAGATGGTGAAGATGATCATGAAGTTGTCACATCACTGACTGAAAAAACATCAAGCGCACCAATTTCTATCGAAGATGCTCGTGCGACGTTAGAAGCAACAAATGGAACTGATGATAGTAAGAGAGTGGAATATCGAACTGCGTCAAGTCACAGCTAAAAAACTTATCTTGAATTTTTAGGATTTTGCAAAAAAGCATGCACCAAATGAAATGGCATTATTAATATACATTTTGAGAAAATATGAACAGCCTTCAACCTTCTTGTTCTTGTAAGTTTAATAACCCTTTGTTGATCTAAGTCATATAGTAACAGAACTGCATGTTTCAAAAGTTAAAATTTTCATTTTGTACATAAATTCATTTTGTAAAAACCCCCACTGTGTTGGAGCCAGGGGCGTAATGATGGAGAGCAAGGGGCACAATTCCCCAGGCGCCGAATCACTACGGGGACACCGAATCACTGCGCAGGGCGTCGAAAAATCCCAACAATCTCATGAGTACTTTCTTCAATATAGTGCATTTGCTTCCAAAAAGACCTCAATTCGAACTTGGGGGTGCCAAACTTGCTTCTTGCCCCGAGCTCCATCCAACCTCGTTACAACCCTGGTTGGAGCTTGCAGTAGTTTCAAAACATATAATTCCATTTTGCAAATAAATTACCACATTATGATTGCGTTGGAGGTTTAAGGTACTGGGCATACGGTTTATTGAAAATATTTTTCGAACTATGACTTTTGACGTATCGGATAAATTATATTAAGTCTAACAATCCGATGTTTAACATAACAGCAGCTGCCCAACCTTCGTTGTTGGACTGTTTTAGAATTCATATTGATTTCTTAACACGGTGTCTGGCAACAGAGCAGGTTTTAACAAACAAAAATGATTTTATTAAAAATAGATATTTTCAGGAAAATATTTTGTTTTAAAAGTTTATTAATTTCACCTTTACACAGTATAGGAATTGTAATCACTTGATAACTACTGTAACTTATTACACTAATTGAAAATTTGGAAACTTTGGAATTACACTATAGTGATAATTTGTGAACCTCGACCTTCATTAAGTTTATTTATATTATTTCTTGATTTTTAGACACGATGTGTTTGACTGATAAACAAAATGGCCAATACTCTCCATCACCACAACCAGAAAAATAGTAAAGTTGAAATCGCAATGCAACACTCAGCCTAATTCAATTTTGGCATGACTTGCTGAGCCCATGAATGGAAACAAGTTCATTGTGAAGCAATTGGAAAAATACGTACTGCCATTTACAGGCAAAGTTGTATTTTAATCCCACATCCAAAACTATGAGACAAACTACAATTCTTATTTTTCGGTGATTGGTTAAAAAACTTCTCATCACCTTTCAGGCTCGGTTTCCTACATCTTCTAGCCAGGGAATAGCAAAAGCGGTTCGAATGTCTTTAATGCTTTAGGCTTTTTCTCCAAGAGCCCAGTGCTTTGCATGTATCCAGCTGGGAGTAAAATTTGAAGACATAGATATGGCTATAATTCGTGACTGGCGATCGAAGGATGCACGATAAAGTGCAACTGTGCAAAGATTCCTTTAATTTGTTTCTCATAGCGGACAACGGAGCGAGGGTGATTTGGTATTTTCTCAATGCCAAAGCACCTTTTGTAACTCGAGAAAATGGGGTCTAGCAGTTGCAAAGAGAGCACAATGTCAATAGCCTAGTGTAAACTCTTGCAAGTTGATCGACTTCTTCACGCTTCATAAACACGATTTTGACTGCAGGAGAAAACATAAACTTCCGGTTGGTAAAAAGCCAGAAGTAATCGATTATGCACAGGCTGTGATAGGGTGCGGGAGACGTTTGTCATTTCTGTATCTTAGAACTTACAGCAGGTTGTCTGTGCAGGAGAGTATAACTTATTAAAGAAATCAATATCTTTAGAATGAGCAAAGGATTTTTTATTTTATTGAAATAAAAAGTAGAAGTCTAAACGTTTTTGTGGCAATGAATGACACACAAGATTCTTTTTCTACTCTGGTGGACTTTTCGCGTCAGTTTGTAAGAGATTTGGGTAGATCTGTAACTTGCAGGTTGTTGGGAAAGATTTTGTTTGATTAAATCCGAATCGGAGAGGCAAGCATTGAACGAAAAGTTCGCTGGTGTTTTCATTTTGGCTAGAACTTAGTCTGATAAGCTGCTTGAAAATGATCGTTTCGTTACTTTCAAAAGCTTCATTATTTTTTAAATGCCCGGAAAAACATTTAACTTGACCTGACATCATCAATAGTGATATAACCTTTTCAGAACTATTCATTCTTAGTATCTCAGCCGCTTCGGATTGTTCTAAATACGTTGTTTTTCCGATAAAGGAGCAAGATTAAGGCAATCAATCCAACATTATGAGTTTGTATCATTGAAAATGTTTTGTAAAAACGCTGAAAGTAAAGCATGACAGACAACAAGAGAAGACCACAAATTACAGAACGGGAGATAATCTGTGCAGTCATTTGTTTTTCTTATAATCAGCCACAGATTAAGATTCAGCCACAGATTAAAATCAGCTATAGATTAACATTAAACTATTGGCCCCGGGCAATTTAAAATTTTTGACGCTGCGAAGTTGCTGGATTTCCAACAAAATTGTTCCTTAAGTTTGATTGCAAATTAATATTTACCATGTGATCGACTGATAGCCTCTGACAAAAAAATATTAGCATATTCCATGATGCCATTGGTCAAATAATTGTTTGCAGATATTCTACAAGGAAAATGTCCAACAATTTCTTTAAAAATATTCTCAAACGCTCAACGGGGTGTCACTTGCAAGGTTGAAACTTTGAAAGGTATCGCATGATAACGCAGTTCTTGATAAGCAGTGGCTTTATTTTGGGACCTTCGAGTTGGGTTGCAATTTGTAAATTTGTACAACCTGAAAATGACGCAGAAAAACGTGGCACCTCGGCCACGGCAAGCTCTAACTATAAGAAGTGGCCCATATGGCGCGTACGTCAAGCAGACCCTATTTGTAACTCGCAAAACAGACAACTAATAAATTTGCAAAAAACTTTTCTTTTTTGTTCGTGAAGGAGAAGTTGGGGTTGCAAAGAGCGCAACACTGATATCTCGCTTCTTTCCCATCTGGCCTTACTCTGTTGATTGGGAAAAGTATTTTATGTTATTACGCGATACGGTCAGACGCAAAATAGAAAATAAGCACACAATGTTTAAACTGGCATGTAACCACAGAAGTCATCTTTTACGACAGATTTCCTTGTCTTGCTTTCCGCACTGTTTATTTGATTTTATACGCAGTAGGCTATTTATTAAAATGAAAATGCCAGAGATGCGATCATTCTCGGAAAACTTTCGTTTGTTCAGCTCCATCTAGGATTTGCTAAAACACAGCCCAGACAATTTGGAAAACAGTAGACATGCTTCTGTTCAAGTCGCTTGTTGAACAAAGATGTTTGAGATTCTTTGACAAGCCTCTTTATAACATTCTGCATACCTGAAAATTCTATTTATTCTCTGAGCTTCAGTATCATCTTTCTCAGCAGATTTCATTTCATTTATCTTTAGCAATGGCTGAGTTTATAATAAAATCCGCCTCAAGTTGGTGCAAATTCCACCCTAATCAACTCGCATAGCTTTTACAGGAGTCATTGCGTGTTGACTGTGGTGCACTTTACTCAAAAGAATCAAATTTTAATATCTACTCATGTCAACTCTGCGGATCAACTCTGCGGACCTTGGACAAAAGTGTTTCAAATAAATTTGAAATACGAGTGCACTGTAATTCAAAAGAGTCTTCTGACTAACAGTTTTGCAGGTGATGTCTCAAGGCGTTCAGATATATTTTCAATCCAAACCAGTAAATCATTGCATACAATTTATCACGAGGATTAATGTCTTCCTAGTTTTTCAACAATACATTGCTTTTTCCATTTCTCTCCTCTAGAAATGTTTGCCCATCTTTTGGAAATTTCTTCTACTACAGAAGCAGTTAGTTTAAAGCGGCTCTTTTCTGAGCTGCTGGTAACCTGGCAATACAAAAACTCCGTATTTTTATGCCTGTGGAATGCGTATTCACCTAAAAATGTTGCGCAAGAGTTGCATTCCATGAAACACCGTAGCGCAATGTTGTTATCAACAACGCTACATAGCATTCACTTGCGCTGCCATGTGCAGTGCAATCATTCAAGAGCGGCGTACGCTGACCGTGCACTCGTAAAAACCTTATGCAAAATTTTGATATAAACCTTATTTAAAGACTGAAACGTATGCGCATTGCACATCAATTTTCCAAATAAAATTGTGAGAGCTGCAAAATCAACGCAAAAGTGAGCACAGGAGAAATTTTTGCAAGAAATCAAAATTTTCCCCCTATAAACCACAACATAACTTGATAATGTGCCGCCCGATTTTAATTTTCGCGAACATGGTTTGATTTCTACCAACATGTTGTATTTATAAAGACGTGAGCTGGCAATCATGTTCGAATATCTCTGTACTCCATGCTTATGCAGTGTGATGGAGAAGTACAAGTGTTTGCTAAACTGTTTGCCTTTTATACGCTACAGTGTATGATCTACTCAAGATAAATATTCCAGCTTTGCGCTGCAGTTTGATGCCCTAGATTTTCCTCCCCAGCAGCACGTTGGCCATCGATCAATCAGTTCGTGCACGCTCTTCTCTGTTTCAATCTTAGGTGCTGTCACGTTGCAGATACAGTATTTCACTGATTCTGCTGGTCCGGAACAATCACTGCCACATAGGTGTCATGCGTTCAATTTGTTGTCTTTCGCTTCATTCTGAAGAGCGATTAATTTTCAGCTAACTGATGCTTGCTTCCTGATCAAGATGTTTTCAGCAGTTGCTGTAGAGAAGCTTTAAACTCAAGTAATGGTCTGCTGGGTAAGAGGTATGATAGAATAGGTTTTTCCATAGGTTGTCTCTTGTCTTCAGATTTTTGTGAAGTTGTTGGAATGATACACATAATTTTGAGATAAGGTCTGACACTGAGTTAGGCAGTAAAATACAAGCTACCAATTATTTTTATCTATCCTGACAAAAAGAGTTCAGTCGTTAACAACCCTTAGCAGTTTCTGCTAAAGAGCTTGAGGCTGGAGGTGTAGCTATAACTCCTTACAGCGGCCTTTCAGTGATACTGATTAGTTATGATTTTTAAAATTACAATTCTGACAAACTTCCGAACGCATTTTTTATTATCCAGTCGTTTGTCATGTTTCTATGACACTTACCCATGAAGGAACAGGCAAAAGAGCACAATATGATTTTCCGGAAATGCGTCAATATGAGATGACTGCGCTAAGTGTTTTGCTGTAGTTCAAAGAACAATTTTACAAGAACTTTGTCTTTTTTTGGTATTTACAGAAAATTTTCGGAAGTCTGAAATCCCAAGAAAAATTGGGCAGAATTTCGTTCCGTTGTAAGCGAAATCTTCCTGAAGTTGTAAATTCTATGAAGATTTTGATATACATGCAAGAGAGAGCCTAAGCTTTGAATTTAAACTCCAATTTCTCAGTCAAAGTTGGCAGCGTTTCGTTCCAATTTTGTATTTTTGCCAAATTCATATTGCAGGGTTAGCAATTTATTTTTGTTTTTCTCCGAAATAGTTTTAACAGATACCTAAGGACTCTTAACTTCTAAATCTGTCCATGAAGCGAACCAAAGAAATGATTTCAGACTAAGCACCCGCTCAATGGAAGCACAACGATGCTTAAGCACGAAGCGTGCACCGCACAAACAATCGTTTGCTGCATTTTGGGTTTTTAAAGGCAAGGGCGAGCGCTCTTTAAGTTTTTCTCGCATCCGTTGTGCAATCGCACTTAACGTCGGTACAGAGATTTCTCGAACGATGAATTTGCAAAACAAGTTCAAAGTTGTTTGGAAAGCTTACATGCATTACGCCAGGCCTGCCCAACCGGTTTAGTGTTGCGGGCCACTTTCACATTAGGAAACTTATTGTGGGCCACAAACGTTTTTTGTGACGTAACAATAAGCTATTGTGACGGAACAAATCCCTTGATTTTGATAACTTTTATGCGATAACACGAGGTGATAATGAGTCCTATAGTTGCATGCAGTATTGCCAGCTTGTATGGATGTAAACCAAATCTAAAAAATTGACATATTTTCGAAGCGTTTGTTATACAAGTTTTTGGGTGGTAGGCCCATAACAGAAATAACAGGTACAATTATGGTGTGTTTTGATGGCAAATATACTTGAGCCTATAAAAAAAAACTAAAAATTTAAAAAGTCTGATTACGAACTTATTACATCGCGAGCCACTTGAAACAACCTCCGGGGCCGCATGCGGCCCGCGGGTTGGGCAGCCTTGCATTACGGAAACAATCATTGGCTTCGCGAAGTCTCTCAAGTTTGTTTGTAACATTATATTGTGTTCATAAGAACGCATATCTGCCAAAAGTCATTTAAACATGCTAGTGCTGCAAATGCGCAAGGGTTGATCAAAAACACGCCAATCCCACGAAAGCATATACAATGATATTACAGTACATAAAATAATGGCAGCGTCATGACTGGGCTTGCTTGTTTCTGTAAATGTTGAAACACTTGTGGTAGTCAGTCAATTTAGTCAAGCTGATATAATTTGTTATACTGTAGTCCCAGTTTTTGACCGTTTTGTCCTGATCATCATATTTTGTGTCTGAGTCTTAACATGTTGGAGAGCGAAAGGGGGAAAGTTATCTCAACACAATGCTGTTAATGGTCATGACCGCTGTGGCGGCCTGGAGATGGTGCCACATGTGAATAAATGATCACCGCTAGATGGTGCCCATGAGTAACAAGTCACTGTGATAGTCACCACAAGCGAATTATCGTAGTTCACTTATCCCTATATAATCATAGTGCAACCTAG
>JGI24021J15306_10009887_pt1 | contig 11801 bp, 3 predicted proteins | sample Ectturendosymbi1_FD_15306 | JGI IMG/M metagenome (IMG submission 15306)
TGACTCCCAGTGACCACATGTCGCACGACTTGTCGTAATGTTCTGGTCCCAGCACTTCTGGGGCTGCAAAACAATGACTGCGTTACGAACTGCGAGTGAACAGCCGTTTTGACTGTACACCCGTTAGTGACAAGAAATGCTCTGCGTAATGATCACAAGCGTCGACTAAACCTGTCTTCGACGCCCACAAACGGGCGGCAGCGGTTGCAGTGTTTGTTTGAGTTAATGAACCGTTGACATAATGTCTGCAACCTTTTAATAAAAACACTTTTCTTCTACTTGTCTCATCGTAGCATCATTGTCACGAAAACCTTGTCAAAATCCGCAGTTACATATACTGGAAATGCCATTACTTGAACTAGAGGGCTACCGCCATACCAAAAACTGTGGTGTACTCGAAATGTTGGAGTTCCCAGTTTATTTTGAATTTGTTCGTAAGAATACTTTCTCCTTACCAACGTAATATGGCGTGTAGCACGGTGTCTGCAGAGATTTGTTGTTGGTGGTGAGCTTTGCAAACCCAAAGTCGGTAAGCTTGAGAACTGCATTTGGTCCTTTGCAAGAATACAGCAAATTTTCCGGCTTGATGTCACGATGTGCTATGTTGGCGTCGTGCAGGTACTTGATCGCTTCACCGATATCTCGCATAATCTGAGCGGCCTCTGCATTGGCAGAGTAGTCGCGTCACAACCAATCCAAACACTTGCACAAAAGCTAATTTTTCTACCAAGCATAACTTCTAACGATTTTCTTCTTTCTACTACAGTGCATACAACAAGATTTTATTTTCTCCATAGTTCGAACTCCCAGACGATGGTTTGATGGTGAAATCAAATTGCAGCCAATAATCCGGGTACAACTAACAATCCAACAAGTTTGGTAGTGACACATGTCCTGGGAAGAGCTCGTTTAAAACAACGAATGCATGTAGGATTACGGTGATTTGATGTAGTGATAGCATGCTGACACAAATAGCAACTAATGTATTTTTACTGGTAAAAGCAGTAAATTTCGCAAATGCGTCGTTTTGCAAAGGATATTGTAAAGAATTATTCATGCTGTAAAGAACTCGAGAGGAACAGCACAGCGCAACATCTGCTGCTAAAAGTAACAGACTAAATTTTCCTGACCATTTCACGTTCCCAGCTGTTGTTGAAGTCAAACAGCAAAAACATGGGCAAAAAACGTTTACTTTTACTACGATTCTGCCGCAAGTCACCAATCGCCGCCACTGCGGCGCAGATCACTTATACCAGGCGTCGGCAAACGTTTTAGCACTGCGGACCGGTTTAAGCCTGGAATTATTTTGTGGACCGACCCTCAATCAAATAACGAATGTTTGGCGGTGGAAATTTATTACAGCTCATGAATCATCAGAAATCCGCGGCCCGGTAACAAATTCCTCACGGACCAGCGCCGGGCCGCGACCCGTTCTTTACCGATCGCTGAATTATACTCATTCCTATACAGAAGTTAAGTCGCATCACACAGTATGTCCGATTGTCGGAGAGAGACAATGCGTCAAACCTAGTCAATGCACTTACCTCTTTCCGTAAAAGCTGACTCAGCCCTCTCTTGTATTTGGTTGAATAATTCCCCACCGTTCATTCTGAAACAGTGTTTCGGCCATAACAGTGCGAAAATTTGTCGCAATTCAGCTCACCACAACCGAGCAATCAAAAACCAGCCATGCCAGACCACAAAGGCCGCCTTAACGACTGCCGTTATAAAATACGTGAACCAGTAGCACGAAGAGAAACCTCTGATGTACCTATACGATAACTGCGCCTTGCTTCGAATGAAGTCAATAATAAGGTTATCACTAAGCCGCTTACGCTGTGTTAGGTGCAGCATTTTCAAAAGTGTGAAATCGTCACTAGCCACAAAGCACTGCTAGTGCTAGCACCGAGAAAACCATAGCCGAAACACCCCTTTCCATTTCATTTTCAAGTCAAACTTCAACTACAACAACATTTGGTTTTGGACCTTGTAGGAACTGTATTGAGGTGCTTGAACTTCTGACGCAAAGATGGGAGCTTGTTGGAGGGATTTGAAAGAATGATGACTCGCAGATTTGGATTAGACAAAAAAATAAAATTTTCTTATTAAAACGGCATTTGAAATTTTTACAGTGGGCCGTAAGCAACAGGTGCCATAACTAAGAATTGGGCTATGACAATAATCACTGACTAGTAACAATGTGCAACGCACCAAGTAATGAGCCGTTTTTCTCCAAAATCAAAACCACACAGTTCAACAACACAGCACATCTGTTAGACCAGGGCTTCTCAAACTATGGGTCATGACCCCATTTGGGGTCGCGAAATATAATGGCTTGGCAAATCAGATATAAACGTTTTTGTAAACTGTACAAGATAATTAAAAGTCAGCCTGCTGTGAATCTATTTCTACAGCATTTTTAGGGGCAATGCCGTGCTTGATGCTGTCAGTTTTTTTTACTATGGTGTCTGCCTGAGCTATCAAATGAATCAACCAAGCACAACAAGCTAAGCGTTGTTACGTCATGATTGTTTTAACGTACTGACCAATATTGACCTTGTTGCAATCATTCTGACACAAAGGCATGCTTATGTTTAATCCTCTAGGTCTGGTCTAAGGGCTATGCTAACTGCTTTGAGAGCACATAGAGTAGTTTTAGACTAAAGTTTAAAGCTTCATACACAGTTTCAGAAGTACTTTGGACTTTGATTCAAGAAAAGTTGGATCCACAAACCATGCAATTGAAATCTCAGGAGACCACACACCTGCCATGCCCAGGATGAGTTTGCGAAGTTATGAAACAACGAAATTTGCAACTGGAATTTTCAAAACAGTTTGTCATTTTGGGATAAGAACAACAAATGAACGCCCAGTCATTTCTGATTTAGCTATTCATAAATTCTTAGCCTTTTGCACAACATATTTGTGTGAAGCTGCATTCCAAAACTGATAATATCATTAAGCCCACAATCGGATCTTATTTGAAAAATGTTGAGAATGTCTTTGTCCTACGTTGTCTTGTATCATTCTACGAATGGATGATCTGTGTAAAAATCATCAAGTGGATCCATCCCATTAGTTGTGCTTGATAGAATTTTTTTCGCTTTACAGTTTCCATTACGTGGTAGTCTTATTACTGTATAGTTACTTTCGTGGACTGTGTGCATTTGTATGATTTCGCCATAAATAAAAATGCCTCTTGATATTTGTAATGGGACGTTTACACGTATCATTAACATCTGGGCTGTCCATCAAGAGGGTCACACAGAAAAACGTTTTTTTTTAATGGGTAGCAGAAGAAAAAGTTTGAGAAGCGCTGTGTTAGACCACACAAGTCAATAGGACAGACGCAAATATACGAGTCTCGACTCTATGCATGCAAAATAGTCTAACCACAATGACCTGCTTGAATATTTCACAACCGGAAAATTGGCAAACAACACACGAAGTCGAGAAGTTTGAAAAGTCAGCACGAAAAACGAGCGAAGAAAAGCAAAACGAGCATTTAAAATTAAAATTATAATCCATGTCAATGCGTCATTTGGACTGGCTCGGCACCAACGATAATGCTAGCGGATGTGTCCGTTTATCGCCACTCAAGCGAAGCGAACGTCACCTGATATTGAAATCAAGCATAAGACAAACGGTGATCAAATAACGCTGGCGGGAGTGCGATTGTTCACAGGAGAAAACGACTCAGCGCGTACATTTCGACGGAGGCAGTTTCGAGGCAAGTGCCGGTTTACTCAATGCGTGTTCTCATTATCGAAGTAAGAACAAGCGTTTGCGTCAGCGCTCAACACAGTCTGTCAACCCGGTGCTGCCAGCACCTAAACAATGATGCAATGCGGCTGAAATAGATTTAACTGCGATCGACTTAACAACGAAGTGATTAACATGCATGTACACCGGTACATTCTATGCGCACGCCTGTTTCAAATGTTGAATGTGTGCACGGGAATTCACTTAAACTTATTTGTAGTAAATGATTTGAAACTATGAAAATGCTGACAACCAAGCGCGGCTATGGAACTAAAAAATTCCGTTTCTGAAGTGACACCATTGTCTTTTTATTTAAGTACTGGATCCATTCACAGTTACACAAACTGGGACCTTAGAAAACCACCGCAGCCAACTTGAAAGCGCTATCAATGCATATTGCAAGTTACCTCTCTCAATTATTTTGTGCAACCCAATTAATCTTTGGGTACAAATAACAATGGCTACTATTTACAAAAACAAATTGTCAAAATTGCTATTTTCAAGATTTTTCCATAAGGCTTGCCAAATCAAAAATATTGATTACTATCAGCAGATATAAAAAATGCTAATATTGCAGCATTACTTTTACAGGATACCACCTTGCATATTGTTATAAAAACCTCTGAGAAAATCTAAAAAACTTTAAATTTCATGTTTTTTTCCAAAGCATAGATCCAAAACACAAGATGCCTTGAATTTAAACAGTGAGGCCAGAATGAAATTCTATGCACAGTGCATATATGCAAAGATGTAGCATGCTATGTTGTTCACTTTTAACTTTCAGTAGCATGTGTAAATTGTGTGAGGGTGGGAAAGATAACACCAAACCTGAGAAGTTTTTATTGTTTTGACCGAAAAGTAGCTTTTTGGCTGCAGAACCAAACAAAAGATTTTGGCATGTTGTGTACACACTGAATTATCTTTTAAAGACAGTGTTAAACACACAATTTTGAATTTTCTTTTCTGTATTAAGAACATTTGCACTAAGCTGGCTGAGTGAAAACTGCATTTTTCACTGAAGTAGCAGTTGAACTTTCCCATATTAAAATTACTTTATCACCAGAGGAAAATAAAGTCTGCTTGCAACACCATAAAAGATTGATAATTTAGAAATGTTTTGAATAATTTAAATTCAATGCAGAGATCAACAACATGGTCAATGACATATATAGTGTAAAGAGCTGTTAGGTGCATAGAGATCAGTAATATGGAAATGATCTCCATAGCAGAAAATAAACTGCTGCAGGAAAACAGAAATTTGTGGGAATGAAATTCTGCCCTACTTCATATCATTTTCTACTCTTCAAACAGAAGGTGTTGAAAACTTCATTTCCAAGTAATTTTAACTTAGAAGAACAATAAACCTCATGTCACAGTTGTAAATATTTTCAACCACAATGAACATGCTACAAGTTCAGCATGTTTCAATTGAACTACTTTTCAACATACTGCATCAGATGTCAACTTACATGACACCTGTGGAATAGGGAAGATGACTTGAACAAGCTGTCTAATACCTATCTGAAAAGGGTTTTTGTCCATTAAATACAATCATTGTAGTAATGTGTTATAGCCATTAGAGACCTGTGTGGGGCGGGTTAACCTGTGTAGGTTGCAAGTGCCCACATTTGCAGGGTGGGTGCGGGAACCCACAGAGTTATGTGTGCGGGGCAGGTATGGGTTAAACTTGGTGCAGGACAGGCACAGGTTTGCTCAATGCATATGAAAGTGACATGAGCAAAAAATTTATTGCTACAGAGAGCTTGTGATACGAAGGTGGAGAGCAGCTATGCCAACTGAAATGCCTTATTCGGCCAAAAATTATGTCACATCTTTGTGAGGGCCACATATTGAATGGCTACTTCCATCTTAGCAAACCAAAATTTAGTTTAAAGCTACTGAGAGCATTTAATTACTAACTGCGATAACAACTGCTGTATGGCACTTTTAATCACTCCCAAAGTGTGATGCTTTCGGCGAATTTCATGCTAATGGAAGAACAAGGGTGGTCAGAAATCAATTTAGTGTAGAGGAACACATGAGTAAAAGTCAGGACACTAGAAATCAGTGTTGCACTCAGGTGTCATTGGACATGTGGAAATCTACCAGTGCGTAGTACATGCACATTGATAAACAGAAACTAAAAACCACTGCATCGAAAATGTCAAATTTGATATTATAAATTTAAAGTCAGGCTACTGTTGTATTGTACATACGCAATAATGAAAAGCTTACTAGGCCGTATGCGGGCCTCAGCAATGATAAGGAGTGGCACTGATAAATTGGCTTACTGAGACCCTTTGGGAGTACTTGGCTGTGGTTTTACTATGCAGTTTGCAACAAATAAACATTATACTTTTAGACTGGGACATATTCAGGATGAGCAAAGCTTTTTAGCATGCATGTATATTTATGTGCATTCCATACATATGACATGCTCTTTATATACAAGTTATATAATACCATTATCTTTCATGTTAACTGATGGCCTGGTAGAGCACTTAAAGTGCCTTGCATCACACTGTGCTGAACACTTCTGAGCACCATGCAGGGTAAGGTTGAGCTGTGTTGACTCAACAGATGACAGGCTGTTAAACTACTACTTTCATATAGTGATAATAAGAGGCCTTTAACTTTGCTCTACTGATGAAATAACAAAACAGTGCCATTTGGAGATTGATCAAATCTGTAAATATACATACAGGGTTTTTTAAGGTGTTTTAGGGACCTGATTCGGGTCCCTAGAATCAGCGAAAATTATCATCAGGTCCCTAGAATCACAGAAATCAGGTCCCTACCAGGTAGGGTACCTAACAGTTTCCTTAAAAATACCCTGATATATACATGTCCTTTGTGAATGAAATGGTGAATTCAGACACATGTAGATTAGCTAATGTTGTGATCAGCAACTACCTTTTCAAATACTCCTTTAAACTTGCCAAATGGCTGCTAGATGTGCTGGTGTTAATGATGTAAATATACTAAGTTTTTTTTTTTAAAGTCCAAGCTGAGTACAGAAGAAATTAAAGAAGTGATTTTGATTACCAAACTTGTAAAGATTATGGCCCCATATACAATATCAAAAGTGGATTCAAAAATCGATTAGTGACATCACCAAAAGCTGGCTCTGGCACAGGACCTCATCCCTGTTTTTAATCTGCATCAGTGCCTGTAATTCTTTGTGCTTCTCAGAAAGAGCATCAAAAATGATAGTCACTAGCTCTAGTTAACCCTTGATTGCTAGTTGTCAATATCACAATGATCACAGAAGTACACAAATGCATATTGAAACTTAAACAAACAAATATTTTTCAAATATTTTTGCAACATGTAGCATTGGATAAGTGACAGACAGACCATGCTCTGCATGACAAAAGTGATGGCTTGCAAATTTTTGCTGAAAATGACCCACAAAACCAAAATACAGTGTTCCTACACCAGAAAAAGTCTCTTGTGGCAGAAAGCAATGAGCATGATCATAATAACCCCAGAATAAAATTGGCAAAATGCTTATAGTACAAGTGAATACACAGAAAATTTGGCTGAAGACCTTTTTTGTTCATTTTCATTCCCAGCTACAAGAAAAACATGCTAAAAAGCAGGGAAAGAAACACTTGCTCTGTAAGTTGGACTAATAATAAAAATGGTCCATAAGGATAGAAAACTTGCCAATCACTGCTTCAGATCAGGGGTCTCCAAACTTTTTTGTCCGAGGGCCACATGAGGTAATAAGAACATGTCGAGGGCCGGACGTCTTACGCAATGTGCTTGTTGTGGGATGTTATATTCTATCAAATCAACAAATTTTTCGTAAGTACTGTATATTATTTTTTCATCATTGACAAAATGGCTTCACAGGCCGGATGAAATGGCTTCGCGGGCCACATCTGGCCTGAGGGCCGTAGTTTGGAGACCCCTGCTTTAAATTAATGTGTACATGCCAAATGCTACAGCAGCCTAGATTTAAATTCCCTAGCACTGGAAAACACATCACAGTGGCTGATCTTTAGCATGTTGTTGCCATTGAGAAAAATAAGATTTTTAAAAGGTGCAGATCTCTCTTGTTTCTTTGGAATCTTTAAAAAATAAGATATAGACCACAGGTTATGCACTGCAGTTCCATTTGTCAAAAGTAATGTTCTAGACACAGGTGCCTTGAAGAGATTGCAGTGTCAAACTCGTACAAGTGCATGTGTTGAGATACATGCAACTGGTGTCATAAGCAAGGTTCTGTAAGATTATCTCATTCCTCCAAGTGACACCACACTGCTTACACATGTAAGAAGTACTTAGCTTTTTGTGGGACATATACCCCAGCCAGGCCAACTTCCAAGGTATAAAGAAATGAGCCACCTTCCCCAAGCCTAACCAGCTGCTGTATTTACCATGCACAATGAGAACTAAATAACCCTATGTTCTATAGTGAGTGATTGTTGCTTTTATTTTAAATTAAATGTCTCTTTTAACCACTATTGGCAGCAAATAAGCAAGCAAAATAGTATAGCTATCAAAAGTTTTAAACTTGATTCCACATAATACATTTGCCATGTCTAGAGATTTCTTAAATCAACATCTAAGCAAAGGCCCAATGATTTCACTCACCTGAATAAAATTTTGAATACAACAAAAAAACTTTCACAAAAACTATTCATTTTTAACATAGTCAAAACATTCCCAATTTTCCACAGGAACAAAATACATTTGCCTCAACACAGCTGGATTATTGCCACACAAATAATGAATTTCTTTAATCAATTTGTTGTTTTTTAACCGGAGTGGTTTATACCAGATTTTACTAACCTATATAATCAATCGAGCTCCTTGGTTTAGAGACCTTGCTATTACCACTGCTATATTACCAGCTGAAACTTTCAAGAAACAAGTTACAACAGGGATGCAGAGGTTCCTAATTTTTTTTGGGATACGTGCATAGAATCAGCAAAAACAGCATTTTCACTGCATCCAGTAAGTTTTTCAACCTTTGCAAGTCTTACTGAAAATTAATTTCAATTCAAGCAATTAATATTTTCTTCTCAACACCAAAATACCAGAAATGCGTCTGATATCAGAAAATCAAAGCTGCTTCTTCCACTATTGGTAAGTGTCAAAGCAGTTGGCAATTTTCCAAAACAAAACTGGGAAGCAATTGTGCAAGAATCAAAACAACCTTTACCTTTCCATGATGATTACCAAGCACGTTTTATCCCGAAACATATTCTCATACACATCCAGAATCTTTACTATGTGTGGACATCCTGATGCTTTCCAATGTAGTTCCACTTCACGCCTTGCTTTTGGACTATCATGCAGAATCTGTGTTTTAAACAGAACAGTCGTTGTAAGCACATCAAAAGAGACAAATCTTTGCAGGATGATAATGATTGATGATCGTGGTTCTAGATGTACTCCTTTTAGAATTCCAGTTTTTTTGGCAGTGTTCTTGTAGACTAAAACGTCAGCTAGTTTGCATTTTTGGGTGAGCAGAGGACATCAAAGCAGGTAGCCTGCCATATACTTCACAAGACCACACTTGCATTGTATTGAGCTGGTAAGGAGTCCCCACTTTGCTTTGATATGAGAACAAAAATCGCTAATAACATTCAATAGTTTTCTTTAAATTCTAAGGTTTCAAACACCAGAATTGATACATCATATGTTAAAGTTTTATTCCAAACTACCGTAATTCAATTTGATTGAGTAATTCAATACTCAACCAACAATCACTCTTGGGCTTTTACTACCAGCATGAATCCAATCTAATTTGGTGGTCTGCAAAAATAAATGCTTGTCAGAGCCTGGGCAGTGTGCAGGTTTTTATCGATTAGTTTTATTCAAGTGACAATAAGAAAACATGACATTGGAAAAGCTATAGCAAGAAAGCTTAGAATTTGTACCCAAATGTAACTTCACCAATTATCAACACTTGTATTTTGATGTAGCAACTGCTTGAATACACCTACAGTTTTGAAACTTGGCACAGAGGAAACATTACGATTGATTAAACTTCACTCAATGGATTGATCAGTATGTAACATGTATTGGTTTCAATAGAATATGAGGCATATGTTTATGAAAGGTAGCGGCTACAGATACACTCAAGCAGCACCGACGTCGTAGCATAGTGGATATATTTAGGTCTGATGTGCCAATGGTTTTTGGTGTGGATCTCACCTTGGCGACTTTAATTTTGGTGGTAGTGGTTTTACATTTCAATTCATGGGACCAGTTTTTCTTTTCTTTTTTCAAAACTTTCCTAACTTTAGGTTTAGGGGTTAGGTTAGCATCAGGTTAGTGTTAGCTTAGCGTTAGGTTTACCTTTTACATTTAGTAGGTTTCTACCAAGCTTAACTGCACTCTCCCAGTGCAATACTATCACGTTACAGGTGGGGTATTTATAAGGTTTCAAATATCAAGATCCACAGGCATCCCTGTAGCCACTGGCTTTATGGAAAGCAATATCAAAATAAAATAAACAGTTGAACATAGACAAAGGCATGTGTTTGCTATAATCTAATGTTGAAAGAATATTTGTTTAACACTTTGACGTCCGGTAGGATTCAGATTCTCGCACCAAAACAACCGGATCACACATGGGTTTGTGCGTGCGTAACTCAGGCACCGAAGGTGGTAGAGAGCTGTTCAAAGACTCAAAAGACTCGGCAAGTCTTCTAGTCTGCACTTGAAAAAATGTTTTGCTTGAGGGGTGTGGATTTTTTGTGAGTGATATCATAAGACGAGGACTTTTAGGTCACCTTGGCCCACACCATTAGATGGTAGTATTTCGCTGAAGTTTTTATTGGAAACTAGGCTACAACCCGAGTCTTTTGATACTTTGGATGACCTGCTAAGGTATTGGTTTCAAAAGTTATGATCTAAACCAGTGGTCTCCAAACTACGGCGCGCAGGCCAAATCCTGTCCGCGAAGCTATTTTGCTAATAATGAGAAAGTAATATAATTAGTTGACTTGGTACCGAAACAATCACATTATCTATGAAGGATGTCTGGCCCTCGGACTGTTGTGTAACAACTTATGCGGCCCTCGGACAAAAAAGTTTGGAGACCCCTGATCCAAAGTAATAAAAATATTTGACTAATTAGCTACTAATTAATTTATTTATTTATTTTAGATCATAACTTTTGAACCAGAAATGCTAGAAAGTCGATCAAAGCCCCAAAAGACTCGACTTGAGCCTAGTTTCCAATGAAAACTTCAGCAAAGTACTTTGGTCTAGTAGTTGGGCCCTAGGCCAGGTAACATGAGCCAAAATGACCTAAAAGCTACTTCACTTATTATGTCACTCACAAAAAATCCGCAACCGCCAACCAAAAAAAATTTATATGAGTGCAGACTAGAAGACTGGCCGATCTGTTTGAGCCCTTGAACAGCACTCTAGCACAATTGGTGGAGGAGCTATGGCATTGGTAAGGCAACTGAAAACTCTATTTTAGTAAATGTGCAATTGTGTAGGCTGCATAATAAATGCTCTAACTTGGCAACTTACTTCAGAAGCAAAGGAGCACATTATCATGACAACTAAACAGTTGAATTGCACCACTTTCCACAAAATGATTAGTTTTTTGGGGAATAGGTTGCTGTAACATTATATACCATGCAACAAGGATCTATAGGTTTGATAAAAACCAACAATACTGGGTAATGTGGATGAACATTTCAATCACAATGATTGCAAACCAGATTGATGTGACTATGGTGACTTCAGCCATTTTTGATGTGCTTGCAATGATCGGTGCTGCATTAACTCGTTGGCTGCTGGCCTACGATATATTCGTACTTCGATTTTGGCCTAAAAAACAGCAGTTTTCGGTTGCCTTACCAACACCTTAGCTCCTCCGCCGATTGCGCTAGAGAGCTGTTCAACGGCTCAAACGGATTGACCAGTCTAGTAGATTGCACTCGAAAAAAATTTTTTTGGTTGGTGGTTGCAGATTTTTTGTGAGTGACGTCATAAGTGAAGTAGTTTTAGGGTCATTTTGGCTCATGTTGCCTGGCCTAGGGCCCAACCACTAGGCCAAAGTG
>JGI24021J15306_10009889_pt1 | contig 11798 bp, 6 predicted proteins | sample Ectturendosymbi1_FD_15306 | JGI IMG/M metagenome (IMG submission 15306)
TTCCTTTGTTGGTCAGCGAATTGTCTAACTCGCAGAGCTTGACACATGCAGTTGTGGCCGGTAGGCCAAGCTGGTCATATGTATTTGACTCGGAAGTGCTGCATATTCGCACACGCTTAATGTCAACCCTTGAAAGTCACGAAGTGGTGCTCTATGACAGGGGCTCCCAAACTGGGGTACATCTACCCCTAGTGGTACATTTGCCTATTGCAAGGGGTACATTTAGGGCTAGCAACAGAAAGGAAACATATTTTATACATATGAATTTGTCCGAACCGTTTCGGGGCGTATGGAATCCATACTTGTTTTCTGTATATTTAGATGATTTATCTCTTGAACTTAACAGCGTAAAAGCTGGGTGTTATATTGGTGAAGTCCTGTTGAACCACTTGGTGTTTGATGAGCGTTTTGTCCAAGCGTACGTGGGTTGCAAAGTATACTAGATGTGTGCCAGGCTTACACAAAATCGCATGGAATTATTTTCAACTGCAGCAATATTGTTTGCATGACATTTAAGGCTAAGACCGTAAAAAGCACGGTCATCCCGTTGCTGACACTGGTGGACAAAAAGTAAAATCTATTTTCCACTACAAATATTTGCGAATTGTATTAGATGTTGAGCTTTCAGATGACAAAGACTTTCAGAGATAACTGCGATATCAATATTGTGCAGCAAACAAGCTGCGAGCTTCTTTTTCCCGATTTCTCGAACGCAGTGAAAATGTACTTTTTCGTTCCTTCTGTACATCTATGTATGCATCACAAGTATGGTGTAATTTCAGGAAGACATACATCCGCAGATTGCGTGTGGCCGATGCCTGTGGTTGCAGGGCTCTGTATGCTGTGGCGAACGAGTGCTAGTATCATCAGGTTCGATGTAACATTCGTACCTTTGAGCCCTTATTGCGAAAAAATGTGTACCTGTTTCTTGAATGATGGATAAAGTCCAACAATACATGGTTGCGCGCTTTGATGCAGTCAGATTGTTTATATTCGTCCTTCTTTGAACACTACAACCCCTATTTACTTTGTGACTGAGTGCCCGGACGTTCCAGTTTGGGTTGCCAGCTGAAAATTTCAATAAAAAGCCAAACAGTGCTGAAAAGAGGCCAGGAAAGGCCAAACCGATTATTTCAAGACCAGAAAAAGACCAAATTTTGTTCGTGGCATTGCAATTCCTTTGTCACATAGGAACACCTAAATTACAAGAATATCATTACAAATATTATTCGAAATTTGGATTAAGTCTTGCTGGCCTTGTATTGGAGCTCATTACTGATGTTTCTCTGACTTTTCATGGTTTGCGAGATTGCACACTTTGGGTACAATGGTGCCACAGTTTGCATACTGATCCATTGACAGCTTTCTGCACCCATACGAAAGTCATCTCCCATTCACTCCTGTATTTACAATTACAACAGGGTTTTTTTAAAGAAAATGTTAGGTACCCGATATCGATCTGTAGGGACCCGATTTCTCTGATTCTAGGGAACCGATTTTCTCTGATTTTAGGGATCCGATGTCAATTTTCTCTGATTCTAGGGACCCGAATTGAAATTCTAGAGACCCGAATCGGGTCCCAAAAACACCTTAAAAACCCTGAACTACAATAAGAGCACTCCCTCGATGTCATTGTCGCATTTATATCGCGGAGACGCAGACCGGTCTGCAAGCGTTGAGCCTACTTGGTGCTTACAACACACGAAATGAATTTTTTGCATCATCACTGGAAACGTGTGCACTGTGTAAAGATTTCCAGTGATTACGCAAAAAATTCATTTCAAATCTTGCATACCTCAAATCTTACTAACATCACAACCCTGGCGTCGGTCTAACATAGAATTTATTACAAATACTTTGTAAATGTGTTGCCGAATAAAATGGAATAGTAATATTTTCGTTCAGTGGAAACTTTTTCACCGTAAAAAGGCCAAACGAATTTTTTAAGGCCAACCAACTTGAGTTGAGGCCAAAAAAAGCCAAAAGGCCAACTAAATTTTTTTAGGCGAACCAACTTCAAACAAAGGCGGATTTCTGAAATTTGGTCTAAAAAAGATCAACCTGGCAACCCTGGTTCCAGTGTTAGTTTAAGGGCGTGTGCAGACAACAACGCATTTGTTCTTCACCTGACCATGGCCAGGGTTGAACTCTATTTCTTAACGTGCGATGTTCGTGTCTTACTCTGGACGTAGTGTTGTACCACGTGGTATGAGTTAGTGAACAGATGTCTGTTATCCTGTGATCCTACCAACAAAGCCGTAACTAAATGTTCTGTGTCTGTTATTACCAATCTGTGTTGTGCAGGTAGTGTGTGCTTGTGCTGCATGGACTTCGTGTCTGGTTCAAAGAATAGAATATTAAAATAAATGTCAGTGAATATTTATTTCAAAAATCATTATATGCTTATTGATAAATACATTTTTGTTATTCCCTCAGCCTTTTGTCATAGGAAGTTTTAGGGACATGGGCGTCGAAAAGAGGGCCAACGCCTCCCCGGATTTTGAAATTGGATATTTTCTCATCATATTTTTGCAAAAAAGGTTGTTTTCACAGTTTCGAGTGGTGGAAATGTAATTTTGCCACTTTTGGCCCCCTGCAAAAATATTTCTGACCCGCCCCTGGAAAATCCACTACTGACCCTTCCCTGAAAAAAAACCCATGTTTAGGGGTACATGCTCATGTATCGAAATACTGAAGGGTACATGGCCAGAGAAAGTTTGGTAACCCCTGCTCTATGACGTCAAATTTCAGATTGGTGACGGAGAAACGCAATGATAAAAGTGTAAGTCCCTAGCAAATTCGGTTCCCTTCGAGTTATGAGGTCAGGAGCGCTTGGCGTGTACCGAATTACAATAACTTCTAGTTCAACGTTTGTGCTTGTTAAGCAATACTGAAGAGGAACGAACTCTGAAGTAAAACATCAGCAACTAGTGCATTCGCTTATCGTCATACAGAAGCGTTTCATAAAGGAAAAAAATGGAAATTTATGAAATGCACTTGACAACTGAAGTGAGAGGATAAAAAACACTAGATGGAGATGCGCATGGTTGAACAAAAACATAGGCTACAAATTGTTCCTCTAGTCAAGGCATCAAGATGTACTGACAAAATAGGTAACTTGATATGCGCGAACGCTTCGTTCTTGGAATGTAATGCGAAATTCGATAGGTGTTTTTGCAGGCAACACGGAGGAGTTTTATATTAGAGCAATGGTTCTCAAACTTTTTATCGCTGCAGACCCCTTTCACTGCACCCAAAACTGCTGTGGACCCCTTCATTTTGTCAACATTGTTTCGATTACTGAGAAATTAGATTTGATCACTTCTTGGGGTGAGCACCTCAACCGCCCCGGCAAGAAGCAAATTTCAGGCTTCGGCCTGCCGCCAATTGCCGTCATCAAAATCAAATATAAAAGGTCAGTGGCGACATGAGCTAGCAGACTTTCGCGATTGGATTTTGTTTTTTTACGGATCCCGGAACACATTTATCCCTGTGGTGCAGGGGCTTACCGAGGGGCATAGGTGTAGGAGCAGACAAATTTTTGGGAGTGCGAATAATTTTTGCCCAAATTTCCCCATCTTGCCCGAAAAAAATCCAAAGAGAATGATCTCCAAAAAAACGACTGCATTTCATTAGGAGCATTGTTTCAAATCAAAGCACTTCAAGCGCCATTTTTGCCAAAATTTTACCCAAACTTGCCCAAATTTTTCCCTAACCTGCCCGAAAAGAAATAAATTAAACCATGACCTCCAAAAATAAACGTCTTGACTTTGGGTGCTATTTTCTTGTAAAAATCAAAGCGCATACAGCTATTTTGCGAAGGTTTACACACATTTGCCCAAATTTCCATAGATTTTCAATAAATCAAAAGTTTTGGGGGTGAAGTTGCACCCCCTGCACCCCCGCCTCCTACACCAGTACACCAGTGCCGAGGGAGGGGCAAGAAAACACAACGACCCAGGCGCTGAAAAGTCCCAGAAATGTCGCAAATACTTTCTGCAATGCAGTAGGCCTACATTTGCTCCCGAAAGACTAGGTTTGAACATGGGGCGCCAAGCTTGTTTCTTGCCCCGAGCGCCATCTAAACTCGGTATGCCCCTTCTACGGGATTCATGGATCGCAGGCTAAGACCTCTGTACTAGAGTGTGTACAATTGCTCCACAATTGGCAGGCACACACTGGAACGCAATAGGCTCTAAACAGTTTCTTTACCGGAGTGGAGCAATGAGCAAATGTGCTTCCGACCGACTTCTGCAAAATAAAGTGATATTTAACTTACCTTTGAGTGTCATTGTCATCCTTCAGTGGGGCATGGAGTATTGCACCAAGATGTTTGACTTGGTCGGTAAATTGCACACTTCATCTACCCACCAGAAGTGATCCGCAGAGTCTAACGCACTTGAAGCAGTGGCGTAGCCAGTCCGAAAATTTGGGGTTGGGGCAAAATTTTTTATTTTGGACGAGCAACAGTATTTTGTTTGGAATATCGTCTCTCAAAGCACAGAATGACTAGATGTTTTTAAACTTTTGGGGGAGCATGGCCCCCTCCCTGGCTACGCCTATGGCTTGAAGACCAGGGAGACTGGAAACAAATACACATAGCGTATATCATCAGCTAACAAGAGGTGATTCACCACCAGATTTCACACAATTCGTCCCGCTCCGGCTGTGACCAGCTGGACTGGAAGTTCATAAAGGTAAACAGCGGTTAGATACAGATTCAGAACTACCCTTACGCTATCCCGTTGGTTACGGCGAATAGATCTGAGAGGCAAGTGCCCCACTTTACTTGCATGGTCTGATTCCTATATCAGTTCACCATCAGTCTTACTATGCACACAAATACATTTATAGGTGTATCAGGCAATTTTTTGGGGGTGCAAAGGACATTTTGACCCAAGTTCCCCAAATTTTTTGCAATGAACGTTCTCCTTACAAATGTTCTGTACCTGTTGGTATATTGTATTTTCCTCCTCCATGTTGCCACAGTAGGACTACTTAGTGAAATTTGGTTGTTAATAACCCAACTGAAAAAAGGTACGCTAGGCTGTGCTAGAACATTGTCAGAAGCATTGGCTGATCCAGGGGGGGGGCAATCGCCATGCTTAATGAACACACCAGCAAAAGATTTGCGTGGTAGCTCCACATAGCCCAGCTAACACTTCAAACCAATGGAGTGGGAGCAAGCAAATTTCTGGTGGTGCGAAGGATTTTTGCCCGAAGTTTGTCAAACTTGCCCGAAAAGTTTTTGTGTGACGTTTGCCGACAAATTTTCTCCCACAAAGATCATGAACACCATTTTTTGGAGTGACCACAAAAAATGTTTTTGTGCAAAAGTTGGGCGCCATTTTTGCCTGGATTTTCGACAAATCCAACTTTTGGGGGCGTCTTTGTACCCCCGTCTCCTACACCACTGTTTCTAACTGTAAAGAAAACTTCCAAATCGTTGTAAACGAACAAAATAATCTGTCGGGACCGACAAAAAGTGTCGCTATAAGCAAAGTGACAATATAGCCGAATTCCAATGCACGTGAAAGATAATTCTGCCGGGGCCGGAGAAAAAGCATCGTGATACGCGAATTCTACTGTACTTAGAACTTGGTAGGAGGAATACAATCATGCAGTTCCCCTGGCATCACCAGACCTATGCATGACCCTGTTTATAAACCACGTGTTAGTTTCTGGGTCGTGTCCTACTGTTGACTCCCCCATAAAATTACACGCACTGCAACAGGTAAAAATTAAGGTTCCGAATGGGGGAACCTTGGAAATGAGCCGCGAAAATCTCGATGTTTTAAAATACGCTATGAAGTTTCTTGGTTTTCGTAAAAATGAGGTTTTCGCAGGCATTACCCCAATCTAATGCATGGACCACTCAAAACACGATCACCGTTGTTTGAAAGCCTGTCTTGCAAATACCACTACATCCCAATTTTCTAAAAATAATGGTTTCTATGGCTTCTGCACAATACTCGTTTTTGTTTTAATCCACTGGCCAACATCACAGGTCTACTGCATTCTCAAACTTTGCTCTTTGGGTTCAGAACATGCGGTGTATTGACTGGTCGAAAATTGCCCACAAAGCTGTTTTGTGAAAAGTAATATAAACCATTCATAGATGCAACAGTCCGATGACAGCCTCATCACCTCACGATAGAATCGTTACTTAAATTGGGATGAAACGCCACAATTCCACCTATTCGCAAAGGTGTTTTTTTTTCAGACAACCTACACGACCTCTGCACAAAGATTAAAATCCACGCTCACAATAAATTAAATCAAATAGCATCAGCGCTAAATTATTACTCGTTCCACGTTTTGTTAACTCAAACCGCGGCTGACACATCGTCATCATCATTACAACTCGGCAATGTAGTCTCGTTGCATTGTACTGTGTAGCGGTAGTCGACCAGTTCGTTCAAATCACAAATCATTTCGTTTGCGGAACTTTTAATGCGAAGCACAGAGCTGTGGCGAGAAATGGTACAACAACGCAGCGAAAAAAATATACAGTTTTAATGTTAGCTCAGGCACTGCCATTACAACACCGGCTTGATTCAGCTCATAGACGGACACAAAGCCACCTTAATGAGCGAGTACGCGCGAGACGGAATGCGGTGCGTCTCACAATGCGTTACTGTCGGGAGCAGACCACGGTGCCTCCGCAGTAATAGCGAGCAACCTGATTCTAAGACGTTGCACAACGAAAAAGAATATTCTGTTTACTGTTTAACGGTGCGCATGCGCTAAATTTAATGACATAATCGATTGGTCCATTTCAGCCAACTTTGTGCCATGCGGCATGTCTACGTCGCAACACAAGCCAAGTTCAGTCAACCGGTAGCCGAACTCTTCACGGAGTCTTGCTCATGTAAGACGATACTCTACGAACGGAATGTTCATTATGACGCGAATAAAACGCGCCTAGCCAATGTCGAAGATGTATCGAGAAAATACTATGTACTAAAATACTACACAGCGAAGAAACTGACGGTGAATTAATCAGAAAGACTTGTTGTACGCGTACGGATTTCGATTGACTCTTAATACGTTCTATCAACACCGCTTAGCTTCACAGAACCAAATTTGCAGATTCGTTCTTGGTTGTGGTGCTTCGCTTTTTTATACGAGTGTGAAGCGACTGGTACAAATTACATAAGTTGCATAAGGGAACTAGACCGATTTTATAAAGATTAAAGCATTAGGAAACTTCTAACACAGGTAGAAACGGCAATAAACTATAAAACGTGGATAAAAATTTCAAAAACTTGCGACAAAGTGCCTGCTTTAAAATTCCACGTGCTGCTCGCCCATCTTTAAACGCCTTGACAAGCCGCGAATGCGGATTTGTACAAACCACCGGTCAAAGTCTTGTTCTCCATTTCCCCAAACTATATGTTACATTAGGCCAACAAGCCATCCGCCCACCACATACAAGCGGAAACGTTCGTTACCGAGCAACTCGTGATATTACGTTGCGATGACGGTAAGACGTTCGTAATGAAAGCCTGTGCTACGTGCTTGAGACACCGGCGAAATCAGCAGTCAGCTTGTTAGAACCTTTCCGAAGTATTCGGCTGTTCGAGCCAGCTGCTGTGATCTACAGATACTTCGAGTGCCTCATACCATTGCCACAATGCTATCAGTAACAGCAAACAGAATGTGAAAAAACTTACGCGCAATTATCCAATAACACTACCTGTAATGCAATGATTGAAAACTGCGAAGTAGTAGGGGGGAAATCGAGTGGCACTTCGTCGGTGTTGAAATGAAATCGTGCGCAACGAACACCGCTCGAGGGTAATCTAATGGCTTTTTTCAGAAGCACGCCAAGGAGTTACACTGGCTGGCGTGTAGCCCTTATTGCTGCTGCACACGCAAAACCAACCAGATCGATGTACCGGCGGAATGACAAAGACGTATTTTTGCAGACACGGGCATTAACAAAAGCTCAGGTGGCTGCACTGGAGTAGACGAACGTTCATCGCACGGAGCGCTATCCACAAGAAACAGCGCATTGTTTCTGAGAAAAATCGAGTGGCAGTTCTAATGCAGAAAGGAAACTCCTGCAATGTTTTTACGAATTTGCTAAGTTTATTTTCGAGACTGTCCGCGATGCTACATTTTTAACAAAATGTCAGAGAACAGCAGTTAATTATAAAGGAATTACAAAAGAGGATTTGCAGTACACATGAGAAATTTCACCGAAAAAAAAACGGCGCCACGCGTTTAGGAGATGAGAATGTAATTGATTCTACTGTATAACCGTATTATTACAACACGTGTATTATGTCTCGCCCAACGCACAAGCAACACTTCAACGCGAAAGGCATCGTCCACAAATTAAATAAAAGCTATGGTTCAGCCATCTCATTATGCTGAACAAGCGTTTCGCCTCACACCAGCTTGCTACGAAAGTACCACATTGTATTTCGCAAAGCCCGCAACGCACATCATTATCGGACACAACGACTGTCAAGTACTTGCGCGAAAAAGCGAACCTTGCTGGCGATAACGGGTCAACAGTCCGAACGGCAATCAACAAATATGAGAAAGAAGCATAGGTATCTAATATTTTGTACATATATGAAACATACCAATCACCACATATTTCTACCGAACTTCACGGTGAAACGTCTTGTCGTAAGCCATCAACATTGAAATACGCTTTTCCACTACGTCAACAACTTCAGCCACACATCATTGCATTTCAACAGAAATGGTTTAACCCCAACGTCACGCGATGTATGAAGAAGTGATCTCGCTAGAGCGAACAGACACCGTTCAATCAATATCACTGTTTCAAGTTGAAAACATTTTTGCAAGTAGAGTTCAAGTTGAAAATTTGCACCTTGCAGACCTACGTCGTGATGCGTGTGGCGAAAATCAGTGATTAGTTATTTCTCTGCACACCATGTACTCATTTTTCTTTCGTGTCATGTCGTTTTATGAAACTAAACTTTACTGTCGATCCACTATTTAATTGCAATGCTAACTACCAGGTGCCACCAACGGGACTTGACAAAACACCCTCATTACCTTTCACGACGCTGGCTGGAAGAAATCAACCATAAAAGCGTCTTCAGACGTGTTTGTCAAATTTGCACATAATTGCAAACCTCGCAATTTTATGGTATGGCGTAGAAATATTTCAGCTTTTTCATCTTGCAGGCGTGGGCACAACAGTCACAAAGCTAAACAAAGGTATCAAGTTTTGCTCTTACTGTGGACTATGGAGTGGTGCAACTACCAGTGACAGACTGCATCCTCATCAGCCCAAAACATCGTTTAATTAAAAGCCAAAATTTTTTGCAGCGTTGAATAAAGAAACATTAAGACCTCAACCAGGGTCGAAGGTTAAAAACTAACCGGCCACTCTTGTGTGTTTTGCTTTTTGAAAACTAAACCCGTAAACATTTGCAAATGTAAACAAAAAATAGATAACCACGGACCTTCAACATCATAATATAACTAAGAAATAACCCGACCCTTAAAGTCAAGTTACTTCTGCTGACTTCAGCTGCAGTAAGAAAACTGTAAAAACAAGATCTGCGCAAAGGATTTTAACGTTATGCCAACAGAAATCAAAAGCAGCTACAAGTCCTACAGCCACTCCAGAGTTATGCCTGTAACACTTTCCCGACAGCATCCACACGAACTAGGGTTTTGCTTTATCCAGCCATTTGGTTCAAGCATTCTCGCAGAAAACACAAAGCAAAACCCGTTTGGGATAAACTTCCAAACGTCCCACACAACCGTACAAATGAAAAGACAATTCGTAGTTGCAGCACTACAAACCCAAACACCATTCTCAACATAAAAATGTGATCAGATTATCGCTAAGCTGACTGCATGCACTGCAGCATCGATAAGCCTTTCATCGGTTAAGTTGCTTTACCACCTGTAGACACAATGGCGTGATATTGGGTAGGGGAACAGGGAACAGCAAGAAATAATAAAAACTTCTTTGGGTGCTGGTCAAAACGATTAATGGACAGCTACCATTGGAACGCAATTTACCTCTCTGATAACAGAGGAATAAAGTTGATCCAGACTTAAACTGAAAGAGTTTAGCACAACGGTTGGCAGGACCTTTGCACGACAGAAACCACAAAGCTGACCCAAGCAATGAAAACACCTGTCAGAAAATATAAGTCACTTTGGCGTCACTTGCCGACAAGTGTCGTGATCGAACACGTCTAACTAACAACGATGCCACTCGACAACAACGTCGCATGAATGAAAGTGAATGCAAAACGTCAACTAGGTGCAGTTACTCCATACTTCATTAATTATCAAGTGATTTCGATACAGCTGGCTTTCACGCAGAGAGAACATCGTATTAATTCTATTTTTTAAATAAGAATTCGTCATCTAAATCAGTGCTTCTTAACCTTTTTCAACCCACGGGCCCCTTTTTCAAAAATTCCGATGAAACACTCATACTTCTACTCTCACGCTGATTTGTTTTCACACTAAAATACATAATGAAAGGACAAATCAGTCTATTTACACATTTAAAGTTATTTTAGTAAACAAGGATAAACACAGTATACCAAAAATCAATTTGAAAAATTTGAAAACCAAATTTCTTTGTGGCTACGAATTCTCAGTGGACCACTAGAAAGGCCATGTGGCAGAGATGAGCACTGGACTGGATCAGGACTATAACGAATTGCTTTGGATTTGGACTGGATCCGGACTGAGCATCGCTTCAATACTTTAGGATCAGGACCGGATTTGGACTGAGTTATTGGAACAGAATTGCGGCATTTTTGTTTGTAAAAAGCTGTCTTTTGTTCATTTTTCGGACTTCATTTGACTTGAACCTTACATTTAAAAGAAGTTTTGGAGTATGTTTCGACTTGGACTGTGTATTGCAAATTCAGGTCGGGATCTGGATCATAGAATACGATAGTCCGCTCATCTCCGCTATGTGGGCCACCTGCACCACGTTGAGAACCACTGGTCTAAATGACAAACTTTTCGAAAGACGCCTGATACGTAAAGGTGCTGCGTAACTGACACGGGACAAATACAAAGATCTGCTTGAAGAAAGCAGTAGCCCACAAAAAGTTTGAAATTTTTGTTACCCGAATTGCATAAAAATGGTAATAAGGCGTTTCTATATTCGACGTGTACTACGCAATGGTGCGTATTTGAGAGTTTCAAGAACAGGAAGTGAACTGATGCTGCAAGCACAGCGTTTCTTATGGTTGCCCAAGTCACTGGCGGCGAAAAACGCCTCATACTTACGGAATGGAGACAAACCATTCATTAAAAATAATGCTTCCCAAAACCCAATTCAAATAAGATTTACCCTTCAACACATTGTTCGCATTTTTCGTCAGCTAAGGTTAAATCCCATGAAAATGACACGAATTAACCGTGCCAAGTCTATTTAAAGCAAGTTTAAATAACAAAACAGATAAAACTGACCACTGTCAAGCCATGCGCCTTACGTATCGTTAAGGTTGTAAGTCAAATGTGGCAACCAAGATATTTCAGACAAAAATGTAGAGAAAGCCGTTTCGAATTCAGGAAACAACGCCTTCAAGCCGCACACATAAGTCGCTGTGAAACAACACTATCTGAACACCACCCGAAACGGAACAGAAAGCAAGCTCTGCGAATCCGGACATGAGGATAACTGTAGATGGGATGAAGTGATGTAAAACGTTGCGAAATGCAAAAAAACGATAATGCATTTAAGAGGCGCAATGAGTAGCTTTGCATCGCTATATATATATATATATATATATATATATAGAGAGAGAGAGAGAGAGAGAGAGTTTATT
>JGI24021J15306_10009890_pt1 | contig 11798 bp, 7 predicted proteins | sample Ectturendosymbi1_FD_15306 | JGI IMG/M metagenome (IMG submission 15306)
TGTTACGGAAACTTGATCAGAAGCAAGAGCGAATTCAGATTGTTCTGAGTCAAGTAAACTTCTCTTCTTTTTCTGGATGGGCTCTGCAAGATATGACATGAGTAATAGTTACGTCACACTAAGCTGACGGCAGTGACGTCAGAAGCACAAAGAGGAAAACCAGCATGATTGAAGCTTGAGGCAAATAAGTCTTAGACTATTTTTTGCTGCTACGATTAAGTTCTAGAAACGTTGCAACGTATCCATGAATTAAATTTAATCGCAGTTTGTGTTGAAGTATTTTATTTGTTCTTAAACATCAGATTATCACTGCTGCTTGTGAATGAACATTGTGTAAATCATCGAGGTTAGAAGCGAACAACAAAACAGAATAAATTCAGTCAATAGATTAGTGCTGTGTTTCTCAACCTTTATTGGTTTGTGGCCCCTTTCCAAGACACCCAACACCCATAACCTCTACTCCACCAATAATAAACTAAATTTGTCTTAATTTATTTACGTTTGTTGCTTTATTCACCACGTTTAAATATTTCTGAAAACGGTGTGAAAGATTAAGGATACGAATATCTGTCACATCGTATGAATTAGTATCAAAAATATAAACAGAATTTAATGTAAAGAGAACAAATGAAAACATTTTTGCAGCAATCAGCATCTAAAAGAAACAATGCCACGAGCGGAGGTCTGCCCAAAAAATGTCCTGTGGATCCCCAAAAGGGCGAAAGGGCCCTGTGTCGGAAACCCTGGTTTAGAACATGATCGTCACTGAACGAATGTTTTTTCAAAAAATACCGATGCACTTCATGTAGCTACTACAAGTTTTCACAACGGCTTTCAGACATCTGTGAAAACCAAGATTTTGGATATATGAAATATTAAGTAACATCAGCTTACAAAATAGCAAACCTGCCAGGAATATATCAATGTATCTCGTTATAATTGGTGTCACGCATTTCCTGGAGCGTGGCAAAACCGCGTGACTTTCAAATGATTCAATATACGTTCCTAAGCTGAACTCTTCGCCACTCGCTTGAAAGGCTAATACTTTACTCACGTTGTTTTACGTATTTCTATTTTTGATTTTATGTCTACGCCTGAAATATTAAGCAGCAATGACATTTTCCGCGTTTAACCACGATTAAAACTGAAATAAATAGAGGTGGAAGGATTTTTCAAAACATCTGTGATTGGCGAAGTGTATTTCCAGATGTCTTTTTATGGCACATACTTCCTTTCACGCTGCTTTCATTGCAAACTCTGTTTTCTACCAGAATATGAAATTTCAGAAATTTATCTAGGAAACGATCCCAATAACTAACTGAAAGCAATAAGTCCTGAAAAATTTGATAGTTGTGTGTTTGAATGCCACTGCCACTCATCGAAAACGTTTTCGTAAAAAGCTGATCCTCGGCAACAGCACAACCATCTCGAAGTTTTGGATAGGTGAGCGTTTCTGGAGATATGTATTCCATCGCAGTTCGCCATCGTAAGCATCGGAGATCGCGGCATTTTTGTGCCCAAACAGCAGATCTCTGCTAAGTTTGAGAGAGAATTGGAAATATCCATCTTTTCTTTGGACACCGATAAATTTCCTTGCGCGAAAGTTTACATTTTGCGGAATTTTTGCATCACAAAAATTGTTCGCAAATCGTTTTTGCAAGAGCATTGTATTTTCGGGTTTTTAGTTTTCTATACTTTATCGTACGTAAAGTGTCTTTTCAGTAATTTCGTTAGACTCGTCTAGCTGTCAACAGTTTTCACAGCTAAAGTATACTTGCCTGAACTTTGCCGAGAAACCAATGGTAAAATGCAGCAGTGTCAGGATTTCTTCGAATTGTTTTTTTTCTTCCCTGATACAATGGAAACCATCATCTTTTGTGTCAGTTGGCAAAGATCTCGTCGCTTTTTCGCGACTGATGCCAATCTGTCTTCCATTATCCTGCAATGTATCCAAACTTTTTATGGAACGAATGAAGTCTGCAGCACGCATCTTTTTGTTTTCTCGACAATCCGCATAATTAACTGCAAAAGAATAATCCGTAAATATGGCAGTAAAACCTCAATGCATATATCACTTTGTTGCATAGGCGTATCCAGGGGTCCAAGGGGGCCATCTCCCCCAAATTTCAAGCATATCGTGTCATTTTGTGCTTTGAGAGGCAGTATCCCAAACAAAATACTGTACTGTTGATCACTGTAAGTCAAAACATTTTCCCCTCAAACTTGGATGCTGGCTACGGCACTGCTTCGCTGTTTCTTTGCGTTTGCCCAGCAGAGGAAGATTTGACGGGAGTTTTATTTTTGAGCTGATGAACCAAGAAGAAGCTTTAGAGTAGGGGTGGGGAACCTCTGTACTATCACGGCCGAATGGATTGTGCATTATCGCTGCCGGGCCGCAAAATCAATTCATTTTATCCTAAAATTATACCTTTATCTAACATAACGATGAGTGACTTCTCTGGACTTACTCTCTAAATACATGCTTATCATGGAGCTTCGTTTTGACGCAATGTTTTGCTCTAACTGGGGTAACTATAATTCTGATGAGGATCATATCAAATGTTTACGCGGGCCGCATTTGACCCTCGGGCCGCAGGTTCCCTAACCCTGCTATAGGGCAAAGAAACGCAGTCTTGGCAGCGTGTGCTTGTACATTAGATTGAAAGCACACGTCTCTGTACTTGGGGAGTCTATTTTATCAAAGATGAAAATTGCAGAATCTATTCCGTTCCAAAAATATAACAATGAATTTTCCAAAGCAAGAAAAGCGCCAAAATTATGTATTTTCCGGCTTGGTGCTCAAAACACCTTATTGCACACGTAGTGTTTACAGGATCTTGTCATCACTGAAAAGTAAGTCGATTCTCAATGCGGTCGCATCCGACCATAGTTTGATTCAGCGTCTTGGTCGTATCCGACCCAAACTTTGATTCAGCGTCCTCGGGTGTTGGGGAAAAAAGATTTCAGCGTTGACCAAGCATGCACGAAGAACGTTCGGCTTTGAAAGACCCACTGTGGCTTGTTGACTCTTTAAGTCAAATTGCTCTGAGTTATTTTGCCACAGAAACCTGCTGTTTTTTAAGACTTACGGGCCTCAACAGTAATAGTATTTTGCAAATATTTAAACAAATCGGATTAATTCTCAAACGTTATCATGCAGACTGGAACTCAAAAACATTAGCAAACTATTTTTTCTATGCTTCTTTGTTGCTAATGCCCAATATATTCTTTTCTGCATTGAGCAAAGTAAACATTTCGCAACGAAGTTTTGCAATCATCCCCAAACCTCTCACAAATCATAACCTTTGAACCCTGCACCCGGTGAGCATTTGCCAGCGGTACATCAGCAGAATCGCAGAATTCGAAAAGGTAATTTTTTGTATGAGTTGTAATCTTAGAAACATTCAACTTTCTTACTTTTTCCTCGGACTCTGAGCACCTTTTGCAGGTTTCCAAACAACCACATCAGCCAGCGGCCGAATAAGTTGCTGACCAGTGGTACTTTGCGTTTTTTCTTGTTTAACTTTAAGTATGGTTGTGCTGCTGTTTGTTGAATCATTGCTGCTGTTGTTGTTTGAATTGAAATTCCTGTTTGTGGTTGTACTTCGCTTCGCATTTCTGTTGTTATCAGTCGAAGCAACGCCGCTCGTGCTGCAGCTGCTGCTTCGCTCGAAATTCGTCGATTTTTCGCGTCTTCTATTGTCGGAGTGATGTCTCCCTTTGATCAAGTGAGGCAGGCGAATGACTGTGTATTTTGGCATCTGAGAGTTCTCATTGGCAAGACAATTCCTGTCCGTTTCCCTTTTCTTATTATCAGATGATGATTTTTCTTGCTGCAGCAAAATGTCATCATTGAAAAGCTGACCACGGTGATTTCCTTTGAAGAAGTCTCTCCGTTTCTTTTCTGACTTTGCAGCTCTTCGGCAACTAGCTTGACCTCCATCTGTGTCATGATCGGGATGAATGAGAGGTTTCGCATGATTGTGCATGTTCTCCAAACGGTTAAATATTTCTCTATCAGAAGGAAGAAGACGTCATCGTAAGAAAGCAAGTCACGTAATGGCAATAAAACGGATTTAGTTGGTCTGCTTGTTTCAAAGGTAAATCATTGCAAGTTTTTCAAGACAAATCATCCACTATACCTGCAGTTCTTTCGTTGACAAATAAACAACGCATTTTCATTCAAATACAGGTTCGTCCAATTTATGAACAATGAACAGACAGATCTTTGTTGCGAAACATTTTGCTGAATACACTGTTGATACACCCCGTAATATATGTGCTTTGCATGCAAGTAAAAAATTGAACAAGAATAACTTGAAGTCACATAACATCTATGCACATGTTTCAAAGCCTGATACGAACACTCAGATTGCCACTCACCGTGAACTGCACTTGTCGCTGCTTGCGCGACGTTTCTTATTGTTTGATTCGCTTTTCTTTTTCTTTGATTTTTTGTTTTTTGCCGGTTTTTGTGCCGAATAGATCGCGAACAACACGGAAGGAGTCGCAACGAATATACTTTGAAAGCTCCAAAACCTGAAAAATTATCGTTCACACTGGGAATTACGTCGTGGCTTATATAGTATGGAAATGAGGGAGGAATTAAAAACAGTAACCATTCGCAGCACTATCAAGAAAAACGAAGTAAAAATCAATGCCAATGTAATGCAAAAACAACCATTCGCTGAGGAAAATGGCTCAATATGCATCTAAACACTATTGACACATTGCACAAAAGCTGGTGAAAAATAGCCAGAATCTGCGCAAAGACAGTCACGGTTTTCGTGCAAATGTTTTTCGAGGTAGCCTACAACAACTCAGCATTGGCAAATTACAACATCAATCCGTACATCTCTCCAGTTGCAATAACTTTCGCTTGTCCAAATCACCCACTTAATTCACCCAGGATGTCGTATAGCTCAAGGGTTTTGAAAACGGATGTGTCTTTAAGCTGACACCAAAAAGCAACAGTTGTTTTGAAATATTTCACTTTGACTCAGGGCCGGCCCTTCAACTAGGGCAGCTAGGTGGCCGCATGGAGCGCACCATCCAAGGGGCGCAAAGTCCGCTTTTTTCTTGGTTTCCATATCCCTAATGTTTCGGTGTGACGTGCATCAGGGGCGTAAATATTGAAGCTTGTATGCCAAGGGCGCAGAACTGTCTCGGGTTGTCCTTTCATGGACTGTTTGATTCAGTGTCTTGCATGGCATGCCTACTTGTGGTAATTCGTCATATTAGGTATTTCATATAAATATTTTGGTAGTTGGACACTGCACAGTGCAGTACTGTGCCAGACCCAAGTAAGTAATTCGGTGCGATCGCCGCTCCACAAAACGAACATGACACCTCACGGAAAATATGGACCGTTTAGAGCTCAATATTTTCATCTGACTCCACAAGCTCAAGGTCTGAATTCACAGTTGGTGGAGTTTTTGACAGTGGTTCCTGACTGTCTTTACCACAGATTTATCTAAGCTTCAAAAATAGGAGGAAAAACTGCGCACCTCTTTCACAAAACTACTCACATAAACACAAATTTGCCCGGATGCTAGTAAGAGTGTATTTGACCGGATGCGAGCTGTGGTGGATTAATCGATTTGAATTGAGTTTATGTGATCCTAACGCATCATTTGCGATTGGCACACTTTCCAAAAAGTCAGACCTCACGATGCAAATGCCTTGCGGAAACCGTCAACAGTACGTTTCGCAAAGTGGTCACGACGCTGCAATTACGTAACAGAAAAGTGCCCCTACCCAAAAGAACAGTAAACACGAACCTCGAATGCGAAATAGGTGAGAATGCATTAAAGCACAAATTCTTGCATCCAGGCTGCGCAGTGTTGCATTTGAATTCTGTTTGTTCGTCACTGTACACACTGTGAACTGTGGAAAACTAAAAGTTTAAGGAAAGGTGGTGCACAGCCAGGGATGTAGTGCTAACAAAAAAGGTGGGGGAATGCATCCAAAAACTAGCCATTTTGAAACAGCTTCAAACTCATTTCAATGCAAATCGTGCAAAGTTGTGGGAACACCATTCCCACGCGTTCCCGCACCACTACACCCCTGTGCACAGCACAAGTAATTGCATAGACCCGTTAGATATGAGGAACAAGACATTGTCCACGCAATAAATTAAATCTTTCAGACAGAGTTACTGTATTGACTACGAAATATGAATTATCTTCAGTCAGACTGTATCCACACAAATGGTGAAAACCCGACCCCCATAGTTTATCTTGAACATTCCGTTCAGTGCATTGTATTACGTCACAGTCAACTGACTTCCAGCACGCCGGAGGTGTCGAACAAGTGACTCCTTTGCTTTCACACTCAGGATTTCTGTTGTCTCATAAGTAAGCGCGAACATTAGAGCATTGTTGAAATCAGCGCATATGTATCAACAATAAATGCAATCAAACAGAGTGTGGTTAAAGCGTTTGGAGAGACTTCCAAACAGGATTGATATTTCTAATTCATACATCCCGACCGACGAAACAATCACCATCCGACAAACAATCAGGAACGTGATCCATATTTTCTCAACGAGCGTGAAATGCTGGTTTGTTTTTTCCAAACAACGCTCCAGGAAATGCCAAGACATTGTCTTACATTACGCGCAGTGGCGTGCAGAGATCTGGTGATGCCCGGGGCGACTGCTTGATTGGATGCCCCCTACCAAAGCCTAGTATTGAGCAGTGGTGTATGGTGGGCATTGTTTCTTGATATACGCTGTTTGTGAAGTCACAATATGACGTCATATTTACGTTTGCAACCAACGTTTTGGCGAACTTTGTTGACACAACATGCGTATTGAGGGACGCCGGTAGGGCAGGGGGAACAGTAAAACAGTTGAGGGCAATAGGAACTTATAAAAACAAAAACATCGTTACCAATTATGTTTGTTTCCGTTCATCAACAATGTTGACCTCAAAAACAATAACAGAAATTATAGAAAATCATTCTGAATTTTGTGGGTACCCGAAAGCTGTAATAAATTGGTTTCAAGTCGATCTTGCTAAATTACGAAATTACCTATGATAATTTTATGAAAAGCAGCGGTGTTGGAGGTGGGGGTGCAAGCGAACCCCACTGACTTTTCGATAAAGCTAACATTAGGGCCATCACAAAGGAAAGAGTGTGGGGGCCGCAGTGAAAATAAAGTTTGACGCAATAGACATTTTTCCCTACGCGAAGGCCCCAGCGTGCAATTTTCTTCAGAGCAACGACCAACAAGCTTTCTGGCATAACTAGCGTTTTATGCTACTCAACATCTTTTGGGCGACTGCCCAGACAGGCTGACACGGTTCAGTGTGCAGTACAGACCAAGCGAATCATGCAAAATATGACACCTTTTCCTGCTATGTTTGAATGGCCAACTGTTGGAGTTTTCGCACTCAAATAGAAGGTCTGCGTCTACGGTCTTAACCTTTCATCTTTTGTGTCAATGTTCGTTCTAACGAGAGCACTGTTTGCTAACAATGAGATTTTATCACTCGTTTCTACTGAATTTGAGCGCAAGGAGTATTTGGCAAAAGGAATTACTATCCAAACACATGGCGAGGAGCCCCCAGAGGCGCGGGGCCACCAGAGGCTCGGGACCCCGAGAGGCGCGGGGCCCATTGCAACCGCATCGGTTGCATCGGCTTAAGGCCGGCCCTGCGCGTATGAATGCTGTATGGCAAAGCTTATAGGGGCTACCAAAATTTCTGCGCGCTACTAACACTCACAGAAATTTTTGGACCCTGAGCTAATCAATAATGCTGAAAAATGAAGAAATACGGCAGAAATATGCCTTTTCAAGAAGAGGACTAAATTATTTTGAAGTTGAGTGAATTACGGGTGGTTGCATTGCAAAGTTCGCAAAGAAGAGTGAAAAAGCTACTGTGACTGTGGATATTGAGTACCAAAAACATATTTCTCGTAGCGTAACCATGTGGCTATCACTTTATCACAGCTTGCCAAGGATGTTTCAATTGTACCCAGCTTCAAATTCATACTTTATGTCCATCGACAAACAAACTGTTGTTCTGAAACATTTTTTTGGCAATTCTTTGAGCGAATTCTGTTGACATTAAGACATTTGCAATCATTTGTGGTTGCTTTTATTGAGCAAGTTCAGAATATTGAGAAGTCAAAAGCATCAGTTGTTGAGGTTGTATCGTGCTCCGCCACTGTGAAAGCAAGAATTCAAGAGAGACAATCAGAGATACATACCAAGCCAAGTTAAATCAGCCCTATGAAAATTCAGCAAAGGCAAGGATCGTGACTGTGATCCATTCATGTCAGATGTTCCTGTATTGTACAAGTCTTGTGTTTCACATTTGGCTAAATGGACCACTTTATTTGCTGAATTTAAATGCTTTGACTAGATTCCTCCGTTTGTAAACAACTAATTGGGAAAAGGATGAAACATGTGAGTAGTATCTGCTTGATGAAAACCTTTCTATTGATGAAGCTGAAGTTAACTCTTTGACAAATACCAAAACATGTTCGAGTTCGTGCAAAGAGAGCATCAACCAAATATGGTAAAATGGCGTAACAAGATAGATGGGCAAAATATATTGCAACTTGCAATACCATTAAACTCTTCAAGAACTGATGAAGATTGCATAGTTTTACTTCAACGTTACCGCTCTTCATTCTAATATGGAACGATTTTTTCCTTGATGCAGCCACAAACCAAAAAGAAAGAGAAACCTTTCTGACTGAACCAGTTTCTAGTCTGAAGCTGGTGTGCAATTTAAAACATCTTTCATGCAAGCAGTTTCATAAAATTGTAAGAGGCGATTCTACATTTTTAGGAAATTTAAGAAATCTGCAAAATATTCATGAGCTAAATAGGCTAAGTAAATAAGGATTTTGTTTTTGTGTGTTTTGAAAGAAACATGTCTACACTGGACGTTTACTTCATGCTTAAAACAAATTAATAGACCTATTTGTTATTTGAGTTGTTAAGTGTAGATAATACACTCAAGTAAGTGACAGTCGTAAATTTTCCTCCCTTTTTGCGATGAAAATGTGGCAGCCCTATTGAGCTTATTAATAAATAAACATGGACAGAAAAAAGGGGATTGTCCCCTTTACAAGTGTAGAGCTTCTCTAAGTGGTTCTGAAAAACGTAAAAAAGCAAAAGAGGCAAAAATGAGAGAAATTTCATGATTTGTTGGGCTTTGTTGGGCAACTTGATTTGTTGGGCAACTTCTTAGCTGCTAGAAGTTGCAGCTAAGTCAAGAAACATTCAAGTTACTATCGTACAGTGGCAGTGACATCCAGCGGAGACATTTATGCGGAACCTGCAAAAGGACAGAAAACGAAGTATCTGTTACAGACTTACTAACATGTTACAGACGTCCTACGTAACGTTGAAAATAGACCTAGTTTTCTAGCGGTGCAGCAGCAGAAGAACGTCAACAAGTAACATCGAAAAACACGATAGTTGAGTTGTCTGACACTTTCACTGGAGGCAAAGATGTCGGTCTCTGGTCATCCAGTATATCGGGAAGAACGCAGGAATATTGGTTGAAAAATGAAGTTTGTTTTAAAACATGATGTTCCACAACACAGAAAAGACAGAAATTTGTCACGGAAATGTGTCACAAATCTTATTCAGCGCCAGAACCACAACGCTAAAGTCGTTGAAAGAAGCTGGCTTTGCTTTTGTCCTTCACAAACTTGTGTTTAATGTTTCACGTGTAGACTTATGTGCGCGGTTATGAGTAAATGTGCACATTTCCTTATTAGAAAAGGAATCTGCAACTGGAAGCACGCTGAGGAGCCACGAGCAATCAATGGAATATAAAGATGCCACGATTACGTTTAGTCGCAGATGTAATTAATCACTATGAAGGATTGATACAGAACTAGCTAGTCAGGTCAATCAAAGTCAACAATATTGGAAATCGCTTCTGCAACGTTTGGTTTCTGTAGTAAAATTTATTGTTGAGTCAGGACTGACGTTGAGAGATGATGAAAACGTTGTATCGCCTAGAAACATTTTACAAGAAAAATTTCAAAAAAAGGGAGTGCTACGCTTCTGGTGACTCGTTTTGCAACAGTTTCACAAATCGCTAATCATTGTCAATTATCATGTTGCATCATAAAGTTGTCTTACACTTGAGTTAAAAAATGTGACGTCACATGATAACGTCACATATATTAATCAACCGTGGAAAATACTAGTGACTCCATAGGCCATCCCCTACGTAGGGATTGTATATACGCACATGGGGTCCCCCACCACGCCTGGGTCCCAGGCCCCCACCATCTAAATCTGGCCCTGAGTTGTTAATTCATATTACTCGCACAAGAGGTGGGCACTAGTATCTGCGGATACCAGGTCACGTTCGGATGGATATAATGAGAACGTTTTCGGAATGTTTCTTGATTTGCAAATAACAGGCATTACTTAAATAGACACAAAGCCTTCTTTACGCAAACTGAGATTTTTCCCGCAGATTTTTTCTCAGAGAACTGCGCATCTTTTGGAGCTAGTGACACTGACAAAATAAGAAAAAAATCTGCGTTACGATCAAAGCGGCGAGTATTGGTACATTTTCTTTTTCCAATCCTTTAATAAATTGTGCAAGGTTGAATGATCACCGATCAAGTCACACAATCAATCAACCATGACGTAGGTAGTATGCCTGGATTGGAATTTTGTTGGGGAGGGGCCAGTCACTAACGTCGTCAGAGTTCACTCTTTAGCTATTTTGTACAAGGATAATTTCGATGTCACAGGTCAATTTCTGGGCTATTTCAACATAATATGACGTCAAATATCTTCACCAGTTGGCATCAATAAATTTTGACAGGTAAATGTTTACTCTAGTAGTGATCAGTAGCTGTTCTAAGGGGCCTGGGTGGGCCCCTAGTTTTTGCTCAATTTCACATTTAAGTTCGTTTGATTGATGTGTACAGTACAGCAGATAACTTTGAGCCAGCAAATATTTGAGAGATTTGAAGACTTTCTGGCGACGGTTCTGACAATATTCACAAGCCTATGTTGGGTTCGATAGGTTTAATCATAGCAAATCAATCTTCATTACAACAGAAAATCACCATGTAGGAGAGACATTTGCGTTGGCCCCCTACTTTTTTCTTGGCTTCGCAGTGGCCTCCCCAGTTTTTTCATTCTAGAACCGCCACTGGTAGTGATCATTATCAAGCAATTGTTAACTACACCGTTTTAATGAACGCCATAAGAGTGATTTTAATAATCAAGTGATTGTGACAGCTTTCACCCAAAATCACCACACCTGATTAACGACTAGTGATGGTTTGCTTGCTGATGGTTTTTATGATTGGCACTCTGACATTGTAGGAAGAGTGATATTAACAAAATTTGTGGGCTGCACTGATAGTGACTTGCTGTACATTTCAAACTTAGACCCGTATATCACTACTTGGTATCGCATAGCCACAATGCCAACCGTGCTGTGAGAAACATTGCGTTGTTGCATAACATTCCGTTGCGTATGGTGCAATGCAATTGAGGTTGAACATGTCTTGGCCAAGAAGTTTCTATTTGGTTCGACAATACTTCATGCAAATAATCCTCTCAAACATGTCGCATCTCACATTGAACCTCTTTGCAAGAAACCTGAGCCCTTGCATTTTTCATTCATGCTGCACCTGGGCTCGTGTTGTCCACAATATATGGCAACTTTACTAATAAAGTTGCATGCTTTAGTCGCATTTAAGCTAAACCAAAGCTTGACTTGCGCAGATTTTGGCATTTACGTCGCAACTTGTGTAATATGTCATGAACAGTATGTTGGTCAAACTAGCAACAAATT
>JGI24021J15306_10009891_pt1 | contig 11797 bp, 1 predicted proteins | sample Ectturendosymbi1_FD_15306 | JGI IMG/M metagenome (IMG submission 15306)
TTGAGTCATTCCCTGATTGCTGTCTTTTTTCGATTGCTTCCTGATATTTCTCCAATGCATCTTTGTATTCTGACAATCGGAAAAAACAGTCACCCAGCCATTTTGCTGAAATGGCTGCGTCTGGGTCATCGATCTCATTGCGGATGTCTTTGGCTATTTCAAATTTCGTTATTGCTTCTTTAAATTTGTCCATATGAAATAAACAAACTCCAGCATTCTGATGAAACAAAGCCAATTCTCGGCATGTACTTGGTTGTGGAGTTTCGTTTGATATTATTTCGATTGCTTCTTCATTTCTTTCGAGAGCTTTGACGTGGTCACCTAGAAAATTGAGGCACTCTCCAATAAATTGCAAACAATAAATGATGGTGTTGTTGCTCCTTTCGACATTTTGATCTGTGAAACTTTGATGAACTTTTTGAAAAGATTCCAGAGCATTTTTGTACCTTCGTGCTTCATAGTGGATGTTGCCTGTTTCCAACAAGATCTCATTTACTGTTTTCAAGCAAGTTTCTGAACAGTTTTCCATTTTGTAAATCCTATTTGTTTCCCACAGTATAAAATCATAGTTTTGAAGCCAAAAGCAGGCAAGAAGACGATCTAGTTCAGGTGACCACTGCACAAAATTCGCATTGCTTGTTCCAATGTCGTTGCAAACCATGCGCTGAAGCTTCATAACTACTGTGAAGAACTTCATTGGTGTTTCTTCACCCATAAGCTGATTCATGTGGTCAATCAGTTGCTGTGAATCGTCATCACTATAATGAAGATCTTCCTGCCCTCTTTTTTCCATATAAATTACAAGTCTGACGTAGCAAGCCACTGCCACAGCAAACTGAAGATCATGAGCAAATTCCATGTCGAAGACTGGATTTGGAAATTTTGCAAGTTTTCTGATTTTAGCGAAAGAAGAGTTTTCGAATATATTGTTGAACCGGGCAACTGCAGATATAAACAGTGTTACGCTTCGATATACCACACGTTTCACATCCACTGCTTTTTCTAGTGAAGCTCGACTTAAGCGCGATATTGCATTGTATGTTTCAATGTCTTCCGTCAACTGAGTCGTAAGCATTTCTTTGGAACACTTTTTCTCAGTTATTATTTTTGTGCGTTGCTGAAAATTCGTATGCAGGTTTTTGTCTCCCGAAATAAAGCAAGAGCACATCAAGACGTCAGCGAGGTGGTAACCATCTTTTAGCTCATTACTGCTGGAGAGATAATCAAGCATTTTGGAAATAGGTTTGATTAGTTCTACAACTTGCGGTCTTTGTGGTGTGCCCGGTTGACCTAATGGATATTTAGAAGCTTGGCAAGACATTCCATCAAAAGAAATTCCTTTAGTGGTCCGTTTATCGTAATACCAATTAAGTCTTTTATTTAATGGGTTGTTTAGATACGGAAGTGCAGCATTTTTAACAATGGTTTCACCCAAATTTATTAATAAAATATTGCTAAACACCGAAATCCACCGAAAGTACTCAAGGATTTCGTTGTAATCTTCGCGGTACTGAACGCCTTCTTCAAGAAGTATTGCATGTTCAAAATCTGAATAAGGTGTTATTTCTTTTCTAGCTAAAGATCCCATTCCAATTACTGCGTACTGACATGGTGCATCGCCACAGATCTTTTGACAAATGTTGATCACAGTTTTCATTAGATTGCAGTACCAGTCGTAAATTTCATTTTGCAAACTTTCTATTGCTCTGACGTTTTTCTGGATATTTTCAGAGAAGTCATTACTTTCAAGTGATTGTATCACTTTTGATCTGTAGCCTTGAATTTTCTGTTTCAAAGAACTTGCTGCATTTATTAGATCCGTGTTAGTACACTTCTTTTTGGAAAGTTCAAACACATGATCACAAACTTCCTTCAGATCTCGTCCTATTTCTTCTTTGTTGTCAGAGTTTCTTACTAAAGCTGCGTTAAACAAAATTACCGATCGTATGAGATCGAGCTTGTTTGGTGAACGTTGTCTATACACTTTTCCCAAAGAATGAAGTACTTTTGCTGTTTGTTTTGGCTCCAATTCCTCACCTTTTTCATTGCACATATCTCGCAGTTTTTGTGACAGGAACTTTTCATGATCATCCAACATACTAAGGCTTTCTTTTTTTTGACTCATTGCATTTACTTCAGCGTCTTTTTAAACACGATTTTTCAATTTTGAACTAGCTGTAGAAAATCATCATATTTACCATGTTATGAAAATCCATATCAGTTTGTGGCATATACATTACAAACTTCTATCAGCACGACACTGATGAGCAATGCATCTGAAGGAAAGCATGCTTCATCTTCGTGTAACGCTCCTAGTTGTGCGGGGCAAGTGTTTTACAAAAAATAGCGAAAATTTGATTCTTATTAACTTGACAACCACGTCCATGATTAAGTAGAGGTCATTGATAGATTTGTCTACTTATGTTGCACAAACAATGGAGCACAAGTTGGTAAGAGAAATTGAATGAGTTGCGCAAAACGCTTCTTAAACATGTAGCACCCACCCAACACCTCATTTTGTACCTTGCATTGCAAACACCTCAATCACTTCAATCAGTTCATGTCTGACGTTGTAAGACCCCATAAAGAATTTTACGTTAGAACTCACTGGTAGAAGGCGGAAAACTTTCAGCAAAATTACGCATCCAGTATCATCAAAAAAATCATGCAGGAGTAATAAGGAATTATGCTATGTAGATTTTACACGTGATCAGGAAGATCATCTGGGGTTTATTCTGGTCAATTTTTCCGTATATTTGGGTTATGGTATTTTTGCAACATTTTCGCATTTTTTCTGATTTTTTTATTAGTAGTTTTAATTATTGCAATGTTTTCATGTTTTTTAATATTTTTCTTCGTTTTGATATTTCTCATATTTATGCATTTTCATATTTTTGTGTTTGACAGGTTTTCAAGTTTTTCAATAACTGTCTATGCTTTTCAGAATTTTCAATTTTGCGTCATGGTGATATTCTCAATTGTTTTAATATTTTTGATATTTTTCATGTTTTTGAATATTTTTATATTTTTGCATTTTTATATTTTCAACTTGCGACTTTTTTTCAATTTCATTGTGTAAGCGTGCCTAGGCATGTCAGGTTTTAATCTGATTAACAAATTTTCACGTCACTGGTGCCGACTGACTGACATATGCTGCAATTTCATAATTGGCACCTTCAATTTCATCCAGATGATGTTGCAAAAGAAACATGACCAAACTTATATACTCTAAATGCGAGAAAAAGTGTAGAAATATAAAAGTTCTTGTCACAAAGTATGGGGCAATTCACTGTGCAGCGAAAGACATGCCCGTCCATGTCACGTTTTAATCCAATCAAGTCTTTTTTTGACATCTTTTGCCGTTTTGTTGCAGGTCGGCGATGTCACAACAGTTAGAAAAAAGCCCTTTGAGTCAGAGCGAAGCAGAGTCATCTAAAAATTTTTTAAGTCGAGTCAGAAGAACCGTTGAGTCAATTCGGGTCATTGATTTACAAGCACGAATCAATGTGGAGTCAAATGAAATTTTATATTTTCTGCAATTTTTTGTTTTTAACTACAAAGTGGTGCCCTGTAAGCTACAAATGGCGCCCAACAAGCCCAATGTTGTTTCAACACTTTTGTTATCAGATTATTTTAATCCAAGTTTATGGCGAGACCAGTTTTCTAGCTTTCGTTTTACGTCTCTTCTTCACTCTTAATGAACTGCACACTCCACAGGTTTAGCCTAACCCTGTTCCAACTAAAGTACCACCTTGCCCTTCACATGTCCCAACAAAAGACCAGAGATGAGCATGGACTTTTGGATTTAAATCTTGCTGCTATTTAGTATTTTGATAGATTTGGACGTTGCAATTTCTGCTTAATCAGATTCGTGTGGCATCGGGATTTGATAATATTGTTTTGAACTTCTTAAGCACTGTCTGTGCACACTGCATAAGTGCACTTGTGCAGTGTGCACAGACAGTGCTTAAGTTGAAGATATGGGTAGACAAGAATCGCCGCAGTTAATAGAAAGGAAGACACAGCTTGATACTGATGCTCAAGAAACAAGTAGAGCTTCCAATTATTGTTTTGAACTTCTTCGCATCTTTCGCTTCAGTTTTGGGACTACAGATTACTGTAAATTACTGTATTGAGATGTATGCTCCATTGGAATTACTCAAATCCGTCGGGATTGCACATTGTGTTTGTTTAAATGGTGAGCCTTGACTATGACCAGTGATATGCCTGCTCTTTTATGTATCATGTCATCAACGTTATGCAATTGGTGTGACTATCGTTAATCCAGTTCCTTGTTTGGCCTACCAATCATTGATATACATGTAGTAATACTTGTACCTCATAATATTCAGCTCAGTTCATAATTATTTATATGTGTACGGTAGCATAGTTCTACAGAGTCATTGGTGTTGTATACCTGTTCATCTTCTGGTTTGATAACTTGCACGCTATTAATAAGATCAACAGAGTTTCTCACTGCATTTCTGCTGATAAAAATTACTTTGAAGTCTCTGCAGTATGAATTGTTAAAGGTAGAGCATTTAACTTAAATTGGTTTCCAAAATTTCTTTGTCTTCGAATCTTTGGGTTGGATTACATATAAGCCTAGCCTAATAGCAATGATAGGAATTTATATGTAAACAAGATTTAGTTTTCGGATTTGAATTGCATTTTGAAATAAAATTGTTGGATCGTATTTGGATTTGAAAAACATAAATCCGTTCATCTCTGCACAACACCGAAAATAAAAGTATGAGGCTGACTGCCATAATCACGTTATGTACATTTTACGATATAACCATGATAATGTGTTCAATTTTTGCGTGCTGCTGATCTCTCAGTCTTCTTCGTGATCCTTATGTCAAAGAAAATTTTCTCACAGCTATTCTACAGTCCTCTCGCAGAAATATCCAACCTTGCATTGTCAGCAGTTTTGACTTTTCTTTCGTGATCATTTTCGTTGATTGGCAGAAGTGTGGGTTCGGTGTGAACATCCCTACAGACCTCTCTCATTATCTGTGTCTCAGAGTCTCTCACTGAGTTGTGCCTCATTGAAGTGTAGCCACCTAGTTTACATGAGGCTGTGATCCACAGAGTGTGTCTCTCCACAAGCACAGTGGGTTGGTATGCTTTTCACCTTCCATCCATATCTCATGCAGACGGCATCCGTGAATTCTTGTCTGTTTAGTACATATCCAATCGCTTTGATTAGCAAAGCTGACAGCCAAGAAGATGCCCCTTTTTCCATTGCTCCTTTTATGAGTTGTTGTGACTCAGAGGTCAGTTCCTCTGATAGTTCATCACGTCTGTTTCGGTATTTGCGTTCTTCTCTTGTCGTATTCTGTTTTTAGTGCGTCTGGTACATAGGTGGTCTGAGGGGTTGTAATCAAGATCGAGTTTTTGAGAGTAGATTTTGGCTGTTAGTTTATCAGTGATCTGAGTGGAGTGTTCGTATTCTGTCCTGGCGGTTTCCCGAGGATCTTTCAGACCTATCCCACCATGCCTGAGAGGAAGAGCTAGTATTTATTTTTCTGCATCACTTACCTCTCGTCCTACGAGAGCGGGAATCAATTGATCTCTGATGGCGCTTTCCTGTAGTTCAAATAATTCATTCACATCTGGCACTCTTGTTTGGAAATATTTTTAATATATTATTCCCTGAATGATTCTGTCCCAATTACCGATCCAAGGAGGCGTTCACCCTGGTCTGTGATTTTTGTTCCACAGTCTTTTGAAGAGTTTTTGTGCGGATTGCATTGGACAACTGTGTTTTATTAAGAGGATGGTCTTTGCAAGTTTAGGGCAGTACCCAAAGTCTGCTCCCTTGGCCTGTACGTACTCCCACCATTTTCTCACAACTGCCAGTGATCCGACTGCAGATCTATCGTCCGCATGCCATGCCTGTTTCACTTCATCATTTGCAGTTTAATTGCTCAGTGCTTGTATAAATGGTCGTGGGGATAGGGCTAACATTGCCATAGCTGCATTGTCCCCTTGCGCCACACCCTCCTGTGACAGTATGTGGTTCCCATTTTCCGGATAAAGCATGGTGGATGTGTTGTAGCTCTTGTGTAAGTATGTGTACATGGGGTGACACGGTCTTTTGATGTTTTCTAGACTCGCTTTCTGCTGAGTTTGTTGAAGGCATTGTCTGCGTCCACTAACAGCAGGCATTCACTGTTGTCCTCTTCATACCTTTTCCTTACAGCATGTATTGCTGCTTCTGTGCCCGATTCCAGTCCCGCACATGTCTGCAGTGTTCCCACTGCACGGATGGTGTCTTCCATTAGCAGTTCTGTGATCTTTTCGCCAATGATTCATCGTAAGCATTCACTGACACCTACTGGCCTAAAGCCGTTGTCTTTTTTCGTTAGTGGAACAAGCCTGCATGCGAGGAGAATTGATATGTGATCGTGTGTAATGGTGTCGCGAGACGCCTGGCCAGGGTGGCAATTTCGTCAGCTAGCTTTTGTCAATGGGTGCCATATGATTTCGAACAAATAATTTATTTCCAAGTTTCCAATGTCGATCTGTGTTGGTCTGCCAGACCCCGATGAGTTTTTCGTATTAGATGCAATTTCATCTAGAGTTATGTTGTGCAAAGAGAACCCTCTCAGTTTTGGTTTCAGACTAATCAGTTATGGGAGATTTTTTTAGTTCCGCTGCTTTGGGGTGCTTTTCTTTCAGCTTCTTTATGATGTCTGTAGTGATGTCATGTTTTCCATTATCCACAAATCTAAGGGCCTTTTTCATCTGTCCTTGTAGCATTAGGCTTTGCGGTCTGATTTTTTTTTGGATGTGACAGATTTTTTGAGTCTTGTTTGAATAGCAAGTACTCTCCACGATGGGTGTAAGCACGGAATCGATCAGCAAATTTTTAATAGAAAATCGATTTCACGTAAAACAACTCATCCTCAGTTCCTTGCTTACACCCATCGTGGAGAGTACTCTCTGCGGTAGTCTTCATCATGTTCCTGATATTGTTCATGCGTCATTCTGACGCATATGCGATGGTACCATTTTGCGCAACCCCCATCACACGCTATGCCCTTAGCGGTGACAATTTTCCCACAAACTCCACATTCACTCATACTGGATACCCCAGCGGCCTTTCAGAATTTCAGAAAAGTAACTTTAGTTAGTCTACATTATATATTTATGCCCAGAATATCTCTTATTCAAATAGAATCACTTCGTTCGCCTCGAAATCCTATTTGAACAGAATTGTATAGATGCACTTGCCCAAGAGGATTTAGGCGTTTCAAAAGATATGGATCATCCGCGCGTTTGTCCAGAATTTGGGCCCTACTACTTTATAAATGTGAGCTCCACTCTTCGCCTGGTTCTCCAAACTAAACTCGTCGATCTCAAGTCACCTTGTATCCGATGAAGCTCTTTTTGTTACTGGGAACGCAGTCGAACACATTCTAACGCGACGCTTCCAAACGCTGTGACCTCTGTTAGGTGACACACACAGCAATTCTTAGAAACACAACTCAGAACCAAATACTCTTTCCCTTTCCCAAGAGGCCGACCACGCCGGGCATTATACGATTACACCTACGAGACCGTCGTTTCGGCAAGGTCTCCTTGTTTCCTAGGAGGCCTTGGTTTCAGTCACCTTCGTATGACATAACAATAACGAAAACACTTCCTGCTCTTTCGTCAGTTAGGATCAGTTTCACTTGTGCGCGTTCTCACTCAACAGCGCAGGCTAGTGGTAGCAGCCATTTAGAAAAATCATACAATCTCTAATGAAATTGCATGTGTTAATGATGAAATTGCAGCATACGTCAGTCAGTCGGCGCCAGTGACGTGAAAATCTGTTAATCAAATGAAAACCTATCATGCCTGGGCACGCTTACACAATTAATTGGGAGCTCCATAAAAGTCACAAGTTTGAATAAATGAAAACGCACAATTTATGACCATTGTTAAAAACATGAAAAATATCAAAAATATTGAAATATTTGAAAATATCACCATAACGCAAAAATAGGAAAATCCTCAAAAACATCAAAAAATATTGAAAAATTCGAAAACACGTCAAACAAAAGATATGTTGTTGAAAATATGCAAACGTAAAAATAAGAGAAATATCAAAGACATGAAAAAACATTGAAAAACCTGAAAAGATTGAAATAATTGAAAATACGGAAACGTAAACACGTGAAAATATTGAAAAAATTGAAAAATTGAAAATAATACCATAACTTAAAAATAAAGGTCAGAAGAAACCCCACCTGATTTTTGATCATCCTGATCACCCACAAAATCTTGATCGTAAACCTCTTCTATAACTATTCACGGCGTTCGAAATTTGGCAAGCCGGTCCAACTATTGAAAAGGAATTGTAAGCTAGTTAGTCTTGATTGATTTCTGCTTCCTGGTGTTGCAGTATACCTGAACAAGATTTTTTGCCTGATGATTTAAACAAATTCAATTATAATATCAATATTTTTAGTACCTAAAACGCAAATGAACTTGTCCATCTGAGATATGTAAACTTTCTTTTAGGTTTACCTAAGATAAGGTACAAATTGGCAACAACCTTCACTGCAAACAGCGAAAGACACTGGCAGAAAAATGCCTTCTGGTTTAAAGTATATTCTTAACTGTTTCAGACGAAAGAAGACTGTCGCTGTGAATTAAGATGCGTTAGTCAAACAGACAAAACAACTAGTCAAGCAGTCTGTGAATTTTTAGCTGCGGCATTACTTCAAAAAAAAATATCAATAATTGACTGCATTCAAAAAGCTCAATGAATAAGTAGTTAATCCTTCCATACGCTGGAGCTTTCACAGCGCGATTCGTTTCTTTGACTTGTCTCCGCTTCCTTTGCTATAACATACGGCCGACCAGATTTACTGTTTCTTCTGTGGTTGTGAAGGTCACTCAAAAGCAGGTGACATTCTCTTTTTTGAGAATAGTAATTGTCGATCCTACCCTGTGAGCTAGGCAATTGCCCTAGGTTTCATAACAAGACGGATTTTTTGAAAGTCTCTAACAATTTTCCAAGCTGTTCAAAACAAATCACAAGGAAGTCATTGCAATTTTCAACATCAGCAAACACATAGCTTCATCCCATAACTTTTAGTCTTTTTTGCCTTCAAAAGTTGTATATTTTATTTCAACATTTTACTTTGCTTTCTTTACAAACTGTTAAAGTGTCAATCGAAAGGCAGTGATTAAATGTGACATGAAGCATTGATATAAAAAGAAAAAATAGATTTATTTCCAACATTGTTGAAGAGCTTGGTATAAATAAAAAAACACACAAGGGAAGCAATAGATTTAGCAGCATGTGCATAAACATTGCTACAAATTTGTGACAAACGCTATAACTTTAAAATCGTTGTGAAATAATATGGGTTAATAATGAATAAAAACATAAATTTTTGCTTTGTTTAGCGAAAAACTACTCTGACACCTTTGATTACGTCGCAAAAATACGCATGCATACATAGGCGTCAGGCCTTCATTGGTGGAAGGGATAGTTTTTCAACTGGTACTTGCCAAAAGTTTCCCATCGTTCCACATGATGTTTACTGTCACTGACTGTATTTTCGCTCTTTTCAAATTTAAGAAAATAACGTGATATTGGTTAATATGCGCAACACCATGCATGTTTTTCAGGTAATAATTCAAGGTGTGTTGGAACAGTTGCAGCGACGCCGCAAGTGTTTGTTTAAATGTTTGAGCAGGGTTGACGCCCGTGACAACTGCGGTCCGCGAGCACATGTCACATGGTCCGCGGTTTTGGATTCAGATTGTGTTTTGCCTATCGCAAAGGAATCTCTCTCAAAGACCAAGCGAAATGCCCAGACTATTTTAACCTTTACAAAGGCCCGAAGGAAATGATGGCCTGCGCGTGCCTTGTCAAGATCAAATTTGCCTCTCCTTGAAAAAGTTTGAGCTACCACGCTATAAAGTGAATGAATCTGCAAGATTGATGTTGAAGCTAGCCTAAGAAGCAAAGATATTTACAACTATAGGTAGAATAAATTCTTTCACAACTGGCACTGAAGGTATAAAACAGAAAGTGCAGAAATATACAGGTATAGTTTGCATTCCAGCTCGTCGGCGAGTTTTTCCAACGCTTGTGTAACGCTTATTATACAAGCACGTGTCCAGGAACCTTGCTGTTAAACCTCGTTCGCTGTCGGAATGTCGGACTAGCAGTCTGGAGAAGGGCTCGTTCAACTTGTAACTGACAAGAATTCTTTTTTTTCGTTGCATGGAGATTGCATCGTAAGTATTGTTGCAAAAACCTTAACTGGTGAATTGACTGCAATCGCCCTAAAAGGGTAAATCTCTCGGATCAGAGGTATTGAAGTCTGTTTCAACGTTTATAAGTAGGATTAATTTGCACATAGCTGAACGCCATTGTCCGCTATTCTGTTGTCCCTGTACCTCTGTGTAGAATGACCTATAAAAAGAGGGCGGGCATCATTTTTAGCACTAGGAATCGGTTTAAGATTCGCATTATTTTCAGCAAGGGCCCTCAATAAAATAGCCAATGTTCGGTGCATGCAAATGTATCAATTATTGACAAAAAATGATATTTTTGCACTAACCTAACGGTGCGAACATTCATGGAATCGTGATGCTTAACCCTCGGCCAACTGTGGGATTTTCCACAAAAGATGTAAAGATGGCAAAATGATCAAAAAACTTTGCAATATTTCGAGAAATTTACTTTCGTTTCTGCACTGTCTAGCAAAAATTCCCCACAGACAGGCACAAGGCCAAGGCTCGGTGGTTGCTCAGCCTTGAAGCGTTACAAAAGCACGTCTGTTACGATTTTGTTAAATTTCTCAACAGGAAATCTTATTTAAAAAACAAAGCTGTTTACCGTTCGCCTTTGAAAATTAATCTTGATCGTCACAGAAACTTTATTTGAAATTCCTATTTTGTAGGTTGATTACTGGATGGGAATAGGAGTTGCGCGAGGGACATGCAACGGCCTTTTGTTGCGAACAAGGTTCAAAGCCCGGTTCAATACAACGTCTTTTTAGCAACAGCGTGTCCTCACACGGTTATGCGCAACTCCGGGCGGACAAATCCAAATTAATTTCCAGGTACAAGATCCGTGAACGTGTTCAACGTACGATGACGAGTAACAACAGAATAGTGACCAGAAGCACAACGGTATACATCTTCACCTGCGGTAAAATCTTGTTGAACACTTTTTCCAATCATGGCTATCATCTTAGCTCATGCCGCACCAAACGTTTAAGCGATAGTCGATTTAAGTGAAATTACTTTGGAAAAATTGCCAGCTGACTGCAGATAACAATGTTTTTGTAACAGTGCGTTCCTCTCTGTAACCCACAGACTGTCAGTCACCACACGCTGCTGACTGCAACGAATAATGTGCTTTGAACGTCATGGGTAGTACAACAATCGCTTAATGCGCCGTAACTTGTTTGACAAGTTCTTTGCACATTCACAATTATTAATTTTACCATTGACTTTTTCATAACGTGACTAAACCAGAGTATGGTATTTCTCCTATGAAAAGATTCCGTTGATGTGCAAAAAGAGTTTCCAAAACGCAAATTTTATTTGTTGAGCGAAGGGATGTGGAAGCGGAAGCTGGAAGCGGAAGCGATGGAAGCGGTCCTTTTTCTGTGGAAGCGAAAGCGGAAGCACGAAAATCCTACCACTTCCGCTTCCACATAGGTTATTTGACTTGGAGAGTAACTTGGCGAAAAAATTTTGTCCATTTCCCAATGTGGATTTAAGCGGTGAAGTTGCACTATAAGTCTGAATGAACGTGCGATATCAGTAGCGC
>JGI24021J15306_10009892_pt1 | contig 11797 bp, 5 predicted proteins | sample Ectturendosymbi1_FD_15306 | JGI IMG/M metagenome (IMG submission 15306)
CAAGAAAAGTGTTGATGTGTTAAAATTGAAATAGCATATATGACATAAATGTTATAGCAAATTAGGTAGCCTGTACTTTAGTGAGAGCAAAATATTTTTCTCAAAATTTCAGCCCCCCTTAAAAAATTCCTGCGTGCGCCCCTGAAGACTAGTCTTCCTAAATTCGCCTTGGCAGAATACATCATTGAAAATCCGAAAAGTAACTGGACTCAATGACAATTTTTAAAAATTATGGATGACATTGATCGGGAAATGTAAATCACAGTCCAACAAAAACCGAGAACTTCTCACCTCTTTCTGAGCGTAAAACTTCTCATGTACGTGTTGCGGCATTCCTTCTTCAAGTGGTGGTGGAAAGGGACCTTGCATTTCGGGACAAACTTCCGTACGAAGCTAAAAAGTCAAGAGCTGGGTTGTGTGCTTCAAAGCAGCCAATCGAGGCACGCAACAAATTTTCTAAATGTGAAAGTTTTGGATCATGACCTGCGTGGTAGCCAGTAATGTTCCAGGCATAGCAGCACATAATTGTCGGATCAAAGGAAAAGCGCATGCCCTGAGGTTGCTGTTATTTACAGATTTACAAAGACTACAAACATTCTCTGCTCACTTGCGAACGCCTACCCAGCATAGTTCATTGCATTTGGCATCAGCAAGCTGCTTGGTAATTTTAAATTTCACACGAACGGCTATAAAAGGTAAACTATGCTGTATTAATACTGCTGAGGAAGCCTGAAAGGTTTTAATGTAGCAATGGACCGCCTGACTCAACGTAAAAGATGTGCCTCTTTCAATAAGCAGTTACTAATTTCTCAGACTTGAAATTAGAAAGTGAGTGATTTCGATAGAAATCCCGTTCTGCCATTCCCGTCATCAAGTAAATCAGCAGAAATTGTCAAAATCAGGTTGGGTAATGGGTAAAACTGAGGTTGAGTTTACAACATTTCGTGCGCAAAGCTGAACCCCACCGCTTCTGAACCAAAAGTTCGATTGCTCGCAAATTCAAAATCTTATACTTCGGATGCGAACCCGACTCAACTATAGCATACGAGCACGTAGATGAAACAAGCGATAATTTCTTATATTCCGCTTCATGCTTTTATGCACTTGGTGCTAAGTTTTATCGCAAGCCAGGGGTGGATCCAGGTAGTAACGTTAGGGGGGCGGGGGCGATTTCTATAATATTTGGTAGCCAAGTCTCACAATAGCTTCGCTATACTGTAAACGAGATGAAGTATATTTCACAACAATGCTGTGACAAATCAATGGACGAAAGAATGGCCTTATATCGGGAACAGTGAGACAATTCGAACATGACGAAAGTCTTATTCGGAATTGGTGATAATATGCTGTTTTTTTCCGAATTGTAAAATATCATGGTGAATAAAGTTACTCTCCTCGAGTTTAGGGGGGAAATCGTCCCCCCTCCTGGATCCGCCACTGTCGCAAGTGAAGGTGCATATAAAAGGCACTTACGTCAGCTCCAACAATAAGTTCGTCCTGTTCTTGCGTAAAAAGATACTCGTACAAAGAATAATGGTGGAACAAGGTCGTCATTAGATATTCCATGATTAACTTCGCATGATCAAGTTTGAAAAAGTACAAAGGTATCGGCACAACATCCGGGCTATCGGAGCCGACTCCTGAGAAGCACTCTTTGAGGTACAGCAGATTTTTCGCCTTAGACATGTGACTTTCTGCAAAGCGTCATGATGACATGAAAAGCGAAAATTCTCCGAAGAAAATCAGCTAAACGGAACGAATTGAACCACGTTTCTGTGATACAAACGAAAACATACAATACAAGTAATATATAGCGCTCTGTTTATTGCTTACAAGCGCAATTAGTCATATTAAATGAGAGTAAAAAGGAGAGCTTGATGTTAATATCCTGCTGATAAGATCTTATGCAGGAATTTTATCTGCATTCAGTCACTTCCTCAGAGTTTTTGTTTCTTGCTTGTTTTTTTCTAATCAGAATTTTAACGAAAATTGTCTAATTTAACTACAGAGCAAGATTTTACCTTTTATGTTATGCAAGAGGTTCGTCACCAACGTCATAAACCCGCTTAATTGCCTATCATCAAAGTTGTTTTTGATCGCCCAGTGAAATGCCGTTACGTAGTAGTCCAGCTGAGCGGCTTCCTTTAATTCCACTTCATGTTGTTCATAATTCAGGATACCGGCCATTCTCCTGCAATCGACCCAAATTGTGAAGCTTTGCAGAGCGCAACATAGTGTAATCGTAATAAGCGTTCCTTTAATTTAATTGAGTAAACGCTGTAAAAAACTAAGCTTGTTATAAACAAACGTACATTCCAAAGCTTTACCGAACATTACGCGTACGTGACTGCTGCAGAAGAAAAACTAACTAACTGACTAACAAGGCTTTTGCGAAATATGCAATAATAATGTTATCGCTTTCACAGTTCCACACAACCAAGTTTACACAGCATCGGCTCCAACTAAACTGCACGACTGAAGCTCATCAACCAACCCGAGCATTTTCAAGGACCGAAGCACCGCATTGAGTGATATCTACTGCGGGTCGTTATATGAGTGTTAGATATGATTTTTGGTTGTCATACAGGTCACCTATGACAAATTTATTCTGCAATAAAGCTACAGTCATACCACAAAAAGGATCGTTTCTTATAGTGGAAGCGAAGCCAAATAAATTAACTACCTATATATATATACATATCCAATTCTTCTTAAATACGCAGCCTGTAGCTAAAACCAGATGCTAAGTTCTCAAACAGTTTTATTTCTATGAAGTGAACAGTTGGAAAAAAGTATTGGTGCAGTTTAATAAATTTCGAAAGAAGAGGATTGAGACAGACGTGGCAAGCTTGAATGTAGTAATATTCCACATTCATGCTCTTGAAATGCCAGCAGTAAGGTTTTTCAAACAGACAGATGAGTTCAGATTATTGCAGGTAGTATGGGTCGTTCCAAACGAAAGGAAAGCAATATGTGACATACCAAATCGTTAAGTAAGCTTAGGTGTTTTTTATAACGCTTTTAAAGTGATAATTCTCGTTGTTTTTGACTATTGTTCACCACGCTGATACTGTGCTTCATGGTTAACAGTAACACTTGCATCATAAAATATGTACTTTTATAACAAACAGCATTTAGGAACAAGACCAAGACTAACAGAAGGTCATTTCAGTGAGAGAGAGAGATTTATAATTTCATATGACTCAGCTAATAAGCAGATACAATGCTATGCCATCATGCACAAAAGTAACCAATTTTCAGGGGAAATTAGAATAAATGAAAACACAATTGCAAAATAACTCATCAATGTAAACAAACATTGTCACTGTGTCACATAGGATTGGTGAAAGACCACGGAGGTCATCTATTCAAGCAACCCTGTTTGAAACATTTTAACAAGTGTTAGAAAATAACAGTTAAAACAATACATAGACACATTCAGAAAGACAAACAAACAAACACCAAACACAATGGAAGTAAAGTTACAGATGTAAAAAGCATGCCAATGTACACAAAGGAGTGGATCTAGTCTCATTGAGGAAATTTGGTATGTGGTCAAAATTATTAAATACAGCAAGAAGAAAATATTCGAGGAAGTAAAAAAACTATGGAATATAGTTTTGTCCGTAAACAAAGAAGAAATAAAAAACAAAGAAGAATAAAAACAAATAAAATTAGAGTACATAAAAACAAACTTAGATTATTCAAATTATTAAAACCAGTAGAGGCAGCATTATATTCTTGGAGTGAAATGTTAAGTAAATACATAATTAGTTATCTTGTTCATTCATTATATGCAGGGATATCATACCGTCCTTATTTCTAAGATTCGTCCTTATTTTGAAGTATTACGTCTTAGAAAATGTTACCATCCTTATTTCTAAGAAATCTCCTTATTTGTGACTTGTGTCCTTTTTTCTTATTTTCTGTAGCGTAGCAATTTTAAATGAGCAATATCTGATAGACATACAGACAATTTCTATCCCATCGGAAACATTTTGTAATCAAGGTTTGTTACGTCATAAAAGTATTATATTCTTGCAGCACAGAGACGTAACGCAGTATCGGGCATTGTTAGCACTGTAAGCTGTTGGGATTCTTAGGAAAGCTGATTTTGTAGAGAAGGTTTAGCATTTAATTGATTCAAGAAATAGCAAGCGAAAAAAACGTTTTTTGTGACGATTACAAGAAGGAATTCGAGAATACAACATTGCTGAAGTAAATAGTTCCTGGAGATAAATAAGCAAATACATGATATGACCTGACGCTGCGTTGGTCGTGCAAACAGAACAGTTGTTTCATTTTAGGTTATAAAATCAAAGTTGCTTCAGCCCTCCTTATTTTTAGTTATAGATCGACGGTAGCCCTAATTATATGTTTCTTAAATTGCCTTTTGAAGGTAAAAGTAGAAGACTTTATTGAATCTGGTATTGAAGACCAGCACACCTGGACCAACAAAAGCAAGGGAACCTTTCTCTGAAGATAAGTGAACTCTAAGCACAAACAGGTTGTTGGAGGTGGATAGTCTTGTGTAGTGAGACTGAATGGAGCTGATTAAAATAAAATACTGTAGACATCAAAATAGTTTAGAAGCATGTTGTTGTAATATGCGTGCATGAATTTACCTCTTGAGAATGTATAAAGTTCGCGAAGGTATAAGATATTAAGTGCTGAAAAGATACTTCCAAGGAGGTATGGTTAGTCGGTCTTATTAGTTTTACAGCTTCATGTTTAAGTAAGCTTCATGTTTAATGAGATGCTGAATGGTTGCGTTTGAAGCACGTCCCCGAGTTAAAGATAAGTAAGTAATATAGGGATAAAGTAATAAGTTGTAGACAACTTTCAGTATAGAGTGTGTTGTGTGATGTATAACTTTGGATAAAACTCCACATGCTCTTGATAGTTGCGTCTTTACCTTTTTACACGAGGTTTCCAGCTTAACTTATTGTCGAGATGAACACCCAGGTATTTTAGATTATCTTCGGGGAGAATGCTATGATTATATTGATAGTAACTTTAAATGACATGGGGTTATGTTTTAGGGAATTTAATGACTAAATTCAGTCTTACTGTAATCAAGAAAAAGTTTGTTGGCTCTCAGCCATTGGTCAATTTTGCATAGTTCAAGGTTGACAGTTGTTTAAAGAGCGATGAAACAAGGATTAGATACATACATGGTTAATATCATCGCCAAATAAGTAGGATCACTGATTGATTTTTCAGCCAAGCGGACATTCAAACCAAGATCAACTGGTGTTCTTGATAAATACGTTTATAACTTTAGTCACATCTATAAGAACGTTACTTTTTCGTCATTATTGTTCGAGTAAACTGCAAGAAAAACTGATCCAAGAAACCATGGCATTGAAGCAGGACTGCAGTTCTGATTCTGACCCCACTACTGCATTTTTCGAAGAGTAATTTACATGGTTCCTACTTTTCCGCAGAGTATACAATTCACTCACGTAAAAAGCCCACAAATTATCTTACTCTTGCAAATCTTCCGGCGTTTCACATTGCTGCAGCTGGCGAATCTGAGATGGTGCTAAAACCTTCCATGCAAAAGAACCGTGTGGCTCTTTTTCAAGAGCTTCCTGATCCTGCAAAGGACGTGAGGAACCATGAGTAAGCAACACAGCCAGTGCTTAACTGCAGCTAACTACTAAACCACGCATTTACACAGGCCTTATTTAACAAATGTTCGACTACACACAACAGAGTAAGAAATCCCCATTCCAGCAAGCCGTCGCAAAAAACATTTTTTAACAGTTTTCATTTCTGCAAAACAGTCACTGGGACTGACATTCTGGGTGAAACTGAACACCCTTCCGAAAATGGAAAACGAAACGCTTGCTTCCAAAATTAAATGAATATTACAGAAACAATTTTAATAGGTCGTTTATGAGCTCTAATCTTCAACTGACACGGCTGAAATAGAAAACTTAATCCACTGAAATTCGTGGTCGGAGAACGACACGACTCATTCAGCCATGATCCTTTATATTTTGGTAATGGCATAGTTCACACACGTGTTAAATTGCACTGAGTCCTACTTATGTTTTTGCCAAGCATATTTTCAACAAGTCAAGTACGGTAGACCTATGTTAACCATTGCTTAAATTCTTATCAGCACAGTAACACGTCAAATTTATGTTTTTGAATTGATATGGTGTGGCGATGATGCACAGGTGGGATATTCCGTTCTCTCACTCTTTTGGGGGTAGTTTGCGGTGTAAGCTTACTTTTTACATTCACAATTTTTTTAAGTTTTAAGTGCAGTAATAAACTGATTTCAATTCGCTATTGGACACTTGCATGTCGGGCGAAGATGAACGAAATTTTTCATCAGATAAAATGACTGCTTTGCTTCAATATAATCCCGCAAGCATTTCACATTTTAGGTTACTTACAACAACACAGATATTGTAACAAAGATAACTTTTTTAGTTTAACATATCATCGTCGCAGTTCGTTTGCTAGAACACCTCGATCACTCCTGGAACATACTTCAATCATCACCAGTACCAGCGAGCAGTGAAAACAGCAAGTCTGGGCCGACAGAATGATTCTAATTGAACCAACATATTTGATAGACTGGAACGGCTTAGCAGAAATTTACTTCGCACTGGTAAGACTTCAGAAGTTGGCAATGCAAAGGAAATCGTCCAAAGCGCAGCTACGTTTGTTGAGGAAAGTTATGAATCCATTGGTGAATGTGACGTCACAAATACCATTGTTTTCTTTAACCATATGTTTGCAGTTATAGTTGAAGTCTACAAAAGGATTACTATACCGCAAATTACACACAATCTTTGTGTCACAAAATCTTTGTGCTCAAAGATCAACCAAAGTCGAACACACGTTAAATTCAATTGTTCAGCATTGTTGTATTAAGGCAATCAAGAGCTAAGCGGTACGGTTTCTGATGCCAGGTATCACGGTACTTACTGTTTACACGACAAGGTAACATCGATTTCGCCAGTGTGACTGACTTAAGTTACGCTATAGCTGTACATGCTAGGCCTACTGCTATACTACACAGCGCACCGTCAACGGAGGTTGTTGTCCATCTATTCTGTTCTTGCCTTTGCCACTTGAAGCAATTTTCACGCTCATATTTTACACAATAACTGCTTTATAAATGCGCCGCGCTTTAGGTTGTAAAATAGTTGCCACTACATTGCTTGAAATAGCGCAAACCTTGTTCGACAAGTCTGCTCTGTTGACAGCGAAATCTGAACGGACGCTAAGGTGTTCACTCATCCGTTTAATGTTACTACGGCAATGCGCAATCATGTGAAACCTCATACTTGAACCAATCGATTGTGCGCGGTGAGGCGAATCGTGCGAGGTTACCTTGTAACCGTTACCTTGTAAGTTTATTTACATCAGGTTGGGGAATCTATTTGCTATCACGGGCCGCATGAATTGTGCATTATCACTGGATGGCCGCAACAGTCAATTAATTCCATCCTGAAATTCTACCTTTATAAAGTGTAAATATGAGGAAGAATGATATCTCTTGCTTTACTGTCTAAGTGCCTGCTTATTATCGAGTTCCGTTTTCACGCGATGTTGTACTCTAACGTGGGTAATGAATATTCTGATGCGGGCCATATCAAATGTTCACGCGGGCCGCAGGTTCCCCACCCCTGATTTACATCATTGCCTCACACTCGAGGTCCATATCACAAGGCTTAGTAGTAGCAGCACCTATAGGTCAAAATGCACCTAATAATGAGTAAGGACACGCTTTACGCGTATGTGTACAACGAAGTTCCAAGAAATTTATTTAACGTTCAGGTTCAGTTATATTTTACTCGATTCGTAGTCGTACTACTTCTGAAGCAGTGCTCAACCTCTTTGGTATGGAGAACCCTTTTTACTGCCTCCAAAACAAACGCGGACCCCTCGTTTCTACAGCGTCTTTTGGGTTGTTATTTAAAAATATGATTTTGTCACTGTTTAGTCAGAAAAGCAGCAATGTTCACTGTTTAAGATGGTCATACAACACCTAGCCATGAACTGATAACTTATATAATCATAATAATAGCAATTTATTACAGACTCGTGGTCCATATCAAAAGCACAATCAAACAACACATGAGCACAAAAAACGGTTAGCCATAGCGCATTACAGAATAGGTGTTAGCACACAAACAACGCAGAAAGGAGCAAAACACTTGAACAGCGCCCCAACTGCAACGTCATTCACCCATCATAATGGAGATTACAGCAAGGGCGTACGCAAGGGGGGTTTTGAGGTTAAAACCCGCCCCTTGAGCTTGACATTTTACAAAAAAACTTTATTACCTGCGCAAAGGAGACTTATTGTTTTCGCATACTTTTTGCTAGTTAATTTGTCGACTTAATGCAAATACCATAGAATAAATTTGCATGCAAATTTCAAGGAACATTGTAAATAAGCCAAAAAGTAATAATTAGGTTTTGGTGGGAATCTGGGTTATCGTCTGCGTCCAGACACCATCTCACCACTTTTTGCAGACCTTTCGTCCACTACGCATGTTTAACATTGTGTTCCGCGATAGTTCACTTTATCCGGAACAGTTGTCTTTATTTTGTCTGCTATGGCTGATCAACGCACGCGCTGACCGCATTGGCTACATTACCAATTTCTGTAGCACGACAGAACTGATGCACCAGCTCAAAAACAACAGTTTTTAACATAGAAGCATTCAGGCATTTGATAATGTCTCAGCAGGGAAAAAGTAAACCTATAAGTTTGCTGGACTTCTGTACATAACAAAAAATTGAAAGTTTTCTTGTGTACTTTATGCACATTCTCAATTCTTGTCTAGTTTAGCAATATTCGATCTTGCAAACCGGGGTGTGCGCCAGCCAGTCCAGCCGCACACTTTCTATGCTGGACTGCTCATATTTGACAAGACATTAGCACAGCCTCATTTTGCCGTTGTAAATTGTTCCGACGCAATGATGAGTGCGTTTTACTCTCCTGTTTTAACGCGCAGTCTGATATTTTTGCAGTTATAAAGTGCTATGTCGCAGTGTTAAGTTTATTTTCCTCCGATATTTTAACTTGGAGNGCTGATAATTTGTATGCTGTGCAATGACACATAATATAAGGGGAGTGTGTGCAGAAGAATATGCATATTATGCCGACATATTTCGCAAACACTTCGGTTTAGAAACATGAATATGAGGTCAAATTGTGACGTCACAAACAGCGCACACCGAATATAAATGACCACCATATGCCACTGAATGAATCCCCCCTTGAAAATTTTCAGCGTANGCCACTGGATTACAGGGATGCGGTAGTAGGAGAGAAATGAGGGCATTCTAACATCAAAACTTTGAGGTAAACATCTAACAGAGAAAAAAAAAGTCAAAGGTAAGTCTGATGGGGTGCACATTGGCGCACAGAGGCATGCAAACTGTTCCGATCAAAGTCTCAAATGCTTTGCAACGCATTTATCATGAAATCGACAGCCAATCAAGTTTCTGAATTTTAAAGCAGGATTTGGCGATTAACGTTTTACCAATTACATGATTTACTTTTTGTATGCTTGGTCTGCACACATTGTCTGCATGCTGGAACAGGTAAAAAAAGAAGTCGTAGGGCGCCACGAACAACGCACGGACGGCTTTCGTTGTGCAAAAACGATACTGATGAGATGGGCGTCAACAGCTCAGGGATATCTAGAAGGAGTTCTAAATACCCCAGCAGCGGCTATATCGGTTGGTCACCATCATACAGGAGAATTAAATAATTGAGGAAAAATGAAGATTGTAAAGAGCATCAGAAATTTGAAGAGATCGGATAAAAACGTTAGATGAAGATGNACAACGTTGTAAAAAGCGATATAGGTATTTCTCAATAAGGTACCAAAAGTCTTGACACGATGGCTGACTTGGTGTGAGCGAACACTTACATTCCTGGGTATGTAATGAATAATTCGGTAGCATTATTATATGCAGCGCGTATGCGCTTCATACTAGCCTGTGTGTATTTGCTCCACAATTGGCAAGCATACATTGACATGCAATAGGCACGAAATAGAGTGTTTTTACTCCAGGAGAGCACTGATCGAAAGTCTCTCGGAACTTGTTTGCTGCACAGTATTGCGATTTCACTTGTCTCTGAATATCATCATCATCCTTCAGCGAGCCATTCAGCAACACACTAAGGTATTTCACTTGGTCAAAAAATTGTACACGTACANCGTTCAGAAAAACATTTGATGGCACAGGTTGAAGGCAGAAAAGAAGACCAATTGTTTTGTTACAATTAAAGGCGATTGCGTGTTCAGCAGCATAGTCACCACAAATATCCAGAAGACGTTGGAGTCCACTAATACTGGGGCTGAACACACATATATCACCAGCAAATATTAGCTGATTCACAACCATATTTCCCACAGTGCATCCCACCCTGGTTGAACCCAGCTGGTCTGAGAGTTCAAGGTAAACAGCAAATAAATATCGGCTCAGAAAACGGCACCGCCATGCTGCCGTTTTTTATATTACTTATGCACAAAAATTCTTCGTATAATACTTTGTAAGCAAAAGGCAGGGATATCCAGAACTCCTCCTATATATCCCTGGCAAAAGGTCATTTAATTCAAACCGACTTCACTTATTGCAAGTGCGTTATCTGCTGTTTCCACTCATAGGCAAGCCTGGAAATTCGTAGTTGCGTTTTTCAGTGTATTTCGACACTTCGATTTGACGTGCACTAGTAGAAAACCCAGCTTCATAAAGACATGTGGAAGCAAATGAAATAAGTACGCACAATGCTGCCGTTCCGGACAACTTTAAGTAGATACACTATTTCTTAACGCAACTGCGATGTTTTGTTTCAGTGTTCATTCCCCCTCAGTATTGACGACGTGATGCGTTGTGCGTAACCATTTCTGTATACCTTTGCGTTTTTCCAACTAATGTGGTACGGACCTTGTGTCGAGCCAAACACGTACGTAAAATGAAAATTAAGCAAAGACTGAAACAACGCTTTGAAAGAGTCAGAGCTAAAGGCTGGGACTCTCTTGTATATTGACCCACGTAAAAATATCAAAACCTGCTTGCAGTGAACATCACGTGGCGACGGGTTGAAAGTCACTGCATATATATTTCGTCAAGTCGACCTAACTATTTGCCGCTCTCCCCTGGCACAGTGTTTTCAAGGCGTTCTGAGAGACCGAAGCGGTCTCAAAGTTTTCCAACTGTCTCTCAAAATACAGTAGAATCCCGCTTTACGACAAGCACCAAAAAACGTTTAAGCCTTGCTTGGTGACCATCTCGGTGTTTAGATAAAGTGGTTGTGGTCTCTTAAAATGTTTTAGCGGTTACTAAGGCCAAACCTTAAAAAAACTTGCTCTGGCATACGCTTTTCCTAAGACTAGCATTGTGGTCCAAGTTTAAAAGAAACGTATTGGCAGAAAATTGCATGAAAACAAAGTTTTCGGGGAGGTTACCTGCTCGTTTTCCCAAAAGCACACGTCAATTTATTTTTAGGCAATCTGACCAACCAGTAGAAAGCATCCAGTTCTTACCTCGTTCTTTTCCCGTTTCTTTCCCTAAAAAATAAATAGAAACCATTCAGCCAAAATACTAGAGAATATATATTTTACGCATTCCCAGCACGAGAAGAGCAAACCGCAGTTTGCCTTTTCGATATGCATTAGGCAGATATACATCAGTCTGCAGCGGTCACAGCTCGTAGGTCAAACGCTTATTGATGCGTCACAGGGACATTTTTACATTATTTAACATCATGTAGAAAAACACACCATGCAAATTACTTAGACCAGGGGTG
>JGI24021J15306_10009893_pt1 | contig 11796 bp, 4 predicted proteins | sample Ectturendosymbi1_FD_15306 | JGI IMG/M metagenome (IMG submission 15306)
GAGCCGGTCTACGATATATTCGTACTTCGATTTCAGCCTAAAAAACAGCAGTTTTCGGTTGCCTTACCAGCGCTCTAGCTCCTCCGCCGGTTGTGCTAGGGAGCTGTTCAAGGGCTCAAACGGATCGGCCAGTCTAGTAGATTGCACTCGAAAAAAATTTTTTTGTTGGGGGGTGAGGATTTTTTGTGACTGACATCATAACTGAAGTAGTTTTGGGGTCATTTTGGGTCATGTTGACTGGCCTAGGGCCTAACCGCTAGGCCTAAGTGTTTCGCTGAAGTTTTCATTGGAAACTAGGCTTGAGTCCGAGTTTTTTGAGCCTTTGATTGACTTTCTAGCATTTCTGGTTCAAAAGTTATGATCTAAAATAAACAAATTAGCTAATTAGTCAAATATTTTTACTAACTTACGTCACAACTTTTGAACCCAAAACCCCAGCAGGTCATCCAAAGTATCAAAAGACTTGGATTGTAGTGTAGTTTCCAGTAAAAACTTCAGTGAAATACTACCACCTAACGGTTGGCGCCTAGGGCCAGGCAAAGTGGGCCACGGTGGCCTAAAAGTCCTCCACTTATGATGTCACTAACAAAAAACCTTCAGCCCCCAAGCAAAAAAATTTTTTTCGAGTGCAGACTAGAAGACTTGCCGCGTCTTTTGATACTTTTACCAGGTCTGTAGAGCATACCAGACCAGAGAAATTTTCGCGCAAAGCCACGTGCGTTTAGGCTTTTTTTTCGAAAATCCTCGAAACCTAGCAGACGCCAAAGAGTTAACTTAACTAAGCAGCTCATCGGCCACCTTACTCTAACATGGCGAACAAAGAACTGAACATGGCGTTGCAATAAATCGAACAGGGCGACGATGCTCCGCTCCCGGCATTCAAGGGAATGCGCTTGATTAACTGATTAAGTGCTGTGGTTTGAGCGCGTGAGTAATTGATCGACCATAACACAGCGGAGGAGCTATGGCGTTAGTAAGGCAACTGAAAACTGGTGTTTTTAAGCCGAAATCTAGGTACAAATATAACGTACGCCGGCTCTCAAAGTGTTTAAGTATATACAGGGTTTTTTTAAGAAAAATGTTATGTACCTAGCAGGGACCCGATTTTCTCTGATTCTAGGTACCCGATGATAATTTTCTCTGATTCTAGGGACCTGAATCAAGTCCCTAAAACACCTTTAAAAAAAAACTGGTATATATAATGTAGAGTGAACTTCCACATTTTTGTCTCCTGTGACAGCCAAAGATTCAGATAAAAGATTTTGGTCTATTCAGGATTACTAAATACTTTCTGATCATATGTAATAAAATGTGTAAATAATAGGAAAATTGAAGCAATACATTTTTGCCCTGTGCTAATACAAATTCCAACAACTTCTTGTAGAGTTAGTTCTATCATGATCTATGAGATGTCCATTGATAGGAACTTTGATCATTACCGAAATCAACCTCAAAAATATTTGTGACTAGCAGGGTTTTAAAGTTGCTCACTGAGCTTATGCTTGCATGAGAAGCAAACAAGCTAAATGGTATGTTTCATTCAATAATTTATTGCTCAGCAATAGTTAGCTGCTTACTGTCTTCGTTGTGCATGTCACAAGATCTCTGTTAACTGTGTATTTGTACAACAGAAAATTTTTCAATTTAAGCTTTTGATCTCCCAGTCCTAATGAGTGTTTACAAATTTTTATTTTATTTTCTCTGCAGCAAGAAACACCAGCTCAGCCAGCTGAACCAAGTCCTGCTACAGCTGTTCAAGTAAGTTTTGGGACAAGCTAATCTAAAATACTGTATATACTTATATACTGCCTTGAAGGTGAGGATTTTGTTTTGGGGTGTAATCAAAAGAGATATTTGACACATCGATGTGCTTTTTTGTGTTGTGGAGGATAAGACCAAAAATGACATGTCTATTTCTACAATCTGCATTTGCATTCAAAACTAAAAATCTCTTAATCTCAGTGCTATTTGTCTGTGCGCAAACCTTGGGAAATCAGTACAGGTACTTATTCCATTGACGTCTATTGGTAGTCAGAACATCACTTAGGAGTAGATTGCCATACCCAAGTCTAGCTTTATTAATATGAATATTGTGGATCAAGGAAGGTTGGCGAAATGATTTGTAAATATTTAGTGGTTGATGAAGGTATTCATTTATTCCAGCTTCTTGTTGGTTAGTAAAAACAGATGCACTACACTCAGGGTTGCAGAGTTGGAGGTAAAATGTCCGACTCCGATCTTTCCAAAATTTTTAACTCCCAACTCCGACCTTTCCAAAAAATTTGTGATTCCCGACTCTGATTCCTTAACATTAAGTGAATGAAATTGGCTGTCAACAATTTTCTAGGAACTTGGACTCAATGGAAATTGTGGTACACAGCAAGAATTCTCTGTTTCAAGACAAGTTTCAAAAGAAATTGTACCATTTCAACAGGAATACCCAACTTAAAATTGTGCTGTAAAAAAACAATCCAACTGAACTTCCGGAGTTGGACAGAAACATCTGACTCCAACTCCTAGTGTTGTTAGGAATCCAACTCCACCCAAAAACCTCTGACTCCACAACCCTGCTACACTCTATGTTCTGCCCTGGGTTCAGAAATTGAGTGTTTTTTGGCCATGTAGTATCAAAGCACCAAAACTTGGATTAGAATTTTTTGTAATTGCACAAGTTGTTCAAAGTTATATTGCTGATGTTTTTGTGAATTTACTATTTATCTTTGATAAAATGCGTGCAATTAGTTCAGTCTTGCATAAGGGTAGTTAGTGCACAGAAATCTGTTCTTCACTTCCTCAATCATAAAAAAGTTGTCATTTGATAATTACAGAAGGTTTTGTTATTAAGTCAAGTTTTTATTAACAGCATTGTGCAGTGCATTTTCTGTAGCATTTCTGGATACAAGCTGTATTTTTAGCTTAATTCAGAAAGGTTGTTACTTTTAGCGTTAGGGCAATACAGTCAATTTTTCATGGTTAGCACTGTCTGATGATATGTTTCCTTTGTACTGGTGGAAAAAACTGATACTTAACAACTTTTTGTATCATTTGTCATTCCACCTATTTTAAAAACACAGATAACAACATTGTGTGAAAATTCAGTGGCTGTGATGCAACAAGGAAACTGTTTTTTTTCGGTCATAGACCGAAATGTTTTTGAAATAACCAAAAAAACGTAAGTCATTTCGGTCAGAATGTTTGAAAATATAGGACAAAAAACACTGTTATGGTGAGTTTTAATACAACTGAGATAAATGACCAAAATGTTTCAGTGACCAAAATGTCTCAGCAAAAAATAACTGAAATGTTTCAGTGAAAAAAACGGTGAGGAAGCAATATGAACAAGAAATTTATGTACAACTGTGTTGCCAGTAGTTGTGACAAGGAATCTTGACATTTTACTGCCATATGCTCCTGTTATAAAAACTCTGTGTGAAGAACAAACTTTAAAGTCAAAAATGCATAATCATGTAATGGCTTGTGTAAACTAGTACATGAGTTGCATTTTTTTATTTTTACATCTGTTGAATATCGCTTGTAAATTTTTGAATCGGTTGGTTTTATAGAAGCAAGCATATTATGTATTCTTTTCATGACAAATTTCTTGAGTCAGTGAAAACCCCTAATGATTACTGATTTTTAGTGGGAAGTTACAGCCAGCATCACAATTAAATCAAGAAGCAGTCTATTTTTTAAATACTGCTCAGTCCGGCTAATCAAACCCTATAAACAGGTATTTGATTCCATGATCCGAACTAACTTCATTTTCAACAAAACGAAAGATCTGTTGAATAGCGCAATGTCTCGTCAATCTACTGCTGATTTCCAAGATGATGGTAGTTACAACATTTTTGCAAAAATGTTCACATTGCTATGCAGCTACCCTGCTGGCATGCCTCATGCGACTGGAAAATGGAACATTTCTTGATAAACACAGCTAATCAAAATAATTTGTATGAAAGTGGAAGAAAATAGGCTTGTATCCATCAGCTGANGTCAAGCGTAGATGGACTGTGTTCTGATTTCGCTCTCGGATTGCATATGGATAGTGGCACTGAACGCTGTACCTANAGAGTATAGACTGTATGCAGACATTTCACTTAATGCCCTAGGTCCCAGAGTTCATTCTTAGCTGTGTATGATATGGATTAGATTCGCATTGATACGAAGATTCTATTTGAAAACGGATTGAAAATGCGCAATTAACACGAAATCGATTTCCTAGTAAAATACTTGGCAAGCAGATTTAACAGCTTTGCCCTTGTGGTACATTATCAGTTAAATGTGGATAAGTGCAGTGAGGATCCTCGCAGAGTTATAGGACTCATGCCATGCAGATTCCTGGACACTCATGCCATGCAGATTCCTGGACAGGTCTACTTCACTTGATACGAAGCAATCAATTATTTCCAATGCATGAGTACGCAGCAAGCCAACAGTGTTTAAAATGCGTATGATCCATGGTAATCCAAAGACGGCATATGGGAGCGCCAGGGACGTACTCTTATCCCCACATGCAATTGACGTGATATATCAACAGAATGGCACAATGTAGAACACGCTCCTCACAAGTCGATACATTAGCGTGGCGTGGCGTGGTCATACCCAAGACGAGAAAAACTGTTCTTGCCGTTTGCACAACCTCGCGCGTCCGGCATTAATCGATTGGGTCATGCAAGGGATAATTTTGCGCACGGTGTTTTTTGCTATCTCTTCTGCGACATCCTCGCCAAGATTAACTGCCAATGGTGCTGTCACTGCTCTGGATTCTCAGACGGGAGCGGCAGAGCTTTCGTGACACACGCTCGATGCATAGCTTGCATGATGAAGCTCATGTATCTTGCCCTATTTTGCAATGAAGAGCGTCTCTTAGTGCCTGAGAACTGCAGCGACATGCGCTATCGAAGTACTTTCTCCAACTCGGTACTAACTCAGATGTGGAAACAGTGATACAGTACAATTAGCCTCGCATGGAGCCCCAAGCGTAATTACCGCATAGGGCACTTCTCGCTCAAAATGAACGCGAAAATGAATCAAATACATTCACAACATATCGCAGTTTCATTTTTTACGTATGCTAACATTTCGTCAAAGCATATCTACTACCTCAAGGTGTTCCTTGGAGAGAACATTTTGCTTGTTGATATAAAACTTATTTAGGCAANTGTTGTATATGAATTTCCGTTTCAGCGTAGTCCCGTTCAGCACTTCTCGCGCAACTAAGGTTGTTTTTCTTCACAAACGTCGTTTTNATTTCTTGGTGACGGAATGCCCGGTGAAGCAAATTGCAGAATGCAGTGTCTCTGTGACGTAGCGCAGGTAAACGAAAAAGAGTCCATCGTGCTAGAAATCCAGTTAGTATGTGCAGAGGGAAGCTGTTTTTGGTTTCGTACAAATAGTACGATATAGACAGAGCGTGCGACTCGCCCTAAACCGGACGACTTCTGTCTTTCTGCTCGATAGCGTTTGACTTGTATTGCAATGCATAGTACTTCATAGATCAGATGCCACAATTTCTGATCAGCAAATGACATTACCAGGAGATGCCATTCCACCGATGGCCTTGTTTCGCCATGTTATTTGCCTTCGCCAAGTCGTTATTCTATGAAGTTTTAACTTGGCCCGTAATTGCACGCGGTAATATTGACAAGGGGTGACAAATTATACCAATCACTCCTCTAATTGTGTTTCGACCGTGGCCAACTCCATGAGGTGCGAGTTGTGCTTACCGTTTCACTCCAAGCCAAAAAAACATAGTTTTTGAGATCCAAGAAATTACCTTGCGCATGGTTAAACATCTGAGAATACAGGTAACGATTGCTGCATTACAAGCGCAAGATACTTAGCCAAGTAGACTTATGCACATGTTCTGCAGCTTCAAGATGCGTATATTGCGAAAATGTGAGGCTAACCCTTTCGACGCTGTGAGAAGGTTAAGCTGCTGCTTTCACAAACCAAACATTTAATTGAAGTTTTATATGTCGATCTGGTGTTTCTCTGCCTAAGCAAAATTGGATCACTGGACCTATCGTCTCTTAGCAGAAAAGCTCCACCAATACTAACGATAATTATCGTTTAAGTAGTTCGGACCCCTGTTTTTTGTTCTGTTCATTTTATAAATAACTTGTTTAACTCCAACGCTGCACGTGGCGCAAGACATCGGTCCTGAGGACATAAAATACACCGCGCGGTCCTGCTGCTTTTCCCACGTAGAGTTTAAACCACCAAGACATGGGAATTGAGCTGTTAAAATCATACCCAGAGTTGCACACAGAAAAATTGAGCGGGAGGAAAATTATGATACTTTTTGCGATGGAGTCAGTATCAAAGCCTACGACACAACCCGGGAATAATGCTCCGCATATTTAAATACGGCCGACTATTTAGGCAAAGTAACGCCTATATTCATGCAAANAAATGACAAAAACTGACGAGGAAAAGTCGACTAAAATCAACTTTTGGCGCAGTGGCNGTCAACTGTGTAGAAAGTCTCTAAATTCGNTACCCTTGATTGATGTGGAGTTGCCAGGATGTAATATTGAATGAACTAGCTGGGAAATACTGCTTGTCAAACCAGATTGGGGCGTGCTTCGCAAGTGTGATCAATATGCAAATAGGAAGCTCTGTAAAATTTGCGTCGCAAGTTACATTTGTACGCCACTGTTCTTTCCAGCTCCTGATCTTTTTTGAAATGGGCATTATAGATATGCAGGATACTTCAGCTCGTGAATTTTTGAACTTGGCGAGGGCTTTTATGGTGCTTTCATTTGTTTAAACCTGGTTAATACAAAGCATTCAAATCTGATTGGTTAATGCAACGAATTTTGCATATTTCCAACCACTCCGATCCGAAGTAAGGTCGTTGTGTTAGCAAAACTATGCTGTACTCCTGGCAAAGGCAGACACTGTTTCTATGTCAGCTTGTTTTAGAGAGAAGCAAACAAAAATCCGTGTATTCAAGCCTGATTAAAAGTTGCAGTGCAAAATTTGTTTTTTAAAATTGTCTTTGGTTTTTTTGCTGTGGGTGTAACAATAGTTAGCATCATTGAATGTAGTCCAGCGCGATTTTTCATTTTACGACGTGTTTCTTGTACACCTATAGGAGGTGGTGAAAAATGAAAAAGACAGTGCTGGCAAGACACCGAAGACCGTTGAATGGCAGTCTCTTCCCACTAGACAGTACTTGGATCAGACCGTTGTTCCGATTCTTTTATCTGGACTTTCTACTCTGGCTAAAGAAAGGTACNTGCAAATAGTAATTGCTTTTGNGCGTATCTTGCACGTCGGAGGTGCTTTATTGTAGTTTTATTTTTTGTTATTTTGTCATTTTCAGCCGCAATCTGACACTGNAAATGTAATGAGTAAGCAAGCCTNTTGGATTTGAAAAAAAANTTTGACGCTGCATTCTCAAGTTACCCATTACTTGGCGCAGTAGACTGTTGACTAACTGATGCGGACTAAAAAAAAACTTCATGAAAGTAGTACAGTACCAGTTTTATTCGTGATTGGAGTTACACGATTGTGGTCCTTTTGCCAATGGAATCCAAGAACAATTAAAAAATGTTAACCAACAAATTTTTGTTAGAAGTGATAATTGCATTGACGGGCTGGTAATGTTAGGAATGTCAGTTGGACATGCTTTTTCCCCACTGATGACTTTTGATTGTTGCACCATTCCGCGGTGTTTTGCATGACGCGGCAAAAAGTTCTGAATAATTCTGCCCTTAATGCTGATAGGCAGATTTTGCGTTGACCTCGGGGGTGTCTCTGTGGATTATAGTCCTGTCCATTTTAAAGCTGGCTTTCGTGATAAGGGTAACGACTCTGAGACTCAAATAAAGTAGTGACCTTAAGTTAAAAAATACATTTTTTGACAAGAAGAGCACTGCGATTGTTTCAACAAGTTCTTATTGCATAGGTTCCCATACTTTTTTGAAGCTGACACCCCTTTAATAAAATTAAAGTGACGTTCTCACCCCCTAGCATTAAAAACACAGAAATCACTGAAATAGTCCGATTTTGCAGTATATTCATTTTCAAATTACCACTCACAGTGTTTACTGACAGCACGACCTAAAACACTCAGTCGTACTGTTTAAATTTAATACATACTGCTCATCAGAAACAAACTTGGTGACCTTTTTGTTTCTGTTTCTGAATTTATCCGCTCATACCTTGGCACACAACTACTCAGAGTCACACGAAAATTGTTCGAGGGATTCATATTTGTTTTTCAGATGAGCAGAGAGGAAAACCTAGATTCGCAGAAATATGTTGTTGAAAAGGCCACTAGAATAGACAAGGCTTTTATACTCAATTTCTGGTAACTTGGTTAAACACCAAGAAACCTTTGAGCGTGGTTAAGCACCAAGAAACCTTCGAGTTACATAGCATCAAACAATCCCGCCACATTCGCGCCATAAACATTTAAACATCACAGTGCGCTTGCAACCGCATCACCGGCCGCTTCTGCGTGGCAAACGAAGGGCGAAGCAGACATAGCAATACACGCATTCAACAATTTCAATTGCCAAATCACTGAAATTATAACTCTCACCCTCGAAAATCGCATTTCGGAATTAAATTGTCAAATTACTGAAATTAGTAACCTCACCTGAAATAATTCGGCTGGATATTCTTCTTTAGAGTAACTTCACTTGCAAACTTTCACAAATATCGGTGCTTTTGAAAAAAAAAACTACATTGAATAACATACAAACTCTCACCCTCAAATTGCATCTCGACCCAAACGTCTTGCTTAAGACCCACAGAACCCCCGGTTGGCAACCGTTGTCGTATTGGTTTGTTTGAACTTACTGAAAATCCCTGAGCGAAAAGATCCCCACAGGGGGGTCTGGTTCGATCCATGAGTAAATTTGCGTAACCGATAACTGTAACAGAGATCACTTGCGTGTGAAAGTGAAAAGACAAGTGATGATGAACGCATTTACCGTACATTGATTTCATGTAGTTGCCCTCTTAGGTCACTGTCATTTCGCTTACCTCGGTGTCGTTTTGAAAGCATAATGTGAAATCGTGTCACCTCAACCAGTGATTCCGTACCTACTGTGGACGGTGTGCTGATTGATTTGGCTAGTACTGTACGCCGGTAATGTCAGTGAAGTAATGGCGAAAGCAAGTGGTTTTCTGCGTTTCGTGCTGCCACCAACTTAAAGAAACATCAGTCGTAGATCACATATGTATAGTATCAGCACAATAGTGCTCTTCGATATATTGTCTTTAACGTGTTACTTTCAATTCTTTTGGCGTTCAGCAGTCGCTGGTCAAACTTCGGTTTTGACATAACTTTCATGTGGTTTTGCTGTCTGTCGCTTACCTTTAACCGAGCAGTCGTTTTTTTACAATTGCTCTATGCCTTTAAGATAGCATCAGTATTTGAGCATTGCCATTTTGTGCGGAGCCTTTATCCTAAAGCAAATCGATTGTTCTGCCACTACATGCCAGGCTAAATCGCCTGTTGAGTGTGCCTAAAAGAAATTTAAATATCTTTGTGTATAACTGAAATTTATCAAACTCATAAGGCTGTCTGTGGAAATCTGGAAAGAGTGTAAACTAACCCTTTTTCAATATACGATCTCAGCCCCATAGTCATCGGTTGCTCCATCACAAAGTTAAAACTGAACGTATGCGTCCACAGCTGTGTTGCGCAAGATGTAAAACGATACTGCTACGTGTTTGTGCGCTAGTGTGTGACGTTGGGCAACTGTCACGTGATCGTTCATGTTTCAGCGAGAGGTTCACCAACAATTGAACCCCTAATTATTTTGAAAATTCATCGCTGCGCATTTGCACATTTCTGGAGAGATTAGGGCCGCAATCAGGGGTGGGCAACCGGGCAATTACCCCGAAATTTTGAGAAGCATGTTTGGCTGCAAGGTACAACAAAAAGTTACAATCACTCCCCCCAAAATATCAACTGGTTTCAGCCCTGGGGAAGGACTGACAAGGTTGTCTGCTCTATCACAAAACTTCTTGTTTGCAGACCACCTAACCCAATCGAGTACTTGGCTGCTTATCTCTTGAAAAATAAGGACGAGTTCAAAAGCGGAGCTCCCAAGGAATAGAGCAAGCCTCCCAACCAAACTCATGATTTTGTTTTTGTCGCACATTTTGTACCTTCAATTGTGTTACTTTGCCGATGCTGGACGTCCAAGGATGTATTTAACACGCTAAAAATTGTCTTCTGTTACTCTCAGTTTAATGCCCGTCTGGACAAAACGTGTCACAGTCACGTCGTGGTACCGGTATTAACATTGTGTCGTAATTTTTGTGTCGGTTTTTGAAGTGCTCTGTCGCTTGCCGCGAGCATTATCACCAACGTTTGTACTGAGTTTCCGGTGATATTCAGACAGTCCTTACAGCGGACCTGGCGCTCAGTCCAGCTGCCTCGTCCCGGACAAGGGCGCACTATTGCACAGAATGCTTAGCCGACAAGCACCCTATTTCCACTGCGCAAACGATTTCACGCTAGGCTTTACTACTACTGGATTGTGTTGCATTACGCGGACACGTGGAAAATAAAAAAGTTGTTCTTGATCCGTATACGTTGTTTTGCTTTCCACAACACATTCGGAGTGACAGTCGCGGCAGAGAATACTTGGCTGAGAACATTCGTTGGGAATTTAAACGGTAGTTAAGGAGTTTGCCTTGATCAGTGGTTTAAGTTGTACCATATCCAGAGGTGGCCAACCACTGCTTCCCCGGTGCGGAGACAGCAGCTACTTGAAATGTAGGGTCGCTACACCGCTACTGTGATTCCATAAAAGCAGGCAAGACTTTTTGTATCATCGCGAATCCGTTTTCTGAGGACGTAGGCAGCACCGCTTCGCTCTGGGTGAGTTCATCAGGTGTTAGAGTCCTGCACGGGTTGAAATTTTTTGTCCGCACCCGCAGGAATNNCAGACNATCCNNNCCCGCACCGCACTTTTTCGGTCTTAAACCCGCAGCTGTCCGCGAACTACTAAAAACTCACAACTAGGGCAAGTTTTTGTTGCAATAAAATCGTGAGAAATATGCATCAATTTTAACAAAATTTGCAGTAAAAAGTTGTATTTGTGCACAAGCATTTTTAAACGAAAGTGATGCACTCAACGATTCATTTACATATAATGTTAAATATTTGCAAACATTACCTAGTGAAAAATGGCGATCTTTTACTAACAGTTTGCGTAGCATGCTAAAATGTGTGCATGAAATTGTTTGGCAAGCTCCACAGTGCATGAAGTTGCTTGGCAATTTGGCGTGCAGTTGTGGACTGATGTTTGACCGGGTCATTTCTACAATCAGTTCGATTCGGCTGTCAAAGAGAACAGAACTATACTGGAATAGAATAGAAAAGTTCCAAAGCATGTTTTTCAAATCAAAACTCTACACTTTACAGAATACATGATAAGAGTTGCAGGAAGAATTGCATGTAAAAAAGAAAAAGATCGCCTAAAAAATTTCTGGAACCAGCTTAAAACATCGTACTACATAAATTCTGAGTACATATTTAGGAAGCTGTAAAAAAGTTGCAAAAACTTGCCGTACTCATAACGCCTGAAGACAAGTCTAACAAGCAGCAAAATCAAGCTACAGTAAACGGGCGATTCTAGCGTTCAAAAGGTGGGGGAGCCAACCAAAATTGTGGGGGGGCAATACTGAAACCTTTGAGTATACGTCAGTCTGTTGCTTTTCTGGCTCTTTTGTGGTTTTGCACAAAGTTCAACAATGTCTTTTTCCATCTATATCGAGACGAGACGAAAACCTGTCTCAATATGCCTATGATTGTTAGTAAAC
>JGI24021J15306_10009896_pt1 | contig 11795 bp, 8 predicted proteins | sample Ectturendosymbi1_FD_15306 | JGI IMG/M metagenome (IMG submission 15306)
GGGGGGGGGGGACAATGGGGATAATTGACCTGGGCCCCTCACTCCAAGGAGCCCCGTGATGATAATTATTTGTTTTAAATAAAATACTCCTTTGAAAAATTGTGATTCGGAAGCGTATACATGAATACAAAAATATATTCTGATGTTGCAGTGACTAGCCCTACAACTATTGATTTCTCTACAATTTTCACATGCTGCCAGTTTTAGTAATCACTGCTGACTGTAGATATTTTTGTTTTTGTTCAATGCAAATATATTTGAATTTTACTTGTAATCTTTTTAAATAAGCAGTTATTTGGCATGAGTATGATTATCTACTCGTGCATCATGCCTACTGCACAAAGTCACGAACACAATAATATTGGCGTGCTAAAGCTAGTCCTGCTGCTGTTTAGTGTATAGAAGTGGTTCTAAAGTGATTGTCATTTGTTTCAAGCACCCCTGACGTTAAATAAGCTGTACAAACAAATGTATTTATTTGTAAATTTATCAATCAAACTTTCCATGTAGCGGAGTGCGTAAGGGCTCGTGACCCCTAGAAATTTGTTGACGTCCTCTGGCATGGCGCACTGCCCCAGTTAAGAACCATTGGTATATGGTATCAAAACGCTCCCGTAACTTTTTGTGTTGTCTAGATTTAGAGGTTGGCCAGCCGAACTGTGGCCTTTGTTTCATCATAAAGACAACGTATGGTGGAAGCGCACTTTTCTTCCGATGGCTACCATCGTTGTTTAACATCATAAAGACATGAAAGTGATAATGTCAAACCATTTGCACCATATGCAATGCGTGTTCCATCAGAAAAGGTTTTCATCAATCGATTTCAAGAACGAAAGAGCAGAAAACAAGATTATAGTGTTTAGCTAGCGCGATGCTGAAATTTGCAATGCCTTCAGGAGCTGAAATGCGCAAAGTTTGTAAGAAGGCAAAGCGCAAGAAACTGGCGGTGTTACTAAAACCCCTCGACTGAATCGTTTTTTTGGCAAAACTTACAGCAGCAACGTTAAAGCAGTGGTGTTAACCAGAGCACCTGAAAATGTAGGTGGAAATCACAACATAAGCTTCAAAGTGCTTTTCACACTCAGCCTAGCTATCCATATTGACATGTTATTTTTCAGGTGTTTTTGTTTGTAATCTCTGGCTTCTTATTGTTTGGGTTAATGTCATTTCTTGCGGAATCACTCTCTAACCCAGTGGTTCTCACAGTGGGCAGAATCACCCCTTTGGGGATGATGGGCAAAGGGGTGAAAAAAACAAAGGGGGTGAAACAACACAAACGGGGACGAAAATGCTCGATCACTAATCCATCACTGAGTTAACTTCAGAAGCCTACTACTATGACTTGTCGGTTTCTTGCAGATATTAGTTTACTATGATAATCGTTTAAGGTTGTTGCTAAAGCAATTTATCTATTAAATTTTACTCTGGATCGTCTAAGTGCCTGGCTACGGTTTGGATTTTTTCAGGGCTGCGGAGCCATCGTAAAAATGACACAGCTCCGGCTCCAGAGTTCCTCTTTTCATGAACATGGCTCCAGCACCTGAGTTTTTGGTTTTCATGAGTGTGGCTCTGGCTTCTGTTCGTTTTCACACATTGATATTTTAATTGTCTCATTGTTTCTCAAGTTCAGTAGAAAATGAATTAAATCAAGTAGACAAAACTAAGAAAAAATGCCAAACCCTTTGGAACAATTTTATCTTGTAGTTTTTTTACAAGCAGCGGTCTTACCATGAGGAAATCAGCAAAAAAACAACCACAAGTTCAGACGATAAGATTTACTGGCATAAAGGAATTTCAAGATAACGGTAATATAAACAATTTCTCGAAAGGCAGTCGCTGGTTTTACTGTCAATGCTTGAGGACCTTTTGTCATTTCGTATGACCAGAATCAAAAAAATGGTTCTTTGCAAAACTATATTTGTGTCCTAGCATTTGCACTCGTTGCATCCTTTGTCTGTTGCAGTCTTGACGATTCCAGCTAACAGCGCTCCCAGGGTAAACCATGCAAAGAGCACAAAACACACAGTGGACTGTCATGTGTTCTTTCAAACACTCACACATTTTCATTAGCACAAATGCGAAGATGTGTTTCAAAGCCCTTTGTTCGAATAAAAAGTTTGACTCCTAGCAATAAATTCACATTTGACTTTTTAAAAATAGCTGAAAACTTCTCATTTCGTATCTTTTGCACTCATAATAAGCAGTAATGAATCACAAAGTAAAGCAAAACTTAGCGTGGGAACTGTTTACCACACTGAAAACAGATTTTTTTTCAGATGAAAACTTCAAGAAAAGTCTGCATTAGTTTACATTAATTTTTTACACTCCTGATAATGTACTGCTTTGCAAAGCAATGCTAGTTTGGTACCAATTATTTATAACTTACATGCTACTGCTTGTAAACGTAATGTTTTCTAGTGAACATTCCTACTTTACAATGGTGTGCCATGCATTTAACGCTTAAATATGTAATGACATCATATCTTAATCATACTCCCTGCTAACAGCATGACTACATACAGCTACAAAAGCTATGGATATTTTATATACCTTCTCATTAGAGCTCAGTTCTTTTCAGAGCGCTACTCTACTACAGACCCGGTTTGATCATTCTGACTAGAAAGTAAGATATTGTGATAGTTAACGTTTTTCTCATTTCTACAACAGTGGTTCTCAACCATTTCGTCCCCCTACCATTTAATTCGGCTTTGCCCGCACTTTGAAACACCGCAGAGGCCAGAAAACTCTTCATACCTCGGGCTTTGAATGGAGCACTGCACCCTCTAAAATGTAATTTGGACCACGTCAAAGATTTATATGTTTTGTGTTCCTGCCAGTTTCCTTTTTCAATTCGCTGTAATAGTTTGTTTTCAACTGAAAATGAAGACGAGAAAAAAATGTCCTTTCGCATTGGTCGAAAAACTCACAGGAGAAAAAATTCGTGACTTTTTTGAAGAGAAATGCATCTGTGTATGAGCAAAACAGCTGACACGTGATCTCGACAAACACGACTGTTTTAGCAGATAACGTCAAGTCCCACAAAGAAGTAGAAGGTAGATCATAAAAATGTGATTCACAGTAAATCAAAACAGCTTGACTGTGACATGGTGTAAAATGAATGTGATCTAAAATGATTGTGGTCTCAAACGATTGTGGTCTCAAACGATTGTGGTCTCAAACGATTGTGGTCTCAAACGATTGTGGTCTCAAACGATTCCTCGTGGTCTCAAACGATTCCTCGTGGTCTCAAACGATTCCTCGTGGTCTCAAACGATTCCTCGTGGTCTCAAACGATTCCTCGTGGTCTCACAGGAATGTGGTCTCACAGGAATGTGGTCTCACATGATTGAGGTCTCCAATGATTGAGGTCTCCAATGATTGAAGTCTCCAATGATTGAGGTCTCCAATGATTGAGGTCTTCAATGATTGAGGTCTCCAATGATTGAGGTCTCAATGATCGAGGTCTCAATGATCGAGGTCTCAATGATTGAGGTCTCAAATGAATACGGGCTCAAATGAATACGGGCTCAAATGAATGTGGTCTCAAATGAACAGGTCTTAAATGAATGTGGTCTCAAATGAATACGGGCTCAAATGAACAGGTCTCACATGAATGTGGTCTCAAATGTAGTGGTCTTAAATGAACGTGGTCTCAAATGAATTGGTCTCAATTGTCTGTACACCGCCACACATGCCTAATCCACCAGACACGAATGGAATAAAATAAAAGTTGTATGCAGGTTTTCGGTGATTCGGCATGTGCCAATGTAGTCTGGAGCCTCGCCGAGTTATACCATCTGTGGTGTGTGCTAGCTACTCTCGTGTGCTGCTCATTGCAATTGAGGTTGGTTTATTACGCCTGTTTACAAAAAAATCGCAACTAGCAATTAAATAAATGGTACCGTTTACCACATAACAATGGTTCTAAATGAGAAAGCACAACCAGATTCATACATTAGGCGCACCGCATGATAATTCGCACTTTTGATTTTTGAGATAATTACAGGATTTTAAGTGCACCTTATGATCCAAAAAAATGTGGTAGTTGCCCTGATTTGTTCGCAGGAAATTATCTGCTTACCGTGCATGCAAAAACCTGTGAGCGAATGTTACGTCATAGAGCAGTTTGTAGGGACAATCGTGGAGTGGTTTGAGTATTGTGCACTACTTGATGCAGTCAGAGGGCTGCACATCCTACGGGCAAATTGCAAAATTCATCGGTTGATTTCTAGTTTTAAGATAAGATAGTCTTAAGATATTATTTTTTAAAATATATATATGCAGAAAATCTAATAATAGAAAGAATCACTGTTTGAACCTGAAAAAAAAAAACAATCTAAGATGAACTTTGCTACACGTCATTCCATGCTAAATGAGCTTACTTTTTTTAAATTACACCAAGTGTTTTAACATGTGTAGCAAATTTCATTTAAATACACACCAGCTGGTGCAACCAATGTTCCCTCAAAGCTGCGCAGCTGCTAAGATCCCTCTGCGTAGTTGCAACAATGCTTAGCGCAGTTTCCACTACTTGCTAACTGCCCGCTGTAATATATTTAATAACTTCTGCTCATTTGTGATTCAGAGCACCCGCTTGTTTTTCCACGCAGCATTATCAAAAATTGGAGGGAACACTGGGTGTAACCCATTTGCTCGTTTGGCATGGAACAACCCTTACATGTAGTAAAAACAATGACAATGGACACAGTTTTTGTATTACAGTAACCAGTGAGCAAACAAGCTTACCAATACAATGATATATACACCAAAACCTGGGTTGATTTTTCCCCTGAAACATTTCGGTCATTTTTTGCTGAGACATTTTGGTCATTGAAACATTTCAGTCATTTGCCTCACAGTTGTATTAAAACTCACCATAACAGTGTTTTTAGCCTATATTTTCAAACTTTCTGATTGAAATGACTGAAATGAATTTTTTTGGTCATTTCAAAAACATTTCTGTCTATGACCGAAAAAAAACCTAGACCAAAACCATTCTGATATACACGTGGAAAACAATACAAATACAAAAAATGCTTTACCATCATGTTTTTGTTTAAAGAAGAAACTGCTTGCCACATTCCTCCAAAATTTCTCAGGATGTGTAATACTATCATTATACATTTCTTTATACTGATCCAAACTTGCAACATGTGCAACAGCTTGCACAGCTTGTGATGGAGAGAACATTGTTTTCTTAGTACTACCTTCCATTTCATTGGAAGACAAACACAACAAAACTAAGCTGTGAAACAAGAACTACCCAATAAATGGTAGCTGCAATGAATGGATAGGCCTATAGTGAAACATTTGAAATTTACCTTGATTATAATATGGAGTGAAGAAACTTCACATCAGCTATGCATTTTGTGCTAAACATGTGCAAGGTTGGCATGTGCACTGGTACCAGAATGATAGCCTCTTGATTACCAACGCATGACCATTGTGGAAATGAATTAAGGATATAATCAAATATGTTAACCTTTGAATTTAAGGTAGTGTCTATTTTACTGCCAAGATTCTGCTGGCAACTCATCGGCTGGAGCTATTGTGCTACCACTCGAAGATTCGGTCTTGTGGCATGACGCAATTCCAAGAAAAAGGTCACTTTTTCAGGAAAACGCTGTCCTGCTTGTGGTGTAACGGTTATGCGTTACGGCTGCTATGCCAATGGACTTCAGAAAGTTACATACGCCATAAATAAGCGGGCCCCCAACTTTTTGGATGCTGGGCCAAATTCACGAAAAAACACATGCATAAAATTAGACACATTTGTACATTGCAATTTGTTTTTCTTTGTTTGGTAACATGTTTGCAATGCGACTTCTGCAACTGCTTCTTTTGTTGCATAGTATTTGGTTCTATGCTTGATGCGGCAATATGTTGCTTCTACGATTTTCAAGAACCTTGTATACCTCACCAATCACTGACTAGACGGTACAGATATAGTCGAGACCTAAACGTCACAACAAGACCAGGCTAAAATTTTAAGAATGAGACTTCATCAAAAAGTCCAAGACTCGAAAATTTGCAGATTATGTCAAAATGTTTCCAAAAATTAAAAAAGTGTCATCACCACTTCGAAGTTGAAATTTTACAAATTTTTAACATTTTTCCCACTTAACATGTTTTTTTACCTGTACATACAGCAGAAAAAAGTATGTTGCATTAAAGAAGTTTTACCAAGCCATATCAATGCAGTATTCAAAGTCTCAAAACAATAAGCTTGTTGAGACTGAGACCTGTACTGTAGCCTTCGAGGCTAAAACAAAACCTAAAACCTTCAAGACCAAGACACGCAAAAATCATAGGTCTTTAGACTACTTGGTGTAGAGGCAGGCAAATTTTTGGGAATGTGAAAAATTTTGCCCAAATTTACTTAACATTTTGGCATGCGGGCGGTTTCCAGCTTTTTTTTGCGCCAAAACAACCTGATTGCACATGGCTTAGTGCGAGCGTAACTCTGGTGCCAAAAGGGGTAGAGAGCTGTTCAAAGGCTCAAAGACATGGCAAGTCTTCTAGTCTGCACTCGAAAAAAAATGTTTTGGCTTTTGCATCCAAAAACCACTGATCCCTTGTGACTGGTTGCATACAGCCTGTAGGGTGGTACTGTTGCGACCGGAAAGCCCGAGTGGTATATGCGCAAAGCTTTGCACTGTGGCAGTAAGCAACAACAAAGATCACACACCACGATCACTCTCCGCGTACACTAGTCATCAAGTTCAATTGTTCACACGTTGATATCGGCAAAGCTTACACGCCAGGATCACTCTATTGTTGCTTGTTCGCGCCACATATATGTATTGTTGTTCTTCGCACACATCCCGTTCGTGGTGAATCACACAATCAACGCAACGCCACTCGAGAGGTTGCAACAGTACACAGATCCTAAAGTGGTTGCAAAGACACTGGTGGTAGAAATCATACAACCAGTCACAGAATAAGATTTTAAATGAGATCTGTTTAGTTTGTTGAATGCATTTTTCACATTAACCAGTGACAAGTATTTGCTATTTCCATCTAGGAAACTTTTCCATATATTCAGTGTATGGCTGCTTCTAATATGCCAGATTCAAGTCCATCATATGTTCATATAGTGTTCCTGTTGCAAGGATTGATGTCTCTTCTTTTAGCAAACTTGTGATTGCTTTTCCAATAAGTCATCTCAGACATTCTCTAACACCTGTAGTTCTGATAACATCATCCTTTTTCATTAATCTAATGGGATAATTCAACATTCAAGAGTTAATTGGTGCAAACATTTTCACTCTCATTTTCACTAAGGGTCATATGTCAGCATTTGATTGTGGTTGTCCTCAAAGAGCCAGTTGTAACCGTATATGGTTGCCCTCAAAGGGCCAGATATAACAGAATTCACTACAACCATCTACACTAATGCTTAAGGATGACTAAAAGTAAAATAACAAAGTTATAACATGGCAAAGAACGTCATTCACCTTTGTAAACAGGTATAAACCACTACAGTCCAAAAAATAACCAGGCTGAGGCTTAAACTTTAAGCTTCGCGGGCCACACAAAAAGACGTGTGGCAGGCCACCAGTTTGACACATGTGTTAGTGTTACACACTTTCAGACGAATTAAAGTTGAAGCTCTGGAACAAGGTTGGTCCGATATTAGTTGTTCCCAGTATGTGTCCTGTAAGTGTAAAAGACAGATACTGCCAGCAGTGGATCTTCATCTTGGTTGCAGATGTAAATAACGTAACCGGAATCGCGAAAACCAATATTTTACAGTGATTAGTCGCTAATCACTTATCTTTAGTGACACCACAACATAACGTTGAACATTAGTAAAAGTATTTTGTTGCTAACCCATGCTTACTTTTAGCCACCATCTGTGTCGCAACAAGATTATTCCATTTGTTATAACAAGTTCTAGTGGGACCAAAATTTAAGTTTCAATACAACAGTTGTGAAAACATAAAAAATTAGAACATGTTGACTTTTTAACATTGCATGTCCAGCACAAAATTGTATTAAATTGCAACAACAAATAATTTACGGCAGTGGCTACTGAACCGCCTGTGAATTTTCAAATTTGAAACCTTAGTTAGCTTATTCCACCACCTCGTGTAATGCAACAATAGCACATGACAAGAATGCTGTAGGCTTGGTAGAAACAAAGGTAAACCTAAAAACCTAACCTGAACCGTAGCCCTAACCTAATGCTAAGCTAACAGTAAGTTAATACTAAGCTAACGCTAACCCTTAAACCTAACCCCTCAACCATGTTTGGAAAGTTTTGCAATAAGTAAAGCAAAACTGGTTCCATGAGAAGAGATGAATTGAAACGTGTAACTAGTCTCTACTACAAAAACATAAGTCGCCAAGATGAGAGACGAACCAAAAAACATTCGGACATCATTCAGAATTTCATACTTGAAACATATCCATTATTGATTATATGCTACCAGGAAGATGCCATTTGAGTGACAATGACCACTTTATTCGAACCGGGTCATGTGAGGTGGTGCGATGAAATAAGTTCTGAAGTAAGAAGATTCACGGGTGGTTCCATAGCCACTTTCTAATTTTTTCTATTGTATTTAACTTTTATTCATTGTGTAACGAGGTATTTTTCCACTCCAGTATTGGCATTGCAGCCACAAGTGTAGAACTGTTGTTTAGGTACTGTAAGTGTACATGGGCATCATCACATATCCATTAACGATATCCATGTTGACGGACATTCGTTCTTTACATTCTGTCATCCTGGTATCTGAGATGTTCCAGTATATTACTGCCTGCCATTTCCATGCCTTTGTTTCACAGTAGTGCAAAGCTAGGCTATGTGTCTTCCAAATGTTATTTTTCTTTAAGTTTTTGTAAGTTCTTTTTGTAAGTTTCATTGCCCCTTAATGCAGTGTTACTTTGCTCATTCATCACTGGTAACAGTAACACAGATCAGATGAAATAAAATAAGGTGCTCATTGTTGGTTAACTATATTATTCTCTTGTCAATCGCACAGCCATGACCATGCTACAGCGTTGTGATAGGCTCATGCACCACATCGCTCAAGAAATGTACCTTAACACTGTCAATATACCAGTTTATTTATCGTTCAACTCCTTGCGCATGCCAACTGGCATCATTCGTACCATGAGCAGAATAGGCCTACATTTCCCGCATTCGAGTGAATCGCCGACTTCGTCTTTCCCGCCCCCGAGGATCATATCACAGAACAGAGATGAGCACGGACAGGACTGGATCAGGACTGAAGCCAATTTTGGCCGGATCAAAACTGGATCAGGACTGAAGCCAATTTTGGCCGGATCAGAACTGGACCGGACTGCAATATTTTTGAAAATTGGCGGACAGGACTGGATCGGACTGAGAATATTTTTGTTGCGTTGATGTGATTATTCTAACCGCATCAAAAATTTTAGTTGTAATGTGATCTTACAGATTTGTTAAAAGGTAGTGTGTATTAGTGGCAAAAGCTCTGCTGAGACTATTTTGCTATTTGAACCGCATCCACTTTTGTCCAGACTCCACACATAGTGTTGAGTTCGTATTACTCGTAGCAAGATGAACGTACTCGAAGTGTTAGTGTCTGTGCCTGCTGTGCGAGTGTTCAGTGGTTCTGCTCACACCATTTGCTTTGACCCAGCGAGCAGAGACGACACCTTTCATGGAAGTGCTTTTATGTACTTTTTCATAAAGTTTCAGGTTTAAGTTTAGGGTTGACGTTTATGGTGTGGGTTGCGGCTTCGGTTTAGAGTTTACATTTAGGGTTTAGTTTTAGGGTCTGGCTTTTGGGGTTAAGGTTTTAGGTTTAGATTTTGGTTAAGGTTTTGGGTTTAGGTCTTGGGTTTTGGTTTTGGGTTCAGGTTTTAGGTTTAGTATTAGGTCATGTGACAAAGATCATGCACTGATCCAAGTATATTTTTGCAACCTCTCGGTTGACGTTGGGTTGAATGTGCAATTCACCACGAAAGGGATGTGCGCGAAGAATAACACCCATACATTCGTATAAGTGGCACGAACAAGCAATAGCGTAGTGATCTCGTCAGATGATCTCTATTATTGCTTGCTGCCACAGTGTGAAACTTTGTGCACTTGCCGCTCAGGGTTTTCAATGGTGCTGTGCCCAGGATGTGAAGATCAATCCAAAGGCAGCCTTCACAAAAAGAATGTGCGATCAGTGCGGTTCATTGTGAAAAGATGTAGTTGCAACCTCTCAGTTGACATTGTATTGAATGTGCAATTCACCATGAACGGGATGTGCATGAAGAACAAAACCCATACATATGTGGCGTGAACGAGCAATAATAATATAATAAAGTGATCTCAATGGTTGATCTCGATTGTTGCTTGCAGTCACAATGTGCAGCTTTGCACACTTGCTGCTTGGGCTTTCCAATCACAACAGGGCTATCATCCTTGTCACTTGACCAATTCTACCAACCGGGTCTGCTTAATGGCAAAATAACTCCATCAATGCTTTTGCAAAATAAACATTGCCATGTCAAATTTTGGAAATGCCAAAACGCCGTGTCTATTTTGCCTCATGAGGCAAAAAAACATACATGGTTTTACATGGGCGGATCAGGACTGGATCGGACCAATGATTTTCAAAGGTTTTGCGGATCGGGACTAGATTGGACTCGATTTTTGCAAATCAGGATTGGACTCGGACTGAAAAATTTCACAGTCCGTTCATCTCTGTCACAGAGATGAACGGACTTGCGATCCAGATCCAGTCCTGAATTTTTAAAACTCAGTCCAAGTCCAACCTTAGTGTAAAAAGTTTAAGAAATTTAAAGTCCAATGCCAAAAAATTAACAAAATAAAATTTTTGCTTGACAAACATTACGCAATTCTTTTCCATTACCTCAGTCCAAATCCGCTCCTGATTCTGAATTTATGAAGCATTTTACACTCGGATCCAATACAAATTCAACAAAATTCGTCGTAACCGGATCCAGTCCAATCCAAGTCCAGTCCAATGCTCATCTCTATAATATCATTGACACGTGCGGCAGAGATGAGCAGAGGGCGGATCAAGGCTGAAGCAAATTTTGGCCAATTGAAGACGGGATCGAACTGCGATTGTTTTGAAAATTGCAGGATCAGGACTGGATCGGATTGAGAAAATTTTTGTTGTTTTAATGTGATCATTCTAACCATACGTAAACTTTCAGTCTTAATCCGATTTCAAAGATTTTTAAATGGTAGTGTATATTTTGCCAGCAGCGGCAAAAGCTCTGCTGGGGCTGTTTTGCTATTCGAAGTCTATCCACCTTTGTCCACATATAGGCTATCGTTGAGTTCGCAATACAAGTAGCAAGATGAACGTAGTCGAGTGGGTAGTGTAAGCAGGCCCGTAACCAGGGGGGCGCAGGGGGAGAAGCCCAGCCTAGAAAAATTTTTGCCTACCCTGGAAGAATGTATTGGACACAGTTTAAAAATATTGGACATAGGTCAAAACATTTGGGCCCCTCTCGGAAAACTCTGCCTCCTTCTGGTGTCCCAAGCTGGTTACGGGCCTGAGTGTAAGTGTTGAAGTTTCAAGACTCGGTCTCGAGACCCGTTTTTGCGAGTCTTGGTCTCGGTCTCAAAGGTTTGAGGTCTCGTCTCGCTCTCGAAAGCTGGAAGTCTCGGTCCAAAGACATCTAACACATGATTAGAAATGGCTAGCCCGTCACGCTTGGCTGATCGATAGGCGGGGCTTATCACTCCAAGTTCTTTGAACACTACATCTTGTCATGCATTTCTCCACTTTTGGCCACAACAGACAACCAGTTTGGCTTCAAGCCAAAACATGGCACTG
>JGI24021J15306_10009897_pt1 | contig 11795 bp, 4 predicted proteins | sample Ectturendosymbi1_FD_15306 | JGI IMG/M metagenome (IMG submission 15306)
CGGGTGTCCAGATTGTCCCAGGAAAGATTGGCGGGCAAGTCCTGCTGGCTACATCCACGGCAAAGCGGCCCAGACGGCGTCCAATGACCCGGTGCAGTGACTACAACTCTGACTTTGTCTAATCCTGTCTTGGTGTGGATCCAGCAGAACTGCAGTATATGATATTGCTGTTGAGCGTGAGTTATTTCGAGTCCTCCTTGGAGTACTTCCCCCGCAACTCGCCTGAGAGGAAAAGTGGGCATAAAATTAAATGAAAAATGCTTGGTCTTAATGCCAAGTGAAATTTTCGAAGCTACCAGATGATCTCTGCATGTTGCAAACACTACCATGCTTTGCCACACTAAGCAATTTTACTTTAGAAACTTTATGTTTTTGCACAGTTTGGCTGCCGTCGCAAGAAGATTGAGAGACGGCACAAGCGTGAAATGCGACATGCGGCTTTATCGCGCAGCGTTGCACTGAAGGAAGCTGAAATCCTTGACGGTGGCATTCTTTCTGCTCCAGACGCTCCTCCTCCCGATTACCGGGGAGTAGCGTTGCAGAAAGGAGACGCCATCGAGATTGTACCTGTCGGTGAAGGCAACAAGACTGGCATGGCGATGTCTTTCAATTTGGAAGACGTCATCGAGCCTCGGAACATCAACTACGGCGGCGCTGTTGCGAGTACAGTCGGGTCATCGCGCAGTAACAACTTTGTTCCTCCTGTTGAAGTAAAGCTTGTAGATCAACCGTATCTGGCAAATCCGTGCACCAACAGACAGGAACAGAACGACTATTATGATTATGTTTGATCTGTTAGGAGCGTGTTGTGGGTAGAGAACAATGCTTTCTCAATATTCAGCTTCCTAGAAGTATAGATATACGCATGGTAAGCGGTGGCATTAGAGGGGAAGCTCTGACGCTAGCAAAAACTGCCCTAACCTGACAGCGATTTTTTGAAAACATTGACGTTTTGGTGACTACTGCCCATGTTTCTTTTACGAAAAATGCAGTGGAGCTTCGCTGATGCTACCTCAAATGGCGGAAAATCTGGCAAACGGTCAAAATATTGCATCACATCAATTTGTTCATTCACTAGTGCTAATATTTTCAGTCTTGTGCAGTTTGAACTGCATTTAATTAATCAGCTGGCTATCAGAACCCTATGCACAATTCCCCTTGTTAAATTTGTCAATTAATTTAACAGCACTGCCAAAGCGCTAACGCTAAGTGACATTCGAGTTGGACTGCATTCAATAATGCTTGAATGTCCCATAGATTAAGTTTCTTTATACCTGCCGTGAAAAAGTGATTGAAGCATAATACTAAATTTTCTCTGCAGAAATGCTTGTCTTTAACTCAGAAAAACTGTGTTTGTCACAGGTCTTATTCTTGAATAGCTTGTATGTTCGGGGATTGTAAGAATGTTTTCGTTTTTCAGTAAATGTTCATAACGTTTTTTGTTTCTACATTGCCAACGGTGAGAAAGCTTCATCTCTATACACACTTTGGTATCAGCCAGACGCTATAGGAAACCGTTTCATTGATTGGTTCTTTACACCTCTGTTTTGACTCAGCATAACCTCAAATCAATTGGAATGCATCAGGAAAACTCGCTGTTGCCGTCTTTACTGATTTTCATAGTGACGGTGGGAATTATCAATTTCCATATTACGCTAAATCGCCATACGATCAAGTGTCGAACAAACTAATCAAATCAGAAACAAATTCGGGAATTGTAATGTTTTTACAAAAAATTATTTTTAAACGATTCTCTTCAGCACCGGATGATTCGTAAAAATGAAACAAGAAACATATTTAAGAGTGAAAGGTTTTACTGAAGTAGCCTGACGAAAATATAGAGACATCAAAATTTTCTAGGTCAAAACTACGACCAAAGGATCTCTTAACGCAAAAGTCTTAAGATTTAGAATGGGAACACCCGAAACTAGCCTCGAGAATGGTTTCAAGGGCAGAAACGATTTTGGGACGGGGACGTCAATAGATATTTTGGTCGAAGAGGGGTACGGAATGACCACATTCATAAATGCGCTGTAAGCCGTGGTTCCCTGACTTCATCCTTCCACAAATCCCCTTCACTGTCCCATGTTACCACGTACCCCTAACTTAACTTTTCAAAACACGATCTGATTCAAAATTGTCCTACGTAGCCTACGTATCGCAATGCTTGTGAAAAATCAATAACGGATCTGATATATAATATCGCAGTGCTTTATGAAAGATCAGGAAGTATCTCTAAATGAAGTAACGTACACTGAGAGAGGCTGACTAAAGTAGCATACACTGAGAGTTCATGCTATAAATTTCTTGTAAGTCCGATGATCTGTCGCCACACTGGAAAGCACGTTTGCCAAATCTCGATGCCAAATCGCTTGTCAAAAAATCACAGATGGCTTCAAAAAAATGCCAAACAAATCGAAAAAACCTGAATACTGTCGCTTTTGAATTGACCAGATGGTAATAGCAAAAACGCAACTTTGTTATAGAAGCAAGCCTAAACGTTTTGCGTATAAATGAATGAATAATCGTTATATTCCAAAAGTCACACAGAATCAAACTAGAAATCCTTTTGCACATTTTGCAAATTTTGATATCGAAGGATTTCTCCAGAAGTAAGCATATCCATAAAAAATATGATATCCTTTCTTTTTATAGAAATACTTGATAGAAGGTACGTATAAATGTCTGAAACAATAAAATGCAGGTAATGTGATGCATCATGCCGTGGATTTTCATCGCTTTGAATCTCGTACACAAGCGTTTCATATGTTAGATATATCTAGACACAAGCGTTTGATATGTTAGGTATATATTTACAATTTCACAACATATCTATTGCAAAATGCAAAGTCACAGAACACCAACAGAATGACTAACTGTCTTGCCAGGTTCAGACAGTGCCGGATTGGGGTGATGCGGGGCCTGTAGCATTAACAGCGCGGGGCCCTAAGTTAACATACACTTGAACAAGTGAACTACTGTGAAGCATAAATTATGTGGGCATCCATATGGTTACCATTAGGCACAGGTTTTTTCAAGGTTTGACCTTGTTGACCGCTAAGACATTTTGAGAGACCGCAACTATTCCATCTGAATGCCGAAATGGTCATAAAGCGAGATGTTAGTGTGATTTGGCGTTGGTTATGCAAAGAGATTTTGCTGTATTTTGAGAGACCGTTGGAAAATTTGAGAAACCGTTTCAGTCGATCAAATTGCCTTAAACAAAATCTGATTAGGCATATTGACTTTCGTAAATACGCAAAACCTGGTCCTAAATAGCAACTGGTGGGCATTATGGGCTAGGCCTGCTTTTTTTTTTACGAAAAACGTATATACAGTACGTATTTTGTTACCAAGAAGGAATATATCAATAGAGCTGACAGCGACAGTACAGAGTCCGTAATTAATGCTTCGTTTTCCACTGCAGTTGGTCACCGTGAGAGATAAATGCGTAAATCATTTCCCACATTTGCACAAGAAGATTACAAGTGCACTACCAAGTGGCTAGTGAATAGATACCAAACCCAGGGTTGCCAATCAAATTTTTTCAAAAACCCCGTATAGACTCATCAAAAACAACTCAGATTTGAACAAAAAATCCCAGGTAGACACAAAATTATGTGAATCTTTCTACTACCTACTACATCTGGCCATCTGTAAGTCGCAAAATGTACCAGTGAACATGTACTGTAACTTTGATAATGAACTATTGTGTCTGTTGGAATTATTATATCGCAGTAACATGGACTTGTTTGTATTTCTTACGGTGATATGGCAACTTTCACAACAATTAAATCTTGATTGGCAGTGTCCTTCTGTAGCTAACCTTTGAGATCTGGATCTTTCAACCACTCTGCCTTACAAATTGTTGTATGCACCACTTATTCTTTTTGTTTGGGCTTGCTTCATAAGTATCTCTGTCACTTAAACTCACTGCACCTAGCTAATATTCACAGCTTATGCAGTGCCAGTTATTTGTTCAACAGTTACGTTGAATACTAAGACACCTTGCTAAAACAAGTTAAAGAAAGATGAGGCTATAAACACAGTTCAACTAATCATACCCTATGCTAAATCACGGCTACGCAGTTAAATCCTATCACCCCAGATTTTAAAAAGAAAAGCGCAAAAGGGCATCGAAAACCCCAGATCTGGGAGCAAAACCCCAGGTTTGGCACCACTGGCCAAATCATTTTGAAAGTACCAAAATTGTAACGCTACTTAAAGAACAGGCGAATGTGTTGTAATGATATATTTTAAAGATGCCATTCATTACAATACAATCAAGCATTATCTGGTAATTGCTGTAATTTGGCCCCATCCCCTGGGTGCCCTCATAATGTTGGAAACAAGTGTAAAATACTTAGATTTTCAAATCACAGTAGTCTAATATAAAAGCATTCANTTGAAAACCTTCGCTTAATTGCTTATGCCAAATTTAGCAAAGTAGTGACTCCTTTGTCTGAAAAAAATTCCATACATACAATCAGGGTGGATATTAGGAGAGGCGAACGAGGCGGCCGCCTCGGGCTACCCTCTGTCAGAGATGCCGCGAGGCCCCCTTTGTAGTCATAAGCTCTGAGGTAAGTCATATGCCAGTCAAAATAAAGCAACAATTATGTGCAAATGTGCCAAAAAAGGTCCCTCAACAAATTAAATTTATACAAAAACAATTTAAAATCAGATGACTTCAAATAATTTACAGTGTGAAATGGACTTCATCGCAGAAGTAAATTCTCAGACAAAATGGAAATTTCACTTGCTTTCAGCGAATAAAGTTTCTACATAGCATGTGCAAAGTGTAGGTCCCCATCCCGAAAATTTGTTCTTAGGTATCTAAAATGTAATATCCACCCCTTGCATAGAATAATGAAAAAGTTTAACACAACGGACCCCAAAAGCGAGGGTCCCGTAGCAACTGCTACATTTGCTACAATTGTTAATCCGGCACTGGGTTTAGATGGACCAAATTCTGGAAATCTCTAGGAAAAGTATTCCAATTAGCTTTAATGCCAAACAAGCAAATAGAGGCGGAATAGTTTCAAAGCCGTCAGTTTTAGACAGCGACAAATGTTTGTAGGCCAAAACCAGGCAGATATCATGCCAAACTATGACGTAGATACCAAACACGTTTGCTTATGTGAAACCACTTAAAAAAGCCAATTTTGTAGTATTTGTCATTAAAAATGCCAACCTGGCAACCCTCCTAGAAAGAGGAAGTCAGTGCCTGTGTGTTGCCACAAGCCTTTACCAACTAGACGCATTATGACGTCCAAGATATTGTGATGTCACATACGTTGTACATTGCTCTGGAAGAAATTTTATTAGACCGATCCTCTCCAAACGAAAGACCTACACTCGACTAAGCTTTATACGACGTACATGATTTCAACAAACGTACACCAGCAGGAGGCACAATTTGCGGCCGTACAGCCGCATGTGGCCTTTGGTAAAAATTTATGCACCCGTGCACATGCAACAACTACAAGTCTTGGCGCACGTGCATTAATAAATACACTTTGTCTACTGTATAAGGATAATCAGTAGAATGGCTGCCAAACAGACGTGTGGAAGCTGGCGATGCTCAGCGTGTGGAAGCTAGAGTCCTGCGAGGGTGGAAATTTTTTGTCCGCTCCCGCCCCGCACCCGCAGGAATTTGAGAAATCTTGCTCGCTCCCGCCCCGCACACTTACAACCCGCACTCGCCCCGCAGACCATCCCAACCCGCACCGCACTTTTTCGGTCTTAAACCCACAGCTGTCCGCAAATTACTAAAAACACACAACTAGGGCAAGTTTTTGTTGCTATAAAATCGTGAGAAGTATGCATTAATTTAACAAATTTGCAGTAAAAAGTTGTACTTGTGCACAAGCATTTTAAACGAAAGGGATTTACTCAAGCGATTTATTTGCGTATAATGCTAAATATTTCCATACATTACGTAGGGAGAAATGGCGATCTTTTACCAACAGTTTGCATAGCATGCTAAAACTTGTGCATGAAGTTGCTTGGCAATTTGCTAAAAACTTGTGAATGAAGTTGTTTGGCAAGCTCGACAGTGCATGAAGTTGCTTGGCAATTTAGCAATTTGGCGTGCAGTTGTGGACTGATGTTTGACCGGGTCATTTCTACAATTGCTTTTAGGTCACTATTCAGTTCGATAGAATAGAACGATACTGTAAATAGTTCTCAAACATGTTTTTTTAATCAAACTTCTACACTTTGCAAAATGCTTGATAGAAGTTGCAGGAAAAGTTGTATGTAAAAAAGAAACAAGTCGCCATATAAAATTCCTGGAACCAGCTTATATCATCGTACTACATACATTCTGAGTACGTATTTAGGAAGCTGTAAAAAAGTTGCAAAAACTTGCCCTACTTATAACGCCTGAAGACAAGTCTGACAAGCAGCAAAATCAAGCTCTTCATATTTTTCATTGGCAGTGGCAACCAAAACTTTCCACAGATCTGATCTTCCGCAGTTAACAGATTTGAGGTGATAAAAAACACTTTCAGTCCAGTTGCGACTTGTGACTAGCTGTGCGTTAAGCGCTGTCTTATCCATGTGGAAGGGCCGCTAGACTGAAGTATTCCTCACCACGTACGACGGTTGCATTGGAAAATGGTCAATTGCCCACCACAAGGCAAGAACTTGCAAACAACTTCAGTACATCCACGTGTTTTGCGATTTTTGAGCTGATTAATTTCATGAGCTTTGGCTCAACGCAGGACTCTAGTGGAAGCAGAACAGAAGCAATGCAAAAACATACTGTACTGTAAAGATATCGTAAACTCACTAGCGACCGTAATTCATAAAAATAAAAGTAATATGCGACCGGCAATAGCGAAAAAGTTGTGCACCTCTGCACTATAGTTTTGACTTTAGGAATTGCGTCACGAACCTCGTGGCATTGGCTCACACAACTGCAGAGGTTCACGTCCCCCTCTCAGGGAACCCTTGATCTAATCCGCGGAAGTAACACAAGTATGTTGGGAGGGGAAATGTCATAAAGACAAAATTTTCCCTGAACAGTTCCAAGTTTCGGTGAATGACTGCAAAAATATGGTCTCACTACTTTCCTTCCGCAAATCAACTCAAACTCACAAACATTTAGAAACTTCATCAATAAACGGTCACACAACGGCAAAATGCAATTTCATGGAATAATGTACAAAGTTTTGAAAGGAGAGGTTGCTGTACCACCGTTTTACACTGGCAAAGACCCTGATTTGGAAATATCTCACTGACTACGAAAGTCTCACCTTCTACAACACATCCTTCTTTGCGCATGTAATGAATAAGGATAACGCATTTTATTGAGAACGGTTTGAGCGTACGTTGTGATTTAACATGAGATAATGGCAGGAAACAACAAAAGCAGCACTGACCTGATTTCACTTTTACAAAGGCACCAGAGCAATAATTTTATGTTTGCCTTGTGATCTCCAACATTGCTTTGTATAGATTAATTTCATAGTTTGCTGAAAATGCACTACAAATAATCAGACTCGTGTGCGGCATAGGTGAAGAAGTATTAAATTTCTTAGTGTAATTTAACGTTGAAACCTTGTAACATGTCATCGATGAGGAAACGTTGGAAGCTCACTTACGGTAGACCTCAAAAACGACTCGTAGCTCACTGAAAAGACAAGTTATGACCCATAAAATTGAGATAACAGGCTATTGTCAGTTTTGTCACACTGTAAAACGACTGAGGTCAATCTTTCAGGATTTCGTTACGCGTCTGAAGTACAAGGGAGAAAGAGCCAAAGAGCCGTGTTTCTTATAATAACTGTATTGATGTTCTGCAAACCAAGGGAAATCCTTAAACTACATATGATTCCGACAGGGTAAGTATAGAAATGATAGACGTGTGGATGAGTACTTTGGAAGTATTGGACAAAGAAGTGACCGAATAAAATAAAATAAAACACAAACTTGTCAACCTACACAAAGAAATCATCAAGGAAAATACTGACCAAAACCGAAATACTTTAGTTAACGCCACGTGTAGAAATGCGGGCACTTCTGCCTTCGAAACTGCGTATTGTATTGAGTAACGTCTTCACTCCCACACGCAAGGCGCTTGAATTTAAGCATGCATCGCAGTAACATGGACTACGCAAATACATGAAGGAAGACGAGGATACATACATGGCGGTAGTAGAGAGTATAAGCTTGATGGCGCAAATACATTTACTTTGATGAAACACAAGCTTTTGAAATATACGCATGAATGACGTCATCATGCTTATTATAATGTAGTACTGCGATGACTTCCAAGTACATCGATTTAAGAAATGCATGAGGGAGTGGGAGGCTGCGAAGGACCAAGGGTCATGTAGGCTGCAGACCTCCCCAGGGCGAAACTGCTTTTTTTGTATAAGATTAATTGCAAGATGTATATAAGGGCCCAGCCAGTGAACAGCGAATTGCATAAATTAATTTGTAGTCTTACATTGAATGAGTTATTTTGACCAAAAATATCGCATGTAAATTCTTACGTCAAAAATTGATTGAAGTGTTTTGAAACCACATACGTGTGCGTAACGCATGGTCTATGGCGGCATCTTGCGGTGAAAGCAAATTAGGTGGTAGCTGCGCTGAAAATAGTTGCTTGTACGGTATGTCCTGAGTGCTAGTGGAAGAGTTGTACCAAAGAGGAAGGACCTATGTAATATTCAGGACTGAAGGAACGTATCTCGTTGAGGGCCGCTACCACCAATTTTGGGTGTTGTTTAAATTTGCATGTTGTTATCATATGCTGCAAGCCTTTATCAACTAAACGCATCATGAGTCTCGTTGTTTGAAAGCTAACGTTATACCAAGGTTGTCTTCATAGGCAGCTGACTGGCTTACAAGATGGTCATTTCGTTGCCTTCAGACTTGGAAACGCATGTTGACGCTTTCGCTTCCGAGTCGAAAAAGCAAGTTCTACTTATTGCTTCTGCATCAACTCAAGCACCTGACAGCGAGCTGTCGTCGCTAAACCTTGCATGTCTACTCGCTGCGACCTTGTAAAGACTGTCGACAGCGCTAAACAATATATCTATCAGGCAAAGTGATCGAATAGCAACAGTAGACTAGAATCCACAACAGTAGCTGACTTTCATGAATGATTAATCACAACCATGGTACAATGCTATTATTTTCTTATCGTTTTTAATTAAGATTTCAAAGCTCTGGTTTTTATCTCAAGGCATTTTCTGGTTTGTAACATTTTTCTCTGCCCTGACTAAATTTGATTAAAAAAAGAGACGAAAGCAGTCAACTAAGCTTCTTGAAATAATTTCCGCCAAAGCGATCCTCTGTAGCAAAACTTTGGAGCGGATTTCAGACTCTTTTGCCAGTATGCTGTAGTCTGACAAGTCGCCCATGCCTCAAACAACATGCACATCTCAAGCAAACTTTAGAAAATGTCACACGGTAATATGTAACGCCTCACGATTGCACTACGAATCTAAGGTTTAAACATGTCCCAGACTTTACATATCGATACAGACATCGGCATGAATTACACACCCTAAACTGCATACCTTGCAGAACACCATAATCGGTACATTTGATTCATTTTCGCTAACTGACCGACAGATGTCGCTTTTTCTTTAGTTTTGAAAAATGTACACTAAATGCCCAATCCATGGTATTCAGTGCGGTTTTCCTAACCTGAAAGAAAGATCCCACTGCTAACCCTGCATATCTTGCCCATTCTGCATTCCTTTGAATCCCTCTTATCTTGTATGTAACGTTGCAGCAGTGTAGTTGAGATCACACGTGGATTGGCCTTGAAATGCGACTATTACCCAACAAAATACTGATCTTGCATATTTAACGGTTCCTCGATGAAAACGTTGTTGTTTTGCCTGATTCAGAGTTGGTTAAAGTTAAGAAATCGTTTCTTGTTGGAGTATTGATTTGATTCAACACGGCAATAGACACATTTGAATGAGGTTTTATACTCACAAATACTTAAATGTAGTAGTTTTCTACACCTACGTTTTTGGCTGTTGTTCCCTTGCAACTGTTGCACATGTTGTTACGTCTGACTGCTGTTCATTAGTGGGAATTTTGGGGAGAGCTAGCTAGGGTTGACAAGCAAATTTTGTTTGTTTGGCCGAAATCTTTTATTTCACTATCGCATTGTGGTCTCTTTAGAAAAATGGCTATTTGCAGCTGAATGCAATGCCGCAGCTAAAGTTAACATTGATATTCTCTGCAAAGCGTTACTTCAAAGCATACACATATAATTTTAGCACTGAATATTAAGTTATATTGAAAGTACTTCATAGACGAAACTTGCGAATATCACATGCACAGAACAAAATTATCCAGATCGCAACCAGAACTATGAATTTAAGTGTGCTCACCGTGCAGACTTTCTCGTTATTTGCAAATACTGTATTTAAAATCATGGATACCACTTTTCTTTTTCCACGGTATTATTTGTAAATGTTGCGTTACATCATTTTTGCTCGTGACTACCATTTCTGTCTCTTTCATCGAACAAAGTTGAATACATCGGCAGCGGTTGCAGAAATTGCTCAAAGGAAAAAATGCTGTGCGAGGAGACGTTTTATACGCGTTTTGGGCTGAATCCAGCGTTTCTAAAAATAACAAGAACTTTTCAGATGTTTGGTATTGTTATTTGGATGGTATTTTCGCCTTTTTAACATTATTTAATTATCCCTGGAACTTAATGTGAAGTCACCGTGAATTTTTGTTTGTCACAAGTTGATTATATCTGGCATTGCAATTGTGTTTTTAATAGCAACTGTGTGCTTTTGGGTGAAAATTGAAGCTTGAACATGAATTCAGAAGACATGAAGTAATTTTTCCTCACGAAAGGTTTTATATTTTCACGTTAATGATTTGGATATATTTGACAAAAAATAAATCGGTGTACACGGAAGGCAGAAGTGCTGAATAGTCTAAAAATGAAAATAACAGCCGAAGCAATAGATGCAAACGGCATTTTCGTAAGACGTTTCGGTAACGCCTACTACTATCGTCAGTAAATTTGCAATGGAACTGCCTATGACTTCCTACTTACCATAAGAACTTGCAGCAAGATCACGGCAGTTCAACTGCTATGCACTGATGATGGTAGCAGGAGTTACCAAGAGGCCCACATTTCATTAAATCGGTGTAGTTCAGTACTTCTTCCTCAATTTCCAAACCGCTGCGACTTTTACTAGCAAAGCACTGAAAATCAAATTTCAACAGTTCTGTAACGTTCCGAGTTGCAGTTTCAAAGATTTTAGGTGAATTAAAAAATATCTAGTTGTGTCTTGATTTGGTTGGCGTAAATGTTCCTGGTTATTTTTTCATACAATATAACAAGTATTATAGAGATGGCAGTAGATTTAGAAAATGCTCTTTTCTTCAGGTAATCAACGCAACATTCGTATACATGTTAGGATGCTAACGAAAGAAAGCTCAATCTAAAGGTTGTGGTGCGTGTGGTGTATTTTCGTTTGAAAATTAATTATAACTCTCAAAATCCTTTAGGAAAGTTGGCGAAATGGGAACAGGTTTTGTGAAACTGCACTCTCCAGCAAGCTGAATGCTACTAGGGTTGAAAACAGCATGCCATAAAAATTCTATAAATGTACAAAGCCCGAAAATGTCACTTAAGCACAATTCTTTCAGAAATGTTAAACACATTTCGATTTTTCATGTCCCTGCCCTTGTTAGGAAGATTTATTCTGAGTTGGACATTACAAAACCAAACATTATATGTCGCTGGATATTTTTCAAAGCAGCAGAACTCTGGGCGTTACGAGAGCGAATCTACA
>JGI24021J15306_10009901_pt1 | contig 11792 bp, 8 predicted proteins | sample Ectturendosymbi1_FD_15306 | JGI IMG/M metagenome (IMG submission 15306)
GGGGTGAGGCAATCGCCCGCGCAGGAACTCGCTCCTCAACCGCTCCGCTATCGCCGCGAACCGCTGCTTGTGGCTGTTGCGGTCCCGCGTCGGGCGCACGTCCAGGCTCATTTTCAGGAGCATGACCTCCTCCTGTCCGGCCGCAGTCCGCCGGCCAAGCTTCGGTTTTCCGTTCCGCCTGAATCCGACATACCACTCCGGGCGCGTGAAGCTGCGGAACAGGTCGTAGTAGTTCTCAGCCAAGGTCTCGGTGAAGACGCAGAGTTCAGTCACTCGTTTCGATTTCTGGAAAAGAAGAACATGAACGCGCGTCAATAGAACAAAAAATGACAAAAAAATTTGTTTAATGGAACTTTTGTTCCAATAAGCAAAAAAGGCATTTTCTTTTCGTACAGTGAATTTATTTTGTGTTTAAGCCGTCGTAACCGAATAGTGCTTATCTCTGATCGTGACCGGCTATTGAAAGAAAAAGGGCCTTCGAGGTTGCATGTGCGTATGACGTCGTGATGTGCGAATCGATGTAGACCTAGTCACCTGTCTCGTCGCTAGTGTTCGCTATCGTCCGACTTCCTCTCTTCGCTTTGACGCGATCATGCTTCGTTTGAGAAACTCTCGTGGTCTTGCGACTAGTTTAGCGAAGCTCGAGGAACCGGACGGCACGAACGCAACGTCGAAATTAACATTGACTTTAGTGTCAATTTCAATGACGTAAGGTTGCCCGCCGTCAATCGACAGTGCGTAATATACCCTTGAGACAGGCCTGCACAAACGAAGTCACGAACGAAAGCGGGGATTTACGGGCGTGAAAACTGCGCAAACAAAGGTTTTATCTTATCCTCCACGTCGGTACCTTGCACACCCAGCTGAGATAGGAATCTCCCCGTGCATCCCAGTCTTCAGACCACCGAGCCCAACCTTCACGGACGACGTATTTTTCTTCCCGATTCTCACAACGTTTCAGTAATTTCCTCAAGACGAGCGACGAGTCACGTGCGACGGTACAAGCCCCCCCCCACCCACCACTATTTGCACGAGCACTCTGGGTCAGCTTAATGCGTTTTTAAGCTAAATGCCTGTTGTTCGTTTCGTAATTGCCGCTGTTCAAGTCGCAAGCGAGGCGTGATGCCATTTACGTTTAATGGGTGGAAAAACGAGTTGAGCAAAAATTGTGTGACTGACTGGTTCCCAAGCATAGTCGCAAACATTCCCGAAAGCATTTCTTCACGGGCGGTTCGCCCTTCGCACGCCTTGATAAGGTGGTTTCGCTTCGACAACCAATTTCGGGGCAATGGCCTGCGAACCTGGCCCTCGGCGCACGCCGGAAGGAGGAGGAGCAAACTGACGCTGTGCTAACTTGAGCGAAATTGAAAATCGGCACCAGCTCTTGGCTTCAGTAATGAAGCTGCTGTCAACCGTGTTCGCCCACTTCGACCAGACCTGGTGAGCTGCTGCAAACCGCAGAGGAGCACTTGCGTGCAACGCACCTTTGAAAAGAGGGCGAGGATTCAACAGCTGTGCGCTAGATTTGAGGAATAAATCAGAGCAGGAATGTATATGAAGTGGATGCGTACCCACGTGTCAATGCAAGTATTATTGCCAAAGCTACATATCGTCTCACAATAAGGTATGACATGTATAAAAAATAAGCCAGTGACTCGCCGTAGCGCTGCTTAGGCAAGAGCGTTCACCGCAAGCGCCCCGCCAAAAAGCATTATTCAGGCTTCGGCCTGCCGCCAATTTTCGTTTAAATAAATCCGTCGCATTGCATGCGATCAATAACAAAAACACAAAAATAAGCCGGAACACGATAGTAATTCAAGTATTGAATTTTCCAGCGCCGAGAAGTAAGGACTGCGCCTATTTCCTCAACACAGCAGCGACTTGGCAACTTTTACTGAAGGTAACTTGGCGTTGGCTTCGTTCACTCAATACATAAAACCTCCACGCACGCTCGCTTTCGGTTCTTCGACGACCGCCAAGCGACAACCACAGCCACGCGACGCTTGTTTTTGTCTCGTCCTGCGAGACTGCTGGTCAACAGGAAGGTGGCACTTCTCTGTGTTCGGCCGCAAGAAAATACATCAAATGCGGCCTGGAGTGTCCAGAAATGGCATATTGTCACGGAATGCGGTTGAAACAACAACTGGGGTCTGAAAACAGCGGTCGGACGACCGAACGTTTGGTTTTAATTGGAGACGGCCCGGGAACTGCTGGCGAAGCTGTTTTAACACTGGACGCTGTTCTCCAATAGAAGAGTCTGCTTGTACTGGTCCGAGGTGTTTGGATCTGAGAAGTCGGTTTTAACGCACTAATCCCCTTTTACCCCGTCTTTGTTGTGCCCCAGTGAAGCACGTCTCGACTACAATTATATCTGCTGGATGTGTGTTCAGCAAAGTACACGCGACACTAACCTAAAGGTACAGTCTTTCGAGCGACGGGCGAAAAGACTGTTCAGCCACGTCTGTTTGACGTTACTGGGCCTGTTCGATCACTTGGCAGCAACCGTCTTGCACACAAGACTATGCGCCGATTCTAATGCCCGCAATGCAAAAGCAACCGGCTCGTTGCGCAAACGGGTGCGGCAAGACAAACTTTTGGGGAGAACGTGTCGCATTCGCCTCCCGTTGTTTCGTCGTTTTCTTAGGTCATGTCGTCAGTTTTAGGGCAGCAACAAGCATAGGTTTAAGTTGTTGCAGTTGTCGTTTGTTTAAGAGCAATTAAAGCAAAGTGCTGGTGACTAAGGCAATGGAGCGATCGAGATCAGTATTATGTAAACGCAGGAGCAACTGTTGGGTGAAAATACACAGCGCATTGTGCGGTGCGACTTCGTTTGTTCTTGTAAAAACCATAAACATATGTCACATACATAACAATGAGTAAAATGGTGGTGGGGACATTGTCATGAAGTATTTGCGCTGAACAAATTTTCCAGTTAACATCTTCGGTTCGCATAAAAATGAAAAGCATTCTGAAAAGGTTTCTCGAACAGGTGATCCTCCCCGCTGCTCAAACACATAACCTGCGGAGTATTAGAATTTCAGAACCGGTCCCTTTTCAACCAAGTCGTAGAAGCTCCCCTATGCCGCCCTACGCAGTAACATCTTACGAGATGGGAGGGGCAACCGGTGCGTGAACGACTGCAGGTCCATCCCACTGACGCGATTGCGCAATCATTTTTGTGGTCGCTTGACCTCCCACCATTCAAGTCAAGTAATAGAGACCTTGCTGATGCTTGTTTCCAGGTAGGGTTTGCAAAACGTGTTTTGTCGATTTTCGTCAATAAAAGTCAGTCTAAACCTGTGGTTCTTAACCTTTTTTACATATCTTAACCTTTTATCGAACAAGATTGCCGGATTTACCCCCAATACACTCAGCAGTGCTCATTTATTGAAAGAATGAAATTAACTAACTCTTACAGTTTAGAATGATTTATAAAAATTTACATGGGCTGCAATTTCTTGTTCAGTAAATGTATCCTCTTGGAAGATGACATTTACGCCCAAGGGTAAATTTACCCAGGTTAAGAACCGCTTGTCCAAACCATAGGCGTAGCCAGGGGGCCCGATGTCCCCAAAACGTTTCAGCAGATCTATTCATAATGTGCTTTGAGAGGCGGTATCCCAAAGAAAATATTGTTGCTCGCCTAAAATCAAATATTTTGGCCGCCCAAAAAATTTTGGGCTGGAAGCGCCACAAGTATGAACATGTTTGCTCATCGTGTATGTCTGTACGCAACCAGCAATGGTTTCACCACAGCAAAAATGGCTTCATCATGCCGCAGATGGTTTCACAATAACACAAACCAGTTTCGCAACAATAAAAACTATTTCACCACAACACAAATGGTCAAAATGGCCTTGCAAAACAACGATGTCACGATGACAAAACTTGCCCCATCTCAACAGACACGAAGAACCATCGCATAGTAAAAAATACTAAGAGGAAGCTGATACGAAACTGGTGCGCTGACCTGGTCAAAAATTTGTTTGAGTGGAGATAAAATTACGGAAGACTTTTACAGATTAGACAAAAAGCTGTGATGTCACAATAACCTTTTTTTATAAGCAAGGAACAATAAATTACTTCAACGGAAATTTATGAAAAGCTTGTCTACATCGCATCGGCTTAAAAAAAATTGGTTACCCTATTAGATTTTTTGGGGATAGGAGACATATTCAAATTTCTTCTTGTCTTTTTCATATAATCGGTTTATTTTCGACGAGCGGACCTAAAGAACAAGCAGACGCTTCTGGACAAAGCACTTACACGCGCAGGCAATCAATTTTCAAATGATAACCGGGACCATGTGGGTTCGAACCCTCGACTGTCTCATCGGAAAAAGTTCGCGAGCGGTACCGAGTTCTCTTGCCGTAATAATAAGCAGGCTCTTGAAATCAAGAGCGTCCGTCTTTTCTCACGGTTACACTTCGGATCGGATTCCCCCCCGACAGATCGGACACTCTCAGAATCTGTAGTGACCCGTGACACTGCGTCACGCGAATGAGTTTGAGTGCGGTGGTGGTTCGTCGCGGTAAGAGATTGGAACAGAGATTGATTCTGACGCGTATCTTTATGTCGTTCCGACAACAGGTCAAACGAGACTTTTATTTGCTATTTGTTCAAACATGGAACTGCGTAAGAAATGTCCTTGACCGCCAGGAACGTGAACGCGTCCGCTGACGTCTAAATCCGCAATCCGCTGACGTCTAAATCCGCAATCGACATTCTTGTCCTTTCCCCAGACGTTTCTTTTTTGCTCGATCTTATTCTTGCTCTCGCGGTTTCGATTCAAAAAAAGCTTTACGTTCAACGCAAACGCCGCGAAATGTAAACAAAAACGGTGGGAAAAGACACATTTTGAGATCCTTTATCACGATTTTGACCTTTCGGCCCCTCGCATCCAACCATTACACGCCGCGCAGGCTTTGGCATAAAACAAAAAGAGGGACGTTTTCCTGACACATCGGGGCAAGCGGACGTAATGGTGGAAGACGTTGTAAAACGGCTCGAATCCGTTTCGCGACTTCAAACGACGTATTTAAACGGGTCTGCGAAGCGGCCAACGACATAGACCATCCCACCCGACGCCTTGGCGGCATCTTATATAACTTGCTTGGAAGTGCACAGCAGCTCAGCCAGAGTGACGTTGCGATGTCTATTGCACTCAATTAAAATAAAAGTTTCGTATAAAAACTTCAGTTTAGGCTCGTGCTGCAGAAAATCAAACGTGCAAAAATGTCAAATCATTTGCCTTCCATCGAAAATTGTCAACGAATCGAAATCGAAACACGCAAATGACATTTTTAGTTTCCTTTCATGGTAAAGTTATCCAGAAACGTTCGTGTTTCTTTACTGTGACGAAATAAACTATTTTGTACTCTTAGAAAACTGAATATTTTTTCCGAAAGTGGGAATCACTCCAAAACTGGAGGCGAGTTGGAACAACGCGAATTTCAAACACGCCATGAAGCAGTTTAGTATTGTTGTTGTGTGAAAACATCAAGCGAGAACCACGTTTACAAATGTAAACAAGGAGTCGGGCCTTAAACCCATGAACCCAGGCCCTGTCCTGAAAAGAGCAAATTCACTCGTTCGAATCATAGAATTTTGCAATATTTCCGCAAATCCGACTTGAAAGTTTGTTTGTACTTCTCGAAGCTGCAGAAAAACACAAGGAAAAGCTCACCTTGCCCACGAGCCTTCTGCCCACGAGCCTCCCACGCTGGTTCATGCAAAGGTATCTTCCCGAAGCCACGTTCCTGATCATGATGTTGCCACCGAAATTTTGGGATTCGAACGAAAACTTTGCTGTAAACATAAGAAAAAAATGAGGCGCTTTCGTTGCCAGCGTTCACGAGGAATTGTGACGTAACAATCGAACAAACAGACGCTTTGTCAAAATTGCGAACGTGCGTCAGCTGTGCTTAACTTAAGCTTATGTCAATTAGGAGTCTGAAGAAGCCACTCATAGTGGTATGTGCTGGCAAACCGCGTAAAAAGATCCACCGTTTAAAAAACATTGCAAGGTTAACAATGTCTTGTAAAGGCGTTTGTCGTCTCCGCAGCGTTATTTCAACAGTTTTGCAACGTCGCCTTTCAGGAACGAAATAAAGTCTCGTCCGACTGGACAACACACAAGCGACACACCACCAAGGCGCATTCTAAACCAGGCTGATCTGAAGGAAAGTTTACTGCACGGACACACGACAATCGCGGAGCGACAGCAAAAGGCCATCATTTAAACAAAACATTCCCCGGCCGCGACATCTACGCGTCCGTTCCGCGCTGCCGGCACTTGCACGGATCCGTTCTACCCCAGCGCGACTTCAATTGCCCGAAAACATCAAACATAAACACCACACAACACGACAGGAGAAGCAAGGCGGTGACTCCGGCGTCCGAAGCGCATCATTCCTCGTTGGCAGTGCAGCGCTTCCACGGCACTTATCATTCGGTGTTATTAGTCGGATTAACGATAAGGGTTCATTTATCCGCGAGGTCAGGCAACGTAAGAGTGACATGACAATGGTGTTAAACATCGGCGCCGGCCTCTTTTTTTTTCGGCATAGCAGGTGGTGCTAAGATGTGACGGCGCTGGACGCTTCCGCGGTTTCCGACGCATTCTATCGTCAGCATCGCCCCACATTTGCGAGAAGACGTCGTCGACTTTGCCATATCGTCAAGATCAGCGAAATCGAATGCGATGGAAACACTGTCACATCAGGCGGACCCATCAATCAGGTATGTCAGATGGCAAGTTCTTGTAAAGGTCACGTGATGTGGGCAGGGAATCTGCGCCTACTTTTTGCCGCATTGGCAATTTGTGCCCATCTTTCTACGTTTGCGCCTGGGTTGCTGTGATCCATACCCTTTACAAAGGGCGCGACCAGGACTATTTCAGCTTTGCTTCCCACTTGTGGCCATTTTTCTGTATAGTTTTTTTTCAAAAGCAGACACTCACAATTTTCTCAAGTCGCCAACTTGTAAGCGGTAACAAACAAGCACAACAGAATCAGAGTGTTGCTCACGAGCACCAAGAGCTCGTTAAAGTCACAACATTTCCCGCCAAAGCTATCGCAGGACACGTTTTCGAAGCGCACTTCTTGCAAACTTGCAATACAATCGGAAGTTTGTCATAAAAATGGACTTTTAGCAGCAAAAGTTGCATAAGACAGATAGAGGTTAATGGACGGCCGAGAAAGAAAACACGTCTTGACAGGGCTTGCAAACAAACTATTGGCGTCATCAACAGCGAAGAGTTTCTTCCTTTGAAATATCGTGGCAGTGATATTGGCGATTTTAATATTTGCGCAGCGACAGAATCGCACCGCGCAGCACAACAATTCCAAGTCGTCCCGAGTAAAATTCACAAACAGTAGAGGAAATCACGATTCAAGCCACTACGGTACACAGTATGGCGGACGTTTACTCAAATCTACTTCGCCAGATAGAATGAAGGAAACAAGACGATAAACCAGTTTTATGCAAAAAACTGTTGCACTCGGCTTCTTACCGCGTTTGCTTCCAGCAACTCCGTTTGCGTCAACTCGCCTTCCGCGCATCTGAACTCGGTTACCCGTCATCTTCGAGTAGATTTCGTAATGACGAGTAGTGGGGACGCTGACTGGGTCGCCGCCACGGTTAATTTCCCGCCAAACATGCTCAAGAAGAGCTTCTTTCGTCTGCGTAAAAACACAGTTTGTTAAATTTTTGTAAAATCGCACCAAAGACATCGTTGACTAAACCGGTCGAAAAAAACCTGCCACTGCTTCTTTTATGAAGTCAACTGATTGTAACGTAACAAAGCGCGTTTCTACCCCTAATAAAAGCAGAGTTATATAATCTTCAGCATATCTCGTTTAATACAGACATCCGCACAGTGGGGTTTGCTGACCCTGTCAGGAAGGCTGGCATTGAACATTTTGGAGTCTACAAAATCAATCTATTTTTATCTGCCGCCTGATGAATATTTCACGTTTGTTTCAGGAGTAGGAGTATCTCGATTTCGTTTTTGGCACCAGACCTTCAACTTCCCGAAATTCCTCAAAAAATGCTCGTCTCTGTTGGCAGGCTACAAGTGGTCATGACAACGCTACCGCAGCGCAGCGAGTGCTTGTTGTGGGCAGAAACATCCTCGAATTACGCTTTTGCGTCATGCAGGATGCGCAAGGGACTGCAGCAATTTCCTACGCATCACTTCATAAAAAGTCGCTTTTGCAATCGTCTAGTGGGCGTGGTTGTGAGGGGTGCCGTTGCGAGATCACGACGAAACAATTTCCCACACCAGATCGTGACCACGTGACCACGCACGTGTCCAAACTTGGTCCCGCGACTACGAACAGGTGCGATAAGCATCTGCGCCCGGTGCGGCGGTCTCGCAGGCCGACAGTGATCGCATGTGAGAAGAAAACGCTTTTGCAAGACAAAAACGAAGCGCCAGCATGTCGCCGTCCAACGACGAGACGTCGACAGCAAATGTGTGTGTGCCATGGCAGCATGCAACGAAATTTAAAAACTATGGAAATTGGTTGGCTGGAACAGATTTGGGAAGTTACTGACAGACCGGCACGCTGTGCAAAAAAAGCTCACGTTTGCGCCGTTCCATCAAAAGATGCTATTGTTGCTGCTGAACAAGTAACCCTTTGTGACAGAAGAATAAGGGGGAAGACCACGAGTCATCTCATCGGTCGCAGCTAAGCAAGTAATGCTCAACCAAAGGGACGTAGTAAACATGAACGTTTGCTAAAAAAAACACGGCAAAAATTGCAAGTTCTCGTTGAAAAAGTTACTGAAAGGCAAACTGGTTTCCAGCAGTCACCTCTGGCCATTTACTGCAGTGCATATACGCGCGTTGGCGCGGGGCTTTCCCAGTGACTGCACAAGCCCTGTTGTTTACTTTCAACTAAGTTTAATATTAACTGGTTTGGATAAATGCATTTCTCAGTAATGTGGTTTTACTTTATTATGTCAAATTACTGGGAATCTTCACGTGGGCGTACGGGCAGCAGGGGAGAAAAGTATGTTTTTATGTTGTCCAGACAGCTTCAAAAACTAATATGTCACAACTATTGCATCATTTTAAGCAAAGCTCAGCAGCAGCGAACAATGACGCAGGATCTTTTTACATCTCGTTGCTCCCTTTTCTATACAGTTCTCGTCTCAACAGCAAAGTTTGATAGTTTTGCTTCAATTGAGGACTACTCATCATTTGCGCAAATGGGTTGAAATACCAAAATCCATTATCCATACTTTATCGTGTATTTGTACAAGGCAGTAGGACACGCCGTGTCCTGCAAATTTTTACGCTTGAATAGGCTCCACATATTTTGCGTTAAAATCATCTGCATCTGTAAGAGCCATGTTGAACTTGATTCAAGAGCTGGTGAATTTGGTCAAGCTACGTTCGCGCCAAAAATCACGCTAATATTGCAAATGATAATGATTGATTGTACACGAAACAATGCACCGCATAAAACATGAATGCGCCACGGAAAAGTCGTTGAACTCCCCAGCATGCCGCCAACAGCATGCCAGGTGCAAAGGAACAGCTGTGGTTTGTTTCTGACAACACAGGTTTGAGGAACCTCTCGTCATCTCGTTTCACTGTGAAAGCTTATGTACCTGATCAGGGCTCAAACTGACCGTAACCCTATTTAGCAATCCAAAATCCTACCACCAACTTATGTATCAACTTTTGGTTCACGAAAATATGTCCATGTGATGGTAAAAGCGGCGGCTCTAATTGGTTCACCTTTGTTCACTAAAAAGCACAGATACTGAATTCGCCAACAAAATTTTTGAGTAACATGACAAATTTTACAAGCCGAAAGGAAGAAACCTCTAACTAGTGTCGAGCTGTTACACAAAGTCGCAACTTCGTTTCCTCGTATTTCTCACGACGCGCTGAGCCTTTGCATTGTTGAATAAAAAGCGAGGCTCACTGTTGACTGTGGTCATTGTGAAAATGTGTATTTTATTGTGTTGTTTACTGCAAAAACCGGGTGCGGAACAAAAAGCAAACGCTGTCTGTAAACACTTCAGAGCATTACCAAGCTTGCAGTTATGAGACCGAAAAAAAACCCTTAGGTTATCTAGTCGATACTACCAGAAGCTCACAAGACAACAACAAACAAAAGAAAAGACATAAAACAATAAAACCAAAAAATAAAGACAAACGTCCGCCAATTTTTATTTAGTACTGTAGATGCTCCAGTACAAAACATAATACAATATTCTGTTGGTAAGTATTTGCCATTTGACAGGCACTTCTGAAAATGAAACGATGAGTTTGGTACAGCGATAGCCAATAATTGCACATAGTTTTTTAAAGTGGTGAAAACGTAAATTTTTGTATTCCGCATTGATTTCTCCCCATATCACTGCTCCTTGTAAGATATTAGTTTTTTTGCCAATATTACTATGGACACTAGGAACAAAATTGAATAAAAAATTCGTTTATGTTGTGGTACCAAGTAAGGATGAGGAATTAACAGGCATGTTCGCACAGCAATCAGGCGCTCGACACCAGCCTTTCTCCAGATGCAAAGATCCGGTCAGCGCAAAGATTTTGTGTTGACGCACTTGCGCAGAGCCGGTGTTTACGTACCTGCTGCTTTGAGTGCAACGCCAACTGACTTACTCGTCAGTCTCGACAATACACCCTGAACTAATAGCCTCAGCACATGACCTCTGACCTGTGAACTCTAACAGAGTCAGCAGTTCGAACCGCTTTGCACCACAGCGCCAGGTAAGTCAGCTGCATCGCAGCAGCATGCGTTTGTTTACACATAACGACTGGTTTACGTTCCACCCACGCTCGCCCGGCATCAACTAACGCTCATGACGTCAGTCCCACATGGAACACGAACAACAGAGGGTCGATTCAGCACCGGCAGAAAGACATTATGACCTCAACGATTAAGAAGAAGCACGGAAGCGAAGAGTTTTGCAGCTAAAGCGCTGCTTTTGGGACAATATCAGAGTCTTGCGTTAGGGTTCCACAAGAGGTCACCATGCTCCTGCTGGAAAGCCTGCCGCGATCGACTGAGATCAAATACAGAACAGACTAGGTGGCTGTGAAAGCAAAATGGACTTGTGTGGGTTCGTTGAAATAACCAAGAGGGCGGTGTGCATTCCACAACCGGCCATTTCAACCAAACTGTAGTCAATGACACTTGAAATTCCACTTCACACATGCAGCGAGGCACGGGTTTTCACACCGGCAAAAACAATTGACTTGGCAGTGATTTGGCGTGAAAGTATGCGTCGTAAACTGAATACGACCATGTCTGGGCAAAGTCGCCATGTTGAAGAGCATACACGAGATTGTTTTGTATCCGTGCAGACAGAGTACCAGAAGAAGCCGAGTGTGGCAAGGTTTAACTAGCAATGATACTACACGACTCAGTTTTACCAAATCAGTAATGGCAGTAGCGTGTGATGAAACAGGCAAAGCCATAGCAACCTGTACTAGTCATGACAACTCGAGCGAAATATCCGGTATCCCTGAATTTCGACAAGTACAGCATACGAGCAACAGCACCGGAACCAACAAGCAGGCGCTGAGACCAGGTTTCAAGCAAATATCGCAAACAAGCCACTCACGCAACATGGCTTACAGGCCAGCACAACAAGGCTGGAACTTTTGGCTTAAAGTAACCGTAATGCGAAAACAGAGTCCGAAAGAGCGAATTTCAGAGACACAAAACAGTTTCAGCCTTCAACAGTGCGACTTCGTTGGCAAAAATCCAGGACCAATTTGCCCGCTTCATTCAACAACAGCCCCCCCCCCC
>JGI24021J15306_10009902_pt1 | contig 11792 bp, 11 predicted proteins | sample Ectturendosymbi1_FD_15306 | JGI IMG/M metagenome (IMG submission 15306)
GGATGTCCAACGGTTTGTCCGACACACGTGATCGCGACCTGCCCCTAGGACGGGGCCGGGAACGGGAACGGGGCCGGGACCGCGACCGGTAACTCTGGCCATCACTCAAATCGGCGGTCGCCAGCAAACAGGCAACAAGCGCCAGCAAAGGCGGCCGCATTTTTTTCAGAACAAATGAACAACTGTGGATCGCGACAGGAACTGATTAGCAAACAGCATCAACAAACTAGACTGGACACCGACATTCGTTGCCCTATCCAGTGGTTGTTGGGAGACCTCTGTAGAAATGACATCTAGCTAAGTTGTTTGGAGCACTCGGCACAGAGGCCGTGCGACGAATATCAGCGACAGATTTCTGCAAGCCAAAGCTTTCCGTGCCATTTAAAATCTGTTCCAACACAGGCTGTTCGTTGAGCGCTTCAATGTGGCTTGCCTACGACACACGTTGGACCTGTCGTTTATCTCCACCCAAGGAAAACCTCCCCGTGTTAAAGATAAGACTAAATATTTAAAAATCGACTGAATATCATACTTGACGAAAAATATATCGATATCAAGCACCATCCACCATACCATCGAAATCAACAGAAGACCAGAACCGTCGCCAGAAGGTTTTCAATAGGGGGGCTTCTTTGCATTTCTGCAGGGGGTATTTTGGTTTGTGCGGAGGGGATTGACACTCAAAAATTGACAAAAACTCAACTGATTTATAGTGTTTCATGTTTCAATTTGGGGGGCTTGGAGCTTCGTTTGGGGGGATTCAGCCCCCAAAAGCCCAACATGGCGACGGGACTGCTGAAGACATTCGGAAAGAAAAACATGGCCTCAAATCAAGTAAGCTTTCTCTGTAATCAAAGCGACCTGGCAAGGCCACCAACGTCAACTTCTAATGTAGGTATTGACGCTTGCTTTGTTATTATGCTATATACTTTTCAATGCATAGAAAGACTGGGTGGCAATCTAAATGCTGAACCAGATGTACAAAATTATTTGTGAATGTTGGTGGCGCACAGAATTTTTAGTAGCGCGCACATAAGCTTTACCATACAGAATTCATATGCACAAAGTTTAAAATGTAAAAAAAAGTTCGCGCACTCAAGTTTTATCGCGTGGTCCGAGTGCGCGACCACATTTTTGCACCCCTGTGCTAAGATATAGCAAAAATAGGATTTTTGTTATGATGCGCATTTGGCCTAAAACTGTTTCTAATAAATAAAAAAAGCATAATTTCAGAAATATATAATTTTTTTATCTGTTTAGAATGCAGCAACACATTAAAACTAATACCAGTTCTCAGCAGGCAACAATAGGCTACATGCAACAGCATAAGCTTTCGCTTTTTTATCGAACTCAACGGCAATTGCAATTGTTCAGATAATAAAGTCATTCCTCCCAAGAACCTGACAAGTGGAAACAAGACACCAACGCTAGCAACTATAACTGTGTTCCACAAACGTGAGCTACCTTGTCTTTTCACTCCTCATCAATTTTCCATACCGCTTCCATCAGCCCCAAAACCGGCGAGAGTTGCATTGCAAGGCTGTGAAATGTGCATTACGTATGTTTGCTCAAAAGCGGCCTGTACAGCTCGCAAACTGCCAGTAACAGGTGCAGCGGAAACTCTTTCCACTCAACTAGTCTCACTTTTAAAACGACGAGAAAAAAAGCATAGACATTGGGTGTAAAGTTGCAACGCATGTTGTCTTGTTGAATACGAATAAGAGCTCAATTATTTCGGGCAGGCCAGCACAGACAGCGGCGGAAACCCAGCCCAGCCAGCACGGCACAGAGCAAGCTCCGACGCAAAAAAGCCCAATATTTTCTTTCTCAAGCAATCGTCCCAGCTCAATGTTCCTGGTGTTTGCCATTGGCCATCGCTGCAGTTCGGCCGGGTCTGCTAAGCAGTTGACTTTGCTAATGAACGGCGAAAGTAGACCGGGCAAGTCCGTGTATACAGCGCCTCGGATCGAGTCGTGCTGAATCGTCCTTGGAGCAACAGGCATTGTTTTCGTTCTGACGACGATTCAACTCAGCCCCTGGGGTCGTTCCGCTTCATGAATACGGCTCCATTTGTCAGAGATCAACAAAGCAATCCAAGGCCTTGTCAAGCTTTCAATCTCGTAGGTATTGCTCCAAGTACCGACAATACAGCCTTGATTGTCACGTACTTACAAGTGCCAACAGCACTGCGTCACACAAATCCGAGACAGGCCATTAAGCAAGGCCTCCATCAAACATTGCCTAACAAGGTCCAAGAGAGCCCATTTGGCGCACGAATACCAGCAAGCCGCAACCCAGCGAAGCATTTCGGTGTAGGAAAGGTTATGACAAACACAGCAAGTTCGTTTGTTGGCTACGCCGGAAACACCGCGTCGAGTCGATGGGATTTCGCTAACAATTCGGCTTATGCCGTCATAAATGCTAACCACCAGCCATAATGGATAAATGCTTACTTTTCACCAACAATTCTCGCGGAGATTCTGTTTATTGGTCAAACCTATAGCGCTGATTCACGCTTCTGTGTTGGCACCGTCCTGCTGTGCGCTAGTTACATCATGATTAGACGGTAGACACAAAATTTTAGGGTAGCACAGCAAGAAAGCATTTCTCAAATCCGACGGCTGCCTACACATGTTTTTCGTTAACCTTTTTCTCGCTATTGAATCACAAGAAAAGTTTTCCTTCAAGGTTTGAAGATGTGTTTTTGAATACATTTTCAAGGTTAGGCAGTTTAGGCGAGAACGGATGGGCAATATCAGACGTGAAAACAACTGTTTGCTAAACATTGACGATCGGGATAAACTTTTGTTGTTTGACACTGATTTAGCCTACGTGCTTCAGCTAATGGGAGATGTAGTTGAAAAACGGGGCGAAATGCAATGCGCTGCAGGAACCATGCGCGTTGGACCGCTTGTCTTATTGGGCTGCAGGACATGCATTGTGCAATGCAGCACGGAGTCATTAAACGCTCGTTTGGCATTAATGCTTCCGACGCAAGGCCAGTACACCAATGTCTGCCTCTCTTTTCTTCCGGTAAGAAGTGACGGTCCAAAAACATACGAATGCTGCTCTTACACGGCGAGTGGACCTCTCGCCGATTCCGGTTTGTTTTTCAATCAAATCGAAGTAGCGATAAAGCACAGTCACTCAACACCCATTACTATCAATTCCTCGTGAAAATCTGAAGACATCCATCAATAAACAAAGGTCGCTTTTTTTCCGTCGCCTTGAGGTAAAACTAAAGATCTTTCAGTCAAGAACAAAGCGTTTCGGTCGAGAACTTCAAAACCAGGTTCAAATTTAATTCCAACCATAAGCTCGTAAGTGTTCTCCGCAACTTAAGCTTCACACTCGCGAATACGAAGCAGCAACGTACCCACGTTTAGCAACAACTGAGCTATGGCAAGCGCCAAAGTGGCTCTCGAAAAAAAACTATATTCTCGTAAAAAATGCTGTAGATTTTATTTGGAAACGATGCCAGATCCTGAAATGATTGGATGCATTTCTTTTCCTGGCGACTCATTCTTTAATGTTCGCGGAAGAGGTGATCCGACATTGAACTTCAGTCCGGACGCAAAATCAGTCTGCGGTCGAACGCCATCGCGAAAACAGTACGGAGATAACGCAGGAAACGCGAAAAGCAGTTTTGCGGCTAATAACATTTCATAACCTGAAAGGATACGAAAAAAACCCAAAAACGTCTTTCTATCTCTTACTGCAGCAAACACTGTAGGGCGGTTTCTCGCGAAGACGCGGGACTCAAAACAAAATCCAAATCCAGCCAAACTGGACACGGGCTTCACCGCGAAGCCCAGGTTTTGCTGTTCCCTGTTCTGCAAGCGAGGTATTCATCTCACGTTTAAGCGAAATGCGCATAATCGTTCTCTTCTTCTGCTGCACATCTTCGTGCATGCAATAGTTTACGTTTTCAGCGTTTTCGTCTCACTGCTCAATCACCACCCGCACACGTGGTTTCCGAGGTCGTTCTCGTGAACCGAGCTACTACTCCTTTCCTGGCGTGACTGGTAAAAACATAACATTTTTTCCCAAGTTCACATTATTCCTGTGTAACCAATTTTTGTTTTGCCAACACGCAATTAGAAAAACAGAATCGCGCGCAAACTTAGCTGCCAATATTATAGTTCATTTTCTACAGTACATGTGCTTCAATTCACTGCAGTCAACAACCTCCCATCACCAGTGGCGTAACTGGAGGTTTGTGGTAGGGGGGAAATATTAGCTGAAGTCCACCGTGGCCAACACTCAGAGAAAAAGTTAAAAAATGATAGTGAATTCGCATGTTGTGCATATCTATACTAGCTAAAATAAACTGAAAATACCCTGAAAAACGCAAACAACAACGTACTGAAAACCAAAGAATTCTAAATATCAAAATGTGAGCTAAAAGGGGCCCAGTTTTTACATCTAACTTCCCAGGGGGCGGCTCATCCCTCTGCTCCCCGTCAGTTATGCTACTGCCCATCACGGAAGGTAAAGCATGGCAATATTAGATGCCATTCGGAAGTCATCAGACCTGACACCACCGAGTTCAAATTTTACTGGACCTGGAACACCAGCGTGCTGAGGAGGTAGTCTTTCGGAAAAGGAATGGCGAACGCGAACTCCGCGAACTATCGTTTGGATTTAACCTTCTTAATCTGACCTGCTCAACAAAGCAGTAACAGGAGATGCAAGTCATAGGAGCCGTTTAAAAAAAAATTAAAATAGTTTTGAAGCCATACTACAGAGGTGAGGTGTGCAATGACTGGTTCGCGGATATGGGGTACGTGCAGACCACCGGGAGATAATATTCCTGGGCTTCTGTATTGAAAGGTTACCTTGGTTTGGACCGTAGGTTCTGCGCACATTTTTGGAACTAGATTTATGAGCGTTTCTAATATTCGTACAACGACAGAAAGAGCTATCGGCAATGTCTACTGCCGTGTTTCAAAGTTCGCGAATCCATGATATCACACAGAAACCAACATATTTGTGTCATTAAAGCGGATGGTTTGAAATTTACTGTTAAGCGCACGACCTGCAGATGCGCAATGGGCATTGTCATTGCGTGAGAAAAATGCCAATGTTCACTACATTGCGTGAATGAGGCCGAAGAGACCATGCCCTCCCTCCCCCGAAACTTGCTAAGAATTTTACTGGTACTCAATTTACAACTGTTAGAAAATAAACAGAAGGAACAGTCGGACTCAAGGCGACGTCAGTGACTGACGACGTCATTGACAGGCCCCTCCTGAACAAAATTCTTGGCTGCGTTACTGCGCTGCATAAACATGCTTCATTTATCGCTGAAGTGCAAATACGACGCCTGGACATTGAATTCAACAATACGAAGCAAGCATACGTCATCTATGCTTATGTCATCTATGCTTCACCTTCGAGAAATAATTCATACCAGGCCAGAAGGCAGTGACCAGCCCGAACTGGTAGAAGACAGTGATTTCACGTAGTGTGAACGATAAAACATATGGAAATTCATTGATTGCAGGTTTCTTTACTAGCAGTAAATGTGGTCAAAAGCAAACAAACAATCAGCACACGGTCATCAAATGCAAATCTTCAAAAATATTTTGCATTTGCTCATTTCGGACTCTTGCTTTCTTGATTCTAAACTTACAATCTCCAAAACTTGCTTTTTTGCCTAACTGTCTAGAAATACCTGGTCGCTGCTTTGACTTTCTAACTTTTTCAAGTCATTTGCAGTTCTTGCCGTGTACGAGAAGCGACGTGCAAAAACGCTTTCCATTTTCCACGGTAATTCAAATATGCACAAAATTGTCAATAGCTATTCTTTCTTCGCCATACGATGACTTCCAGCAATGTGCCTCAACTCTATAGTTGCGTTTTTAACTTTATTCAGTAAATGACCTACTTTTAAGATAATCTCTCGTGGCGTCCTAGATCTCGTGACCTCGGATCAGCAGCGAGCGAGTCCTGACCGAGCGACCGACGCCGCTGCAAAAGCTGGGACACATCACAACCATTCCTCTTCGCCGCTGTCCGGAATAGACTTTTCTCGCTCTACTTGGAGTGCAGCCATGCGCATCCGAGCGAGATGACGAGCGCACACGCTAGCGCCGCTTGTTTTCATCAAACGAGATAACCCGCGGCCTCGGCGCGGAGTCAAAGAAGGGAAAACACGTTTGTCGCTTTGCGGCTTATTTTGTCTTTTTATGCGGCTGAATTTTCACCAGTCGGGCCTAAGAATAAAAAAAATCTCATGATGCTGCTCAGTTGTTCCTTGATAGTTTCATTTGCAACCTTGATGTGGTTCAAGAATATCCTTTGATTTCGAGGTAAGTTTTGGATTCGACGACGAATGATAAACTATCCGGTCAAACCACAATGGCACTGAACAACTCGACAAAACAAAACAACGTGCTCACGACGAAGGGACAACCTTGTTTGATCTTCTCCAGAGCTGAAGTTGTTTTCAAAACGTTTCACGTCTTGTGTTACGAACACCACCGCTCAATTAAGTTCTTGGTACTGCGGTCCAAGCAGGGACCAAGTTTGCTAGAAAACTTTGGGGAGACAAACTTTGTGTGTTGTTTGCGTTTCGACGCCGTCACCAAGTTAACTCAACCGCACTACAACCTTTGTGTGAAATTGGCAAAATTGGAGGAGGCAAATAATGGAAATGATATATTTTGAGGACACAATTCATATATTCAAATTATACAATATCATTATCAACAATCATGATATTTCAGTTCACATAGTTTATCTCTAAACTGTGTCTATAGGTAATCAAATTAGGTCCATTTTTCTTATTTATTCCGTGGCTTTACGATGAGAGTTTCAACAATGATCTAACCACGAACTTTGTACAAGCACATTTTTGTCACAAAATATTGGGGGAGACAAAAGATATTGTATCATCCCTTGTCCAAAGTTGGGGGACATGACCCCTTGTTCCCCTTTAAACTCTGTCCCTGGGTCCAAGGCACACTTGGCGCAAATAAGATATAAGAAAACCAAGAAATGATAAAAAGCAAACTTTGTCACGGAATGACCCAAATAGATACATTCCATGTGGAAGTGAAAAATCATCATATATCTCCAAAGGCATCCCTACATGCATTTCAAAAAGTCTTTGACAGATCAAAGAAGAAAAGACCGTTTGCAAATGGTCATCGACCTCAGCAAAAAGCTGTCATTGCAAGAATCTCATTGTGGATCAATGTGACATAAAAACAAAACCAATGTCACAAAATCTGCATAGCCAACTTGCTTGCACTTGGCAGTGGAAATTGTGATGCATAAATAGCTGTCTGTAAGATGAAAGCTTGCATCGAGAAGAGAAACATGTCTTTGACCACTTACCTCACTGCAACATTGCGCCCCTACGTGTAATCGTCCTAACAGTTTTGAAAATGAAGTCGTATGTAGTTTTGAAAATGTGGAGAGAGTTACACTATAAACAGCATCGCATTCGCTTTTTACACGAGCTGACAATCCAACATGACGAAAGCGATATTATTGGATAACATTCTCTGTCGAACAAAGTTTCTGAAACGCAATTTTTCTTGAAATACACATAACAGTATGAAATGAACATTGTAAGGCAATGAACCAACGCTGCTAATGTTGCAAGTTTCATTTGTAGACTAGTAGGTCGTAACCATTGAGTACAACTGAGCTTCAAAGGCAACTGCCGCAGTTATCAAGACGCCAGATTACAGGAGTTTGACATGAGCATAGTTGCGGTTTTGGATTGTGGCAAGCCTCTATTACGGTCCAACCATTCGTGGTTTTGACGGCTTCATAACACTGCACAAGATGCACGTTGTCGAAACAGCTGTATGAAGTAAAAATGCCTTACGTTGTACAATTGTTGCCAGGATTAAAGTCAAAACAAAGTTCCGAGAGTTACCGCAGTCATAATTGTTTCGCTCGCTTAGCAACTTAGGTCTGCGAAGGCCTTGGTTGATGGGAAGTTATTCCCCGGTCTGAAAAAGGTTGAGAACCCTGAGTCTAAACAACTCCAGCAGGGTAATCTACATTGGACCATTTTTATCCAACAACAAAGAGAGCCTTTGAAAAAACTAACTTTGAATTTCTGATCATTTACCAGTTTTTGTAAATTTCAATCTTCACTATCCAACCCTCCCACCAGAAATTCAAACCTAAATTCAAATGCATGAAACATTTTGACTCAAATACTTGTATATCTGACCGCAGCCTCAATCTAAACAACCTCAATCCTGAAGCTGGCGATGTTAACATTGTAAGTCATGAATTTGTTAAAGTTTTAATGATACTCTTGATACGCACGCACCATATCGTTACGCATCCAGAAAAGAACAACGCTCCTTTAACAAAACATGTCCTAACAAAGGCATTTTAACCTCCATTGTAAAAAAAACTGTACTGAAAACAGTTAACTGCTAACAAACCAAATATTATTAGACAATACAAAACTTACAGAAATAAACTTACACACATCAACGAAATCTCCAAACAAAATTATTATAAACAAGCTTTTCAAAACTGCACTTATGATATACAAATCATAGAAACTTGTTAATGAAATAATATCAATTATGAACAAATCTCAACAAAATAACAAGCTCTTTGAAAACTCAGAATTTCAAAAACAATGTGAAGAATTAAACACGTTTTTCTCAGAAGCTGGGAAATCTCTTTCTGCTAAATAAAGCCATCCCCTACCACCTACAGGCATTTTCTTAAACACATGAATTCAAAGAATTATTCATTTCGAGCTCCTACTGATGCATATGAAATCCAACTTCTCACTAAAAAACTTAAAATGAAATCCAGTAGCTATTCCAGTTGAATTCCATATAAAATGTTTTGAAAATAGCTAGTTGCATTGTGTCAGAGTTGTTATCCAATTTCTTCAACAAATTCATGACTATTGGTGAATTCCCGGACTCCTGGAAAATTGACCACATCACTCCAATTTCTAAAGCTCATAAACCAAGTTGCTCATCATCTGAATATAGACCAATCTTTGTTCTCCCAGTATTGTCAGAGTTATTTGAAAAAGTTGTTTAAATTTTACTTGGTAAATTCTATCACTCTGGTATAAGAGGTGTTTCTCATAAACTATTCTCAACTTTTTTGCATTTGTTGCATAACTGAATGCAGTGCACCAAAATGGCGGCATTTAAATCTTCATACAAAAAATATCTTGAGGAGTCCCTTAAGGTAGTGTCATTTAGCCTTTACTTTTCCTTATTTACAATAATGAAATCACAAAAGCTTCCTCGTTTCATACCACTTTTTTTGCTGATGATGATAATCTTCATATGTAACTCATGTTTTAATGTTCTTCAGACAACTGTCAACCTCAAATTATGTAAAATTGACTACTGGCTGAGAACCAACAAACATTCTCTTAAGTACAATAAGACTAATTGTATGTTATGAAAGTCTCCAAAACACAATCCTATTTCATTTAAAGCTATTAAAAACAACCATAGCATTTTCCCTGAAGATAGCATAAATACCTATTTGTTCTTCCTGAAAATGAGTTAAGCTTTAAACTTCATGTACAGAAAGTGAAAACTCAACTATCAAGATTTTGTGGAGTTCTATCTAAACTTAAACATTACCCAACACAATATGCATTGAAAGTTGTCTATAACTCATGAATCCATCCCTACCTTAATTACTCAATCTTCAATTGGGGACGTGCTTCAAACGCAACCATTCAACCTCTCGTGATACTCTGAAATGAAGCTATGAAACTAATGAGACCAACTCCTCTAGCATGGCATCTCTGGAAGAAACTTTCCAGCACTACATCTTATGGCCTCCCAAACTTTATACTTTATCAGTAGGGAAATTCATGCACTCCTGTTACAACAAACTGCTTCCAAACCATTTTGATGCCTATTTTAATCCAAACAACTCAATTCATTCTTTCTCCACAAGACTATCAACCTCTAATAACCTCTTTTACCTAAAGTTAACTCTTCGTCAGGAAAATGTTCCCTTGCATTTGTTGGCCCAAAGGTGTGGTCATCAACACCAGACTGCATTAAGACTTCTGCCACTTTTACCTTCAAATGGAAGCTTAACTACATGACAAAGATACATAATTATTAACTTTAGCAACATTTTCACTTACCCAGAACAAAATACTGTGACTTACAGTAATTTGTAATTTTGTTTATTTTGTATGTACATTTAGGAGCATATAATTGGGATAGACTTAACAGTTTCATTAACTCTAAAAACGCCTTCAAAAACTATACATGTTTTATTATGAAACGACGGATTAAGACTAATCCGAAAAGTCTCAAAATAAAAACATGTATAGTTTTTTGAAAGCGTTTTTAGTATGTATATTTACTTTTTTATTTCTTGTTCTTTCCTGCACATATCCTATTTTTTCGGCATGAAAGTACATTCCATAGTTTTTCTGTTTTGTTTTGCTTTTCTTTTGAACCTCATCAATTATTTTGTTTTTACTTTTTATTTTTTTATTTTGTTCAACGCATTTTTAACCACACCAAATTTTCTCAATTAAATTTGATCCACTCATTTGTGTACATAGGCATGCGCTTTCATCTATAAATTTACTTCATCATGTTCTGTGTTTGTTCCTTTTCCTAACTGTGCTTTATTGATCTCCAACTGTTGTTTTCAACACTTGTCAAAAAGTGATAAACGGGGTTGGTTGACTAGATGACCGCCATGGTCCTTCACCAATCCTATATGACACAGCGCCATTCTTTGTTTACATTGATCAGCTGTTATGCCATTGTATTTTCATTTACTCCAATGTTCACTGATATTGGTTTATACTTGTTGCGTGATGGCTCTTTGTATTGCTTCTGTTTATTAGCTGAGTCATATGAAACAATAAATCAACCAAAACAATATCTTGCAGCAAGACATTCGAAGTAGATTTTTCACTAAAATTACAAACAACCTGCAATACAAGTTGTTTCCCTGAATAACGTAAATGTTAAGTTTTGTCCACCATGTCAAAAACCTCGCTGTGTTACTTCATGCCTTACAGAAATAAAATCAAGGTTGGGAGGCAAGTAAAGTCACTGCATGGTGCAGCAAACGAGTTCAGAGGAAACTTTGCTCAATAATGCCCCACTGCAGGTGAAAACACTGTTTCGTGTCTATTGTATGTCAGCATATGCCCAGCAGTAGATGCGATGCAAGCACAAACAGTCAAGCATCAAACTCCTCCGTGTTGGCAATGCTTATCAAACTTTGCAAGACATCGCCGTGAACGTAAGTGTTCGCAACATCAAGCTACCTATTTGCATCTTCATGAAACTTTTTCACCCCCTCACATCGATTATGATTCCTTATACAAATCTCCATTTTTCTTCCAGTATGCAAGGCTTCCCAATGACGAGGACCGCAGGCAATAGTTGCTGGTGCTCTGTTTCAGTGCCAGTAATGATAGCGTGTACCATCCAGGGCCGCAACGAGCTGATATTTTCGGGAGGGCAAATTATTGCAACTTATTGTTGTAGCTAACAACTAAACATGTTTTTCGAAATTTCGGGGGTGCAATTATCCGGTCACGCCCCCGATTGCCTGCGGCACCAACTAACACCTGTCTAGCGATGCGTTGTGTGCAAGCATCTTTGCATCCTTATGTTCTTCTAATTAGTGTGGTATGGGCCCAATGTTCCCTCTGAGCTGCGCGGCTGCGCGGCCGCGCAGCTGGCCTAAAACCCCCGCGCAGTACTTTCCTTCTGCCGCGCACTGCATAAGTATTGACAAGACAAACTAAATACGTGCTTTCAATCGGACGCAAGCCCCACCTTTGAGAT
>JGI24021J15306_10009903_pt1 | contig 11791 bp, 7 predicted proteins | sample Ectturendosymbi1_FD_15306 | JGI IMG/M metagenome (IMG submission 15306)
TTTTCTTAGCATACTGTGTTCAGTGCACATTTAACTGTCTAAACTGGAGTGGATTTTTGGTTTTCATAATGTGACTTTAGAAGCTGTAAGCGTTTAATTAAGTTGTAGTATTTTAAGTACAACACATTGTGGAAAGGTAAGCTATGTGCTATGTATTAAATTGCCTCCGTTCCCTTTAATTACTTGAGACTTGACCTATTTGTGGCAATGTAATATTTTAGATCGTTGCCCGATATTCTACTCCTTTTCCAGATTGATTGCCAACACAAATGCTCACGTCCATGCTAGAGAAGAACAGATCGTAACTACTAGGATAATTGTGTTGGAAGAATAAGTTTAGAACGTGTATAAAGACTTGAAAATGAAGATTCTGAACAACACCTTCCACGCATGGTGGCATGAACAGAAATTTTTGGGAGGATTTTATTGTAATTAGCCAACATTTTAACACAATAAATATTACCATTGTTCACATGCAGCTATGTAGAATATTGATTGCTAGTTGAGGGCGTACGGCTTTGAACCACGGTAATTGGTAGACCTTATTAGGCATGCAGAAACCTTGATTAGTTTACAATGGTACGTTTCAGTCTTAACATGAAGACTTGCTGTTCATACGTTATTTGGGAAAGCAAGATCAAATTTGGGCAAAAAAAATTTGCATCCCCAAAAATATGCACTCCCGCACACCTATGCACGTTTTCCTAACTTCAAGTCTAATCAACACCACTTAACCCCACAATTTTCGAAGGGATTTCCGTAGAAGCGAAGATGAGCACTAAATGTTCTTTTAATACTTAACCTCATCAATATTTTCAACAGTGCTAAAAAAAACGAAAACATCATGAAACTTTTATTTATATTGTTTTGCTGGTTGAGCCGACAAGTTATATCCAGTCTTCAGATACAATTATTCCCAGTTGATAAAGAGTCAGTATCGATTGAAAAAGATAATTACACTGAAGATATTTCATGAAACTAGAATTGCAAAGAAATCCTCGCTGAATTGATCGGACAGTAGTGGTATGGCTAAAAGGCTCCGAAAATCGTCGTGCACAATGGGACGCAATTTTTTGAATNACTAATTTTTAAAGTTGGTTTTTGATGTCCACGTTTATGAACGAACGAAACGGGGAGTTGTGGCGTACAATAATTTTGTAATTCCGGNGTGAAAAAGATAAACTTTTTTTTGTGGAAAAGTTGACTTTTTGTTTGTAATTACTTTTTTGTTTCAAGAGATATATCTGCCCCCAAATGTTTGATTCGCACGACCTTCCTTGCTCGAGATGACCCACTTAATTTGACCAAATGTGACAAGCTGAATAGTTTCTATTTGAGCAAGAGCTGAGGACAGCTGCCCAACGGACTAAGGTATATTTGAATAAGTAATTGGCGATAAGGGATGTGATATATTTACATTTTCAAATAAATCGTCTGCCAGGACACCAAGAAAAACAGAATGGTTATCATGTCAGGTGTCCCCAGAAAAGGTGTTCCTACCACATTAACAAATGCTAATGTTTTCCTAACAAAGGGTGGTTTTCGCAAAACATCTACATTGGGAAACTTCAAATCCGAGTCTGCTCGAGCAGTTACATGTAATGGATGATCTTTGATGAAATTCCCCGAAAAAGCTTCATCAGCGTTTTTGTCCCGTAATTCGCATGACACAAACAAAGAAATGGCTGCTTTTTAAACGAAATGCGGCAGAACAGCGAAGAAAATATAGTGACAGTGTTAACGAATTTTTCATGGAACAACGTGACATCCTACCACAACAAGCTGTATTTTTTGCTTTGATTTCAAATGGACATGATTTCAACGATTTTCGACGCAATTTCTATCGAAAAGCTATTTTCAGAGGAACACTGAACGTTTTTCCCGCTAGGTTTCTGAACGAGGCCTTCTCGTTCTTTTCTTCTTTTGTTGTTTTTATCGTTGGAGATTGTTTCTCAACCCTATTTTTTCTTGCACATGCTAGTCAGTCTTGAAAAATTGTAATAGATGGAAACAGGTAACTTGGCTATGTGAAACTAAAGTACGGGCAAATCCAAAATCTGCAAACTTGACAAGAAAACCAACAAAACATATGGCAAATTGTTTACCATAAAACGATCTGCTTAACTCCAATAAGTCTTTTAATGAAACTAACTCGCGATAACAGCCCAAGTTGTAAAAACCGACGAAGTTGATCTGTGACGAACACATTTCACTGAAAAGCTGTTCGTTGAGGTCACACACCAGTTTTTTCAACAGGGGTTCCGCGAGTAGCTGCCAGGGGTTCCGCCGAAACAGACCGGAATTGCCTGTGGCGACATTTGCAAACACAGTTGAATGTGGTTGTAGCAATACCACTGTTTCACTGCATCCTAGCCACTATGAATGGTGGTGAAAATCGTAAACTACACGAAGATGAGGCCAGTGGTCACTGAAATGTCATCAGTTTGAAAAACTTTGTGCGAGTGTGGAAGTAGACCACATCAAGCTTACCCAGCATACAGACGTAAGATGGTTGTCACGGGGAAAAGTTTTGTGTCGTTTCTACGAAATAAGAGAAGAGATGCTAGCTTTTTGCTTGCAAGGCAACCTTTTAAGGGCTTTGTAGAAGTTTCGAGCAATGAATCTTGGTGTTCCAAGTCAGTATATCTGCCTGATATATTTCATGAACTGAACTTCTTGAACAATGACATGCAGGTCACGAACGAAAATATCTTGGCGTCGAGAGATAAATATACGCTTTTCAGAAAAAATTGACAATTTGGAAGACACGTGCAGCTGCGTCAAACGTGGAAATGTTTCCTACTGTTGCTGAAAAAAATTATTATCATGACATTTTGTCATTTATCTTGAATCACTTCAATGCTCTGTCAAATACTTTCCGCCGATATTTATTGACCAGTACAGTACGGCTGGGTTCGCAACCTATTTGTAGAATCTGAGCCGTCCGAATGACAGTTTATTTTGGCAGAGGGGGAAGAGCTTGCTAGTTTTGCAAGTGACAGAACACTGATGTTAAAGCNCTCAGANCTAAACTTGGATTCATTCTGGATGTTAGTTGAACAGGAGTNCCCGGCAATCTCTCAGATGGCTCTGCGACTTTTGACCCAGTTTTAAAATTCTTACTTGTGCGAATGNGGATTTTCAGCCATGACAACAATCAAACAAGCGAGAACGACTGCTGTCTGNAGAAAAACTTCGGGTGTGTCTGTCTAAAACATGGCCAGAAATTCAAGCGTTTTGCAGAAATCGTCAAGNACAAGTTTCGCACTGAGCTTTTGAACTATTGTAGTGCAATGGTAACTGTACTAACATAAAAAAATGTATTCCACTCGAGCGACAACTCTTGGATCACCCGTGATATTTGTGCCCAGTACAAATATTACGGGCGATCCCATCTCCTACTGCTGATTTAGCATAAATTTCAATTTCTTGTAAAAGTACGTGATTTTTAATCGTTAATATCGATTAACGATCCATAGGAACGAAATCACGAATTTTGACGGTTCCATGATCAACCACAGATGCGACATTTCTACAACTTGGATAGAAACTTGGAACACTGCATAAGGCTCCATGAGCAACGCAAACATTTACGAAAGGTTCCGCTGCAGCAAAAAGGTTGAAAAACACTGTCACACACAAACAAGGATGTGTCGAAAGTCAACGGNNATTCTACAAANATTTTCTGTGCACAATGTTTGAGAAAATCNAGAACGAACACTCACTGGATGAGAAAAATATTACTTTGCCTTCGCTAAAAATTAAAAATACTTCGCATTTCTCGAATATCAAAAATGAAACTTTCTGTAACGCATGCATCACTTACCCTTTCTTGGTTTTCATTTCTATTCCACTCATTGTTTTTTTTTCAGTAGCGACCTTCCTCTGACAAGAAGCCTTACGAAATAAATATTTTCGCTAATTACTTCCCAAAAGTAAGCCTGCGATCATCTGCGAAAATAAAAACAAACTACTCATGATGTCATTCAATCGCAGTTACCCCTTGGCGACCAATTAGTGAATCAGTTGTTGAAATGCGGCTCGAAAACATTCGATATCAGCCAAGTTTTTCGTTGTAACTCCCGTCGCGACTAAGCTAAGGACGAACGTCCTTCCTGAGCAGCTGTTATATCAACTAATGAAACACGTGTCGCTTCAAACAAAAACGACCACGTGCCGTGTTTCGAAAGCAAGGGATGCTGATGTAGTTTACAGAAGGAAGCTACTCCCCATTGCACTCCAGCGACAGACCCGGCTCGAACGTTGCGATCCACTGCATTAGGTTCCGAACCAACTGCGTCACAAATGTGGTTGAGTGATCATCCAAAGTGAGTCGTTCATAAGGCTAATTAATGTTAGCCAGTGGCTGATCAGAGGTCGAATTAAAATCATTAAAACCCAATCGGTACGTGATTAAGAACACTATTTTCGTTTTGTTCGTTTCAAGACATCAAACAACATAAATGTTGACTTCCAAATTTTCATCCTATTTGTTTGGAAAACAGACATAAATAGATTGCTTCACTTGTTTATAGAATAGAGCTTGCTTAACCGTCGCAAAACAAAATGCTGAAGTGGTTTAAATTTACTTAGAGTGCACCTATATTTTCGGTGTGCATAGTATCCATCTTTGGGGCGCGCATCGTTCAATGAGCAAATAAACTTTCAACACTTATAGTGAAATTGAACAAAACTCTTTTTGCATTCTGTGGAACTTCTGTCACGCTGTANTGCCACAGCAACTTTTACCGAGAATTAAACATAAAAATCTGCGAACANTGCTGTTCGACCACAAACTTTTTTGCCAGGAACATATCACGCTGTTACTAAGAAATACTTTTCAGAGACGAATTTGTGCAAGGGGAAANTTTTGGAACAGCTTCAAACGCCTGTTGATATCGTTGNTGATAAAGCAGAAGCTACACACATACACTTTATAAATTTNCGGTCGTGGCCTTAAGGCTGGGACAGACCTAACATTCTGGAAAANAGATAAGGTAACTCAGCTATTGGCCGGTGTGCGCTTATCTTGANTNATGAAATAGAGCAACCATCCTTGCAAAGAAAAGAATTTCCTTTTGGCTCTTATTCATCGTTTGAACAAGTTTTTATAATCCTGTACTGCTAGAATGCACCAGATCTCGGGGCAAGTAGTAACTGAAGCCGCATAATCGAAAAATCGAAGCATTTGTTAAAAGCATTTATAGGCCGTGAACTCGCACTGACCTTGTGACATCTCACCCCTGTTCCAACCGCTGGTTGATGTCAAGCCCTGATTCACAAAAATATTCTCGCAATGAACCCGGTTTTCCAACGATCGGGTCAAGACGCTTGTCAAGCCGTTTCAACTGAAACTCTGTCGTTGTGACAATACCTCTGCTTTTGTTTATCGCCCTGACAAACACAGCTACTTTACCACACTACGTTTTCAGTGACGAACTTCCATGCCCGACATAATTGCGCATTCAAGATGTACTTAGCGCATCGTGAATACATACTTTCACATGCAGGGGCGTAACGGGGGTGGGCAAGGGGGGCGCAGTTCCCCGGGCGCCGAATCACTATGAGGATGCCAAAGCACTGCGGGGGACGCCGAATGGCTGTGGGGCCTCTGAAAAGTTCCAACAATGTCACAAGTACTTCCTTCAATGCAGTACATTAGCTTCCGACAGACCTCAGTCTCGAACATGGGGGGCGCCAAACTTGCTTCTTGCCCCGGGCGCCATCTAACCTCGTTATGTCCCTGTGTACATGAGTTATTAATTGTGTTAATGCCCTGTGGCATATAGCACCTCTTAAATAAATACCCGCTATCTTAAGGATCTAATAGCAAAGCTTGATACGACTAATTAAGCTCCAAATTAACCGCACAGGTAATGCAATAACCTTCTGTCAAAAATTTCGTTCACTTTCTGTCAAACAATTCAACCTAGCGTCATTTTAAACGCAGTAAGGTTTTGCTTGGATCGCTCCCGATACACATGGTTTGATACGCAACTGATCATTAAACTCCATACTTCGGTAATGACAGTGTAATAGTTACGGTGTATGCTATACTCAAAAATCCAAGTTTATCTATGTGCTTGAAACTGTAGAAGCATTGCTCTAGTTTTCACCATTTCACCTGTAAGTTTTTACTTACAATTGCAGTATTGAAAATGCGCACTTGACACGAAATCGATTTCCAGTAGCAAAATGCTTTGCGAGCAGAGTGGACTGATCTCGTTTTACCTTTGTGGTACTTCGAAACTTGGATAAACTCCATGCTTCGCAACTGCAAATTTCGGCTGTTGCGCAAGAATTACTTCGATATTCTTTTTTACTTAGTGAGATGTACCACCCAAGACTTTTGCCTTTTTTTACTGCAGGCTCCTTCTTTCAAGCTCTCTCAATTACATATTTTGCTTCCAAATTGTTTAAAGATTTTAACATTCAACTTTGGATAATATAACTTATTGTACTTGATTGAATAGAACTGACATTGTTCAGAGGTTACCCAACTGATGAACAAAACATCTTCAGTCACGGAGATATCGAAGAGTTACGCTGAGCTTTAACAGAAAACGTTTGTCCCGTGAATGTCTTTGTAGCACTATGCTCAAGGTGAAGTATCTCAAAGCTTGTCCATGGGATACTTTTTCTGTCCTATCCCGTGGTAACTTGTGATTGTCCCAACCCTTAGGATCCCCTCGAAACTGGTAATAGGAAGTACACTGTATCATGTGCACCGTATGTCCGTTTGTCTAAATTTAGCACTTACAGAGCTGTGGCTAAGGTACCCCAAACTGTCCGATTAGAGAGGCCAATGAAAATGCGGTGATCCTTTTTAGCTGGCACATAAAAACAACCTATTCATGGGCATCAGAAGGGAGGCAGGGGGTACTTGGCCCCCTGGATTTTGACATTTTCAGCAAAAAAGGTTGTTTTCTTAGTTTTGCGTGGGAAAAATCAAGTTTTACCACTTTTGGTCTCCCCTGGAAAATTTAGGGAAAATGACTTACTGCCCCCCCCCCTGGAAAGAATCCTTCCGGCGCCCATGGGCTTATTACCCTTATTTACGGGGAATCACGTCACTCCGCCATGGCACTGGGACCTCTAAGTGTAATACTTACTGTGGTGTTAGCGAATGATAATATTATTGAGCAGCAGAACATTTCTGTTATAAAATATTTAAAATACTTACGATACGGCATGGGACACATTTGAAGTCCACTGCCCCATCTCATCCTGTGCGTATCCCATTCCTATGGACAAGGCGTAGCTTAAAGTCTGCAGAGTTATTCCTGCTCCAGGATTGAATGTCACACATAACTATACTTGGCCTGTGGGATATTTAAAATCGAGGCCCGAAACGGCAACTCAATTGAAACCGTTCATAAATTCAAATTACCCAATTCTGTTGCCTTGTTAAGATCGGAATCTATTGACGTTATGAGATATGTTTGTTGAAGCGCCCACGACCAATATGCGGAAATATCAAACCGATCTATATTATGTTTTAATTGAATTTTGCTGCATACGCTACTGGCATTCATGACCTCTTCCAAGATTTTCTGGCGGCCTGAACTGGATGAAACACAAAATTTTCAACTTGCGAACAACTCGTATTTCTTTGCTCGACACTGCGGTTGCGAAGCAACACTGACCCAAGTTTCGTACTGTTGACATGGCCGTGAACTCGCAATGACCTTGTGGCATCTCACCCCTGTTCCAACCGCTGGTTGATGTCAAGCCCTGATTCACAAAAATACAATTCACATTTGAAAAAGACAACCTGACTCAAGTACACTCGCACAACTTTCTCGCAATGAACCCGGTTTTCCAACGACCGGGTCAAGACGCTTGCCAGGGTCAAACAAACTCGTTCTCCATGGCGTGATACCTCAACAAAAGGCTTCCCGTCGCCATCAGATCCTGTTACGAAGCATTCAGAAAAAGAAAAGACTTGGAGGAAAAGAACGACAGTAATTACCGACACTTTTTGTTTCCCATACCGATACTTTTTGTTCCGATTTTAGCATCAGAGTCCCAAAGCTATTCTACGTTCATAAATCCAAAGCAGTTAAGCAGTTACCAAGACGCCGCAGCACCGTGTACCAGTGGCCTAATTTTCCACGGAGAACAACCGTGGCCGGAAGTAATACAACGGTAACATGAGTGTTGGTAGATTTAGCTCACTAGTTGCCAGTCAAAAGAAATGCGCGCCTTGCCGCCAACGCAAACCTCATTCAAACTGCAGCTGCAAATCAGAAGTTAACTTCCACCTTTCTTCATTCAGTCCATATCACACAAAGGTTTAGGCATCCCAGTAACCAATACATGGTCGCATACTTTGCTTTCCTTGCGAATGTATGCTCCATGATGGTTTGGGCTTAGTTCATGCTACAGCAAGATGTTCTCAATTTAAACACTTTCGAGTTTCACCCCTCTTCTAACTGTGTTTGTTTAAAACAAAACAGTATCAACTGGATACGTATGATGGCTGGAAGGACAGCCACAAAAATCTTCACGTTATTTGAAAAATATCTCATCCAACGCAGGCTTTCGTCAAACTTCCAAGTTGCAGTTGCAGCTTTTTGTAACCGCGTCACAAGCATTTGCAATCCACCTTGCAGACGGATGCCCTCTTACACTGTTTCATTCTGTGTGGAGAGAAGCCCATGCCGATGTTTAGTCTGATTTGTCAGACGCTCTCCCGCCATTGACGATTGATCTGTTATTATTGCGCTGCTCATCCTCCCTCACATCGCGTGCACGTGCACAGCAACGCTGCAGAAATCTGTGATGTAGTAGAAAACCTGTGCAAGCGTTGTTGCTTACAATGGTTCTCTGCTGCCTCGTGCGAACCAAACGCAAGGTTCCGGGCTCAGCTTAACAGTTTGCGTAAACAATGTGCTATTTATAAATAAAACGATAAAAATTCTTTACTCGCAAAAAAAGCGTTGATTTGTAAATATTATTTCCAGAATAATTTGAAAAAAAAACTGACAATTTTATTTCTAGTGCGGCTTGAAGGGTTATTGATTGAAACAGCGAAACCTTTGTTTCCGTTAGGGAACCACCGTCAAAAATATTTTACGGAGAAGACAAAACTCGTAACTTGTCACGTTATTTCGTGTTCGCGTCATACCCTATCACATACACATACAGTCTGATGCAAAACATAAAGTGATCTGCGGTCAATAAAAACATCAAGAGTGTTGTTTCTCTTTCATTTTTGCCACAAATTGCTCAACCCCTGTCAACTAGGCAAGCCTGATAAACAGGATTAATTTTGCTTCTTGCTAATATTTTGCTGTTTTATTATTTGCGGGAACAGTCGATTTTTCAAACGAATATGGCCTAATGTATTTCTAAAAAGGATTTCAGCTTTTTTAGCTTAGATAATGTAGCAAGCATGGGTCTATCGTGGCTTAAAAATGAACTTTGCCCGTATTCAAAGCTCTCAATTTGCAATCATTTCTAAGTTTTGTTAACCCGTCGTCTGTTAATTATCGGCTAAATTGGTGACACGAACCGTTAACATACCAGCGTTAACCCCGTCTTAAAACGGCACTAAATATGTGAAGCTCGATCGATGTGTTTTAGATCCACATCGTTTGGGACCGTTGATCAAGTCAAGCCGTAACTATTCAAGCGCTTGCTTGTCCCTCACTTAGTGGCCCAGCACATTAAAATTAATCAAGAAAACTGAACGCTAGCAGTTGTTCATGGACAACTTGCAGGATTGTCCATGGGACATATTTGTCTGTCCCATCACATCACATAGCAATTTATGCCTGTCCCATCCCACGGGATTCCCATTATAATCTTAATATGGAATACAATTCAATTAAAATTATTAAATTTATGAAAGTTTAGGTTTAGTATCTACTAAATAGGACTACATATACAAAGATAGTTACAAGTATATCAAGAAAAAGGGAGATTAAAAAACTTTAAAAGGTAAAAAGTATAAAAACTAAATTTGTCTCTGACGTAATGAAGTGTTATGACATGGCTACTGTCTCATGGGAAATACAAATGTGTGCTGTCCCATCCCATGGGACGTTTCCCATGGGATTCCCATAGAAACGACATTCCTATGGACACGCCTAACAACTAGTAAGGCTAAAACGTAGAGTCTTGTTTCGAAATTTTCAGTGAATAACACTATGATAAACTTTAACTAAATTTTATAAGAAAATGAAACTCTGCAACCATTGATAGTTGCCTAAATTTACTTCAGCAAAGCTTCCACTGTTGATCAAGAAGTTGTGCATTGGTAACTTTAAACAAACTTTCAAAAAACTTTTTCGGGTGTTGAATTTACAAGAGAGAATCTCCGATAGTATTTTCTGCTCCATATTTTTATAAAAAATTTGGCAGGAGTTTCCATGAGTTTCTACGGCAATGAAACGAGATTGATTTCCAGCATAGGTCCAAATAAACTAGTATTCTTGACCAAATTTCCAAATCGAAAAATTACTTTCTCCTGCATCGTTCGAAATGGAAACTGTCTTTCTTGCGAGACAAATAAATTACAAAAATTACAGTTTTTTCTCTGAAAACGTCGGAAAAAGAATTGTAAACCCCAAACAAACTCTAGAACAAATGTTTAATGACTCTGAAACACACAAACATTACACTGTAATGAGTCAAGAGAAACAGTGCGAAAAAATCAGCAATTCAAGGCGCATAGCATGCAACATAACGTAAAAGCCCATAATGTACGTGTCGTAAAGGTTGCCAAGTAAAATAATTACGTAACGAATTTTCTGCAGCGTGAAATCCAGGGAGTGACCTACAGTGTTATTTGACAAAGGGGCAGTTAAAGATATGCAAATAATCTTCTATCGCACGATTTAGGTTAAAGCACGAAAACAATTTTCCAACACTACACATTCTACCAAAGAAAATAAGTCGAGTGGTGAATGAAACGTTGCACTGGAAGCTATTATATGCACGCCTAACTTGCCCTGTCTCTCTAAAAAATCCTGTTTGTTGGTCTTGTCGACTGTTTCAGGCATTTTAGCAATTCGTGAAGGCTTTGCTCATGAAACATAACCTCGGATTGAACCAATAAAACCAAACCCTAGCGCAGTAATGAACCCAGTGTGTTCCGCTCAAAAGCGTAAGTGGTGCAAGTGCAATGCAAATTTCCGGTTATAAACTCTTCGTTTGAGCGAGTTCTTTCATCTTGGCCGCGCTAGATCTCGGGGCAGGTGTTGAGCAGCCATTCGGTTGTCTCATCGTCCAGAACCGTCAGGCCGTGCATTCCATGGGGAGGTCTATGGGTTGGACATTGGAGGAGGACATGGTCGAAGGTTTGTTCTTCTGCGCCTCACTCACAGGCCGCAGAGGAGGCCATACCCCATTTGTACAAGCAGGAGCGGAAACGTCCGGCACCGGTGCGGAGGCGGTTGAGCCGGACCCAGGCTGTTCTTGGGAGGGTTCTAGGAGGGTGGGTGCCGATGTCGGGGATGAAAGTAAAGTAAATTGTATTCTGTAGCGTCTTCACTCCCACACGCAAATGCGGAGTCTGGAAAGGTTGACCACCCACTCCATATTCCATTGGTGATGCGCCTAGAGCGTTTCACTTCTGTTGTTGTTAGTGTCAGATAAACTGATGAGTTGTTGTGCGGCGGGTACAAATGGGTGTCTCGATTTGAGGCGCCGTTCGTTTGCACTCGATGGACGGGTGGGCGCAGAGTGGTGCAGATGTCCAGACTCCATGGCACGGCGTCCTAGAGACAGTGTGGCTCCACTGCGACGAAGCTCAGCAGGTTGGATGCCTGCGAGGATTGGAAGG
>JGI24021J15306_10009904_pt1 | contig 11791 bp, 6 predicted proteins | sample Ectturendosymbi1_FD_15306 | JGI IMG/M metagenome (IMG submission 15306)
TATTAGTGTACTTGAAACTCTAACCGGAACGCCGTACCGGCAACGATTCTTTTACCGGAACGGCGTTCCGGGCCGTTCCGGCTTGCTTTCACCTCTGCTTATATTTCACTAGTTTTACTGCAGAAGGTGCTTTCAGCAAGCAGTCTTCTGCTTTACTTCCGATATAGCTTTTTGGCCCTTCGCAATTATCTTTGCTCCCAGATAGGGATCTATTCGTTTCTTTTACTGATTCGGAATACTGTGTAGAGCAGTGGTTTTCAACCTAGGGCTTGCAACCCTTTTTGAAAGGATTGCGAGTAGACATGTGCAAAGATTGAATTACACCAAATGGAAACCAGTCTTAACACGTTTTCTGCGATTGGACATGGAAAGTTGCTGTTATGAAATTTCTTTTTTGTAGTTTGAAGATACGCAAATATCTGAGTGATGCGATAGTAATGTAACATAGTGTACTCATAGTTTTGTTTTGCATGATTAAGCATGACATCGCCTAGCTTGTGAAATTTAACAACTCCTATTTTATACAATGTTAGTAATCTTTGATCACTTACAACGTGATTTCTGGAAAGATCAATTCTTGTCAAGCTGTCAGTTTGTGACATGTTCACTCTGACAGCATAATAAAGAAATTGTATTCTGCAGCTCGAAACCACGTGCGACTGAAACTCACGTTTGTGAATGCAATGCCTCCGAGTTTGCGAACGACAACTCGTTTCTGGAAAAGATGTTGATAATACTGATGATGCCAACAAGTGACGTGATGCACTGTGGCCATTGTATTTCTCCTGGGGGACATATCAAAAAAAGTAGTAACAGCTAGAACCAAATTTGTTTGGTCTGATGCTTCTGATGTGAACGCAGCAATTTGTTTAATTTTACGGCAAATGTGGTGGGGGTCTTTACTTCGCACTTAATACATCACCAGCAGATCTAAGTATAAAACTGTTTCGTTTATTCGGTTTAGATACTATACTGCAAAGAGCACTATACATAGGGACGAAAATAAGTGTAGGTTTTTGTTAAAACCTAGTTCAAAATAAACCAGAACAGGTTTCTATTAGATTTTACGCACACAAAGGTGTTGTGACAGTGTTAATTGATGCTCACGGTCGCCTTCGCTGATTACTGATTACTTAATTCAATATTGATTACTTACGGCGTCGCATTGCATTGCCTTACCTGCTTGTTTGTGCTGTACGTGAGTCCCGTTGTCAAATCGGATTTAGTTTCCGACAGGGCAGCTTTTGCGTTTATTGTTACTTTAACTTTGTGCATTGCCGACGTTTTCTTAGTGGATTAAAAGTTAGTAAAAGACTTTATTCGCCAGTTGGTTCTGTCGTAACAATTTAATCAACTGAGGAAGAGACAAGCAACTTCTTCGTCCTCGAAAGTTTGTGTCGAGCCAGGAGCACCTGATGCTGGCTGCATATTTACAATCTGGTTGAGAATTGTAGAAGATTTTATTGACAAATTACGAGAGTTGCGAAGAGACGACGATCCTGAAGTCAGCGCAAAGCGAATCATGATAAACTGTCTTTCACCTTGTGGCGACCCTAGTGCTGAAGACGCAGCCGACTATGCAGAGGTCGTACGAATATTGAAGTCTCTTTTCGTCAAACAGACAAACAATATTTAGGCGAGGCACCTTCTTATAAGTAAACACCATTTACATGGTGAAATTGTGTGCAAGTACTTACAGGTTCTTAAACTGTTGTTTTCTGATTTAACAGCTTCTACATATCGTGAAGAATTGTCTCGGGATGCTTTTATTAACGGTTTATCGTCGGCCTCCATTCATCAGATTTCCCGAGAAAGCAGAGATAACTTTGGTGCAAGCTTTAGAATTACCTGAAAGCATGGACAGAGCTCAGTGCCAATCTTTTGTCTATAGGACAGCCATTCACTCCATTCTTGCTTTCGGCCACCTTCGACCATCAATGCCCATTGCACTGTGAGCGTTCGCATGTACAGTTGACTATCAACCTGATTGCAACCAGACTAGTGCCCTGCCACCAATCTCGCCTTCTACGACTGTCGCAGAGAGCGAGTAAAAAAGGACGTCAGGTAAAAACTGCTTTTTGTGGCAGACAATTTCAGTTGCGATACTCTTCCCCTGCTTGTGATCCAAATTCCAAACTATTTCAGTTGTGGAAAACAAGAACATCTCGCACACGAGTATCAACAGCGAACGCGAACAGAATCCAAATTAGCACTTCCTAAAGCTGACGTTTCTGTCTAGTCAACAGAAACCGTATCTTCCCAGCACTCCTTCAAGTCTTAAATCTGTTGTGGTCGACGGGCTATTAGATAATTTACCCGTCCCTGTATTGGTGAACTCTGGAGATTCCGAAAATTTCGTCAGATTTGAATGTCTGCAAGAAATTGCACTTTTTAACAGATTGCTCAATTTAATGGGTATGGCATCTTCCGAAGTATCATTTCCCGCTTGTGGCACTGTTAGCTGCACTTTTCCTCCAGGATCGAACTTATGCATCTGCCACCTTTACGGTTACAAAGAAACTATGCTCCGATGTGATTTGTTGGCCAGGAGTTTCTCCAACTGCATTCGTCTGTAACTTTCGTGATGAATGGCCTTGAAGAAAATCTGACAATACCGTCTGCGACATCCCAACAACTATCTGTAGCCGCAGCTAGGCTGAACGCGCCTCGCCTATTTGAGTTTCTCCTTCCTGAACGCACTCCATAGCTTCTCGCTTGAGGAAATGCACAGTTGAGGATGCCATGCTTAACGAATCTGAAACTCAGCGACTACTGGCCGCTGACATAATTGAGCCTGCTCAATCACCGTGGCGAGCACAGGTCCTTGTTGAGAACCAAGATCAGAAAACGAGGTCAATGGTTGATTATTCCATCACTTAAAAATCGCTTAACTTTGTTGTACGCGTATTCGCTGCCAAATAGAGATGAATTAGTGACCAAAGTAGTGCAAGCCAAGTTTTACAGTTCGCTGGATAAGCTCCGCTTACCTTGAAATTCCTCTGATGGATGAAGAAGAAAGACGTTATACAATACTTAAGACAGGAGGTCAACTCTAACAATATAAATGTCTCCCATTTGGAGTTACTATTGGTTTTTCCGCTATTCAACGAGCTATTGACTGTTTTATCAAAAAATACCCACCCAAGAACGTATATGTCTATCTTGACGATTTGACTGTCATGTCGAAACAAAGTAAAAGCATGGTTTAAATCTCAAACGCTTACTTAAAGCTGCAGCTGAATGCAACCTTACTTGCATGAAGAAAAATGAATTTCGCCTAACTTCGCTCGGTTATCTCATTTTTTATCAAAGTTTCAAAGTTTGAAACCCGATTCGGAACGATTCCAAGCTCTGTTCGCCCTTCCTGTTCCGAGTTCTTCAGAGGAACCTAGCCGTGTTTATGGCATGTTCGCCTACTAAGCCAAGTGCATCCCGAACGTTTCCAAAAAAATGAGACGCTTGTTACAAATGTAAAATTTCCTTATTGACAATGACGAAGCTGTGTGTACCTTTATAAAATTGAAGAATTATTTGGGTAGAGCTAGCCTAGGCGCTTCAAGAGGGCGTTCCTTGTGTAATTAGAACCGACGCTTCAGATAATGTCTTAGCTGCTGTTCTGTCTCAAGGTGGTTGACCTGTAGCGTTCCTGTCTCGAACCCTCAGCTGCTGGGATAAACGCTACCCTGCCGTCGAAAAAAGCGAATGCTGTGAATGAAGCCGTGCGAATATGACAAAAGGGACGCTGTTTCACCATCATCACTGATCAGGAAACTATTTCATTTATGTTTAACCAGCGACACGATGAAAAAAATACCAAGAAACTTTGTTGGCGCTTCGAACTGTGACAATATACTTTTGATATTCAGCATAAATCAGGCGTCCAGAATGGTGCACTCGATGCATTTTCGAGAAAGTGTAATGCTGTTCCTAGTATCTCTTTTAAGAACTACACCAGGGGTGCTCAGTACGTCAATCGCCATCTACCTGTTGATCTCAGAGGTGCTGTGGATAGATGGCATGACATTAAACGATCCGATGATGGTAGGCCTACTACTCGTGCAGCTTTAATGAAGGTTCTCGATTCAGGTTTGAAAAGCTGTGGTTTTACTTCACCACAGGTACGGCAGCTTTTAATACACAGCTTTTGCTTCTTCACCTGAGAAAGGCAACTTACGCTGACGAATGGAATCACCAAAACGAGCATACCCTGGCTAACCAAGTGATTTGTGTAGATCAGGGGTGCTCACACTTTTTCAGCATGCGAGCTACTTATAAAATGAACTAGTGAAAATGATCTACCTACTACAAAAATGCAAAGCATGTATTTATTAATAAATATATTGAGAAAACGTTTTGCAATATATGTTGACGTACCTTGCTTACTCACATGAGCCTGTACATTTTCTGACATGTCCGTCCACTGGTGCCGAAGGTGTTAAGTGTCGACCTTAAAGGCCTAGTATCTGGTCGTCATCCTTATCTTCTTATTGCCGTTGACGAGTACTCTCTGTTTCTTTTCGTTTTTTTCCGTGTAAATATATGAAGTCATCCACCGTAACCCAATGCTTGTCGTCGCTTTTATGCTTATTTGTTTTTTCTGGTTGCGTGCAGAGCCATACAGCAACGGTACACAACCTGCGGCCTTCGATGATGAAATTTTCGGCCGTCCACATGTAATTTAAAATATAAGATTTGGCGGCCGTGCTGGCGTATATTGAAGCAAAAGAAACGAAAGGCAAGCAAGATCAAGGGAGTCATTAATTGCTACGATGGTTTGCAAGCTTTTCTTTTATTAAATTCGTTAAAATGTTTGACATTTTATTATACTTTTAGGCGCAAGTAAATGACATATACCGGATAAAACCTATTCTTTAATTTAACGTATCTCATAAATATATCTCGAACTCATTGGCGGCCGTACTTCATATAAATAAAAGTAATGCGGCCGGCAATAGCAAAAAGTTGTACACCCCTGCCATAGAGGCTCTCCTTTCGTATCTCGAGAAACTATAAATACTTCTCACTACTCGAGGTCTTTTTTTCAGTACATCATCAACCCCTCATTATCCACAGAGGAATAGCCAGTGTGAACGTTCTAATCAAACTATTTGGTGTACTAAGCTGTTGCTGCATAGTAAACGTCTTTCCGAAGTGGTTTACGGTCATTTGCAACGACGAAAAATGCGTTAAAGCAGAAATCGTTACATTAAAACCTACAATTATGATGCTTCCGCTTGATATCGTAAACATGAATTCTCACTTCGGCAAAAATAGCCATCCGCGGCAAATCAAATTAACCAATCACTTTTGCGCTGATATTTAGTGGTTTGCTGGTAACGTTCTAAGAAGCTTAGACCAATTTTGACTTATGTACGAAGCCGATATTGTTTTATATTACGCAGTGATTAAATTTTTTGTTGATGATGAAAAACTAAAAAGCAGCCAGTAGCGTTTTTACAATTTCTGCAAAACCAATTTGGAATCACCCACTACCATTGCTAAGACCGGGCGAACTCCACACTTATGCTTCTGGTGACGCCCATAAATATGTCATTTTGCTACGAGAAGGTAGAAAGCATGCGAACGATTGCAGTTTCCGAGTATTTCTACAGTACACCTGGCCAATATCGTTATTGAACTTAGCTAATAGCGGATATTGTAAAACAAACTTTTGATTTTGTGACGCGGTTTTGAACAAACACATAAGATCCTGGCGGTTTTAAAGAAGTGATCGAACCAGCACCTTTTGTGATTGCCGGGGGCAACTTCACTGCAGGAAAAGTTGGTACGTGATTACACGAATGCAGAGTATGAATTTACTGCAAAAGAAGGACAGATGCGACACTCAAAGCGATTTGTTGTTTGTACAAACTAAAATTTTTCCCTAAAAGTCATGAGTTATTACACCTACTGAAGTCAGTGTTTTGTCGCCACATTTTCAAAAATTGTCTTTTTCTCCAAGGCGTTTCAAAACGTTTAAAATTTACTGCCTTGAACGCTGCGCTGTTCTCTAGCCATAGCGTAGTGTGTCTTGTTCATTACCTGTTGCTGATGTACACTCACCAAGGCAAGAACATGAAAAAGGTCTTTCGATATTTTGAGCGTTTGCAAAGGGACCCAGGGAAGATGCAGGCATAATTACCTTAGAGAAATTCCTGTCAATAGTCTTCAAAAACCATTTGTGACTGACCAGACACAGTCATAGTTTCATGAAATTGAAAAACACGATTTATTAATTTTGCCGAAATTACATTACTTTTTTGGAACTAAACTACAACGCTAGATATTGCAACAGACGTCATATGAGTAACTATTCTCCACAAATGCGACGAATTTGAATCCAGCAGAATAATTTTAATAGGAAATCGATTTCACGTAACAATACGCATCCTCAGTACAAAAATCTTATTCAAATAAAATCATTTGAGTGATGTTATTTCTCCCAGTTATGTTATCATTAACAACAATTGAATTTATTTGTAAAAAAATTGCTTGCTCTTCTCTTGACGTCACGTTTTTGCCAAATTACGGTTCAGCATTTTGCTATCTTGGCTTTAACGGACACAACATTTCAGCAATTAAACAGCGGCATTGGTATTCTTGCAAGTGACATATTTTCCACCGGCATCGAAAAATGTCTTCCCAAACTCTATGAGGTCTTTTACTTACGAATGACCTGTAGACCTCTTATTGCTTCATGCACCTCGTTACTTAGGCTGCAGTGTTTTAAATGAAAGGCGAAACTCTATTATCATTCTCCTCACAAAAATACTGAATTATAGCCAGAAGCACGATGACACTTTTAGCCCCAAAATACAAAATAAGGGGATGCGTTTCAGCTACCTAACATTGCGTTACCCAATTTTACAAGGCACAAATTGGGAACGGATTTGACGAAAGCTAACTTTCATAAATTTTTTGAAATGATTGCTATATTTACAGGCTCTACTTATAGCATGTCGCGATTGCGCAAAGTCCATTGCATGAATCATGTATGTTACCGAAATTGTCCTTTTGGTCTTTTTGAGGCTACATTCCAGTAGTTTATTCAATGTCGTCTGCAAAGTTCAGTTGATTGAGAGTTGAGACACTCTTCCAAAATTTAGCAATTCATTTTCTAGGGTTTACACCTATTAAAACACCACTTTTTCAACTTTTGTAGGTCAGAATTATTGGACATTTTTACACGGTGATAGTGGCCTCCTTAGTATTTCGCTGATCCATATTTTTGTACGCAATCTTATCATATCCTGCAAACAAGTTTAACATATCTTCTACTGTCTAATTATCGGCTGTATTTGTTAATCCTTGGTATCTTGTTTGTTGCGGGCTTCCCCAGTGTATTCGTACTTCTTCGTCAATCCGCACTCCCGAAGCGCAGCAAGAGGCATTTGGTCAGGCCTCAGCCTGCTGCAATTGCCGTTGAGGAAATAAATAAAATATATCACACCAGCAAAATAATTTAAACAAGCTAGTAGCATGCCAGACTTCCCAGCGAGAAGTAAAAACGATTAAATCTTGGTAGAGCGCAGATCACCATCCGGGGTCTACAAACAGCTGGGTAGTAGCCAGTGGAGGTGCCCGGGCAGCCGGACTCTCTACATTCAACTCTGCCACTCTCTACGATTACCTTTTTTGGTCTTTAGCTTGTAGTGGCCGTCGTTGCCCCATCCACAATTTCGTTGTCCCTCCCATGTACAAAATCATGGCGGCGCTTCAGGCGACAAAGTGGTTTAACTCGAGCAGCGCAATGTACACCCTAGATTTCGCAAAATCATAAATCAACTGTATAGCAATGGGAAGGGATCCACCTGATTGCGGTCGTATGGGATATACGCATGCATCAAAGAGATACTAAAGGATTCTTGTAATAACGTTCCGTGATTTTCCAATATATGCATAATGAAGGCAACTTTTCAAGTAGTTCTTGACTGAAGTCAGTCGTCATCAAAATTTTGCTTTATGGTCATAGATTTATCGAACTTTGTAAAACCCAAAGTCTTTCGTGTTGTAAAACTTTGTTTCTGTTGACCCAACTATAAGCTGCGCCAACTAAAAACGGAAAAAAAAAATTCCACATCAACATCGAAAGAAAGCAATTTCCTTGCAATAAGCGTGCTATGTTTTTCCAAAGTTGTTATTTTGGTTTTTCAAAGCAAAAGTATTCTAACTAAAAAAAGAAACAGAAAACCATCCTTACTGCGGATCTATGACATGGTTTTCTTTGGTCGAAAGAAGCATTTTTACATATATTTAAGCATGCTAACTTCTCGCTATACGTTAGATTAGCCACGGTTTATACTTACTTTAACAAGAGAAAATGTCTACATTACCTTGACACACTTTTTGTAAATTTGAGAGACAATTCAAGGCATCAAAAACGTTTTTTTCAATAACATGAAAAATTGACGCAAAACCAAATAAAAATTATATTGTTATAAATTGCTTGTTTAGCAAATTTGCACAAATCAGCAAAAAGTCCCTTAACGTTACACAGACAAACGGTGTGAAGTGATTTATACCTCATTTGGCAAAGCTGTGCTTTGTTCCCAGTTGCAGCAGCAGCTGCGAATAAAGCCAGACAATTAGCAAGTTGGCAGCTTTGTCGATTAAACCATCGCATCGCGCCAGGCGCACTGGCTGTAGCAAATCGGGCGTCATTGCTTGATGTACGTGGTGCATGGTTGCTTGACGTACAGTGCAACATTCTGTCGCGACCAAATTTTGCGTTGTGTTGCCGTCTCTTTTTTCTTCATTCTTTATGCTTTCTTTTACTTTTTTCTGTTTTGTGGCAGCTAAAATTTCTTTCACGTTTTTCCTGCTTTCCGAAGAGATTTAAATAGGAGCAAATACGTGGCACTTGACCAGATACAAACGTGTCCTCGTGATAATTGTGTTGTGCACTGATTCGAAGCAAGGCCTATGCAATTGTTGTAGGATGTACTGTATTTTGCAGAGTACCTTGCCTGTAATCTTTCCTTAAAAAAGGTTTCATAACAGGGTTTCGCAGCGTTTTTCAAGAGGTGCTGCTGGATCGTGTAAGACAAACAGGTTAAAAGTAAAACTGCTGTAAAGAATGCCACCAACTTTCAGTTTACCAGACGAAAGGTGTCATAAGCTTACTTTTGCTTGACAAAGATGCCGCTGGGCGTAAATGACTAGGTCCCATTTTTTAAAGTGTGGGCGGCTGGGGTGAAGTTAATGACTTTGAAAGAAAAATATCGAAAGATCCACTGAAGCATAAGAAGTTTTTTTTGTGAGAATTTAAACAGAAGGAAAAGCGATTAAGATTTTTTATCGTGGAGTAAATTTTTTGCTTTCCACTGAAATCCTTACATGATCTTCAACAAGCATTAACAAATCATATTTTCAGCGCATCAAAAATCTATCACTGCTTTGTGTCGCAAGCCTGGCAGATTTTACCTCGTTTTCTTTACATATTAAACGAAGGGCAACTCAAAATGCTTGGAGCATGGCAGAACATTGCCAAGCAAATCAACAACGATGCTGTCTGGTGCCTAATTCAGTGACGTAGCCAGCCCAAAAATGTTTGGGGGAATGTTTGATTTTAAGCAAATAACACTATTTTGTTTGGGATATCGCCTCTCAAAGCACAAAATGACTATACATGCTAAACATTTGGGGTGGACATGGCCCCTGGCTACGCTTATGGCCTCATTGACGTTTTGGAATGTTTTGACAGCGCAACATTTTCATTAAGTTTTTTCGTTTCACGTTGGGTATGTACGGCATTTAGCAAGGTCNATCGCCCATAGAAAATACGTAGCTNTAGACGAAACTTGCACAATGATTTTGAAGTGCATTTTTGTATCTACTATCGTGGTGCATCTGGCATCTGCCCAGCGANACAAAGTTGTTGCGTCTTTACGTAAGTCAGAGCATTTGTGCTGCCTTGTAGTAGATTTTTAACGTACAAAAATTCACAAACATGTTTTCACGCAGGCAATGGAATAGGAGCTGCATCCGGTACTACCAAAGACTGCGCGATCGCAAAACTCAAACCCCCAGAATGTAGCACTTCTAAGTAAGTCAACTATTAAAAAACATTTTTTTTCTCTCAAACCAACTGCCCGTAGATGTCATCGACGTTTCGTAAAAAATGGTAACAAGTTATTGCAGAAAGTCGTTGGAACGAACTCGGATAAACTTTATTTCTTTCAACTTGTATGTTTCAATAGTTCTCTTACTTAAGGCGAATACGGTGAATATTTATTCACAGTTATCTTCCTTTTGTCTCCTTTTCTGCTTTTTCCCTTGCATTGCAAACACCGAAGCGAATCCAGGTGGGGGCAATTTGGGAGAACGCCTCCAGGAAGAAACAACCATGGCCCCTTTTTCAATAAATTCGATCCTATGATCTGCCTTCTCATTTTATGGTAAAGAAAATATTGAAAGTGTTTTTGAGTATACAGTGCACCTTTTTACCACTTGCCGACCAAACGCCAAGTCTATCTGAAGCTAACAGACATCTCTTACAATCTACAGTGCTTACATCAAATACACTGCGGGAAAGTGTCCTTGCCCTAGGTATTTCAAAACATGACCTCTGGCTGATCTCTACTGCATTTTAGGCATTAACAGACATTGTAGGCTGTACGAAAACATTACAGGACATCGACGTTAATCTTCGTTTGTTTTCGCAGGTACCCCAGCATTGAAGGAATTTGCAACAATCTGATTAACCCTTTTTCGGGTGCAGCGAAAACTCCGTTCAAAAGACTTTTGCCGCCAGATTACGGGGATGGCAAATCGGTAAGAATCAAAGTATTTTGCTTTAATTCAATCACTCTCCTGGAAAACAGTTGAAAAACAGTAGATAGATTTAATTGAAATTTTACGTGATTACTGAATATATTGTTTATTGATCTAAAACTCACATAAAACTTGAAACTTGAGAAAATTCAAAGTTCTCATTAAATCAGCGGAGGCGCCTAACATTCAAGTGCTGAAGTTATCTACTTCTTTCGTGATTTCAATAAACCATGTCAAAAATCGAAAGCCTGTTTCGTAGTGACGATTGATGCGTAAAGCGCTTATCAGATGTTTATGCACTGCCGTGGATCATAGGATCTTGCTGCGAAACGTCTACGTTCAAAGCACTTGTTTGTACAATTGGATGGATTTCTCTGAAACGCTTCAGTTCGCGGATTCTTTTCGATGGTTTAAAATTCGGTGCTTTCCACTCATCAATTCACCGACTTAAAACGCAAAACGAGTCACTCAAACAATAATGCTCTGCTTCGCCGGGGAAAACTGTTTGACAAAAATAGTCTCTTAAATTGTTAACGAAAGACTTGACTGCGTTGTTTTCGGGGATTGTTGATTTGCAAATTTTGACATGTCACCAACGCTCATACAATTGAGTGGAGATCAGATCATTCAATCAAAGGTGAATGCTGATTGTACTTAACTCTCTTTTAACAAATGGCATTAATTTGGTGCATTTGTAAAAGTGCGGCTCAGCACATTTTACATCAAGGTGATGTCCAATTTTTATTGCAACTTTTTACGTTAAATTTTGTAAAAACAGCGAATGTACGGAAAAGAACATTGGCTGCAACAAACAGCTTGATTCGTCTGGTGTGCATCTGCTGTTTGTTATAATATCTTCTCCTTTTGGTGAGAAACCATGCGTTGTTCTGGGATGTTCTGGGACGACCTACAAGATAAAATAAGCATCGCTAAAAATCACCTTCAGTAATTATCCAATATTAACTACCAAATACGTTACCCTTTACAAACGAAAATACTTATTTAATAGGATATACAT
>JGI24021J15306_10009905_pt1 | contig 11791 bp, 10 predicted proteins | sample Ectturendosymbi1_FD_15306 | JGI IMG/M metagenome (IMG submission 15306)
CCCGTACGCGAGTCATCTGCAATTCATTCTTGAACTTTCAAGACCAGAATCATAAGAGCCCTTCCATTTCTCGACGTCATTGTCGTATTATTATCGCGGAGACCCAGACCTGTCTTCAAGCGTTGATCTTGCTCAGTACTTACAGCACAATACACAGTGTGTACATTTCCAGTGATAAGGCAAAATATTACTAATATCAGAACGGGCGTCGGTCTAATAAAGCATTTATCACAAATATTTTGCAAATGCATTGCCGAAAAAATGAAATATTAATATTTTCCTTCACAGGAACCTATTTCAGCGAAAAAAAGGCTAAAAACCCAAAAAGCTAAACAAATTTTTTAGGCCAACCGACCTGAGATGAAGCCAAAAAAAGGCCAACCAAAATGAAACGAGGCCAAATTTCTAAAACTTTGCCTAAAAAAGGCCAATCTGGCAACCCTGTCCGAGCTGCCTTTTGCAAATAAATGTTTTGTGAAATAAAAATCATATCATGTTGAATGTTTTTTGAAGCAATGGATTTGCATAGAACATTCAATTTGAATTCCAGTCAAGTGGACAGTTCCAACTGGAGAATAATTTCAAACGAACGAAAAATTGTCCAGCAACTCGGGCTCATGCGAATGAGCCTAGTACGCAGAGGACTAACCAAGGGCATACGCATGGGGGTTAGGGTTAACCTACCCCCCTGAGTTTGATATTTTACAAAAACTTTATTACCTTCGCAAAGGAGATTAATTATTTTCGCACACTTTTTGCTTGTTAATTTGTCAACTTAATGCAAATCCCACGGAATTAATTTGCATGAAAATTTCAAGGAATATAAATGAGCCAAAAAGTAATAATGAGGTTTTGGTGGGAATCTGAATTATCGTCTGCGTCCAGACACCATCTCACTACTTTTTGCAGACCTTTCGTCCACTACACATGTTTCAAATTGTGTTCCGCCATAGTTCACTTTGTCCGAAACAATTGCATTTATTTTGTCTGCTAAGGCTGATCAGCGCAAGCGCTGACGGCATTGGCTACACTACCAATTTCTGTAGCATGATAGAACTGTTGCACGAGCTCAAAAACAGCGGTTTTTAACATAGAAGCATTCAAGCAATTGATGATGTCTCAGCGGGGTAAAAGAAAAACTAAAAGTTTGCTAGACTTCTATACATAAAAAAATTGAAAGTTTTCTTGCGTGCTTTATGTACATTCTCAATTCTTGTGTAGTCGACTGCTGGCATTCGACAAGACATCAGCACAGCCTCATTTTGCACTTGCAAATTGCTCTGACGCAGCGATGAGTGTGTTTTACTCCCCTGTTTCAACACGCAGCCTGATATTTTTGCAGTTGTGAACTGGTGTCGTAGCGTTGATTGTATTTTCCTCCAATATCCTAACTTGGAGCGCTGATAGTTTATCAGTGTAATGACACATCAAACAAGGGAGTGTGTGTAGAAGAATATGCCTATATTGTCAACGAACTTCGCCAAACTGTTGGTTTGGAAACGTGAATATGACGTCAAATCGTGACGTCACAAACACCGCACACCAAATACAAATGACCACCATATGTCACTGAATGAAACCCCCCCATGAAAAATTTCTGCGTACGCCACTGGGACTAACTACTGGCTTTATCATTGCTCTGTAACGTGCGTTACGTAACAATAGAAAGTTCTCACGAGAATTTCTCATTCATTGTGACGTAACAGACGTCACAGAGCAACCATAGTGCCAACCTAAATGAGAGAAAATGGAAATTCCAGTGATGCAAGCCTCGAACGGTTGCATTCGGTCAGTATAGGCCAGAGATGAACAAATCTGCTGTATGTATGAGCTGCATATCGGAAAACCCAAGTTACAAAGAGCCACAACGTAAAAAATGTAAAAACACCAATTTATTTGCAATCAACACTTCTGTGACATCATAATTCTTTTTGGAACGACTTGCAAAAGTAATGCTGTACGGCACGCTAGCTACCACAGTACCATTTTGCAATATTTGTACACTTTGCAATAGAAACAAAAAATAAAAAACAAATACATATTTTTTCGGAAAGCTGAAAGAGCCGCATGCAACGGTTTGAAGAGCCGCAGTTTGGCCACCCCTGGTATAGGCTAAGTTGCGTGATGAGCCCGAGTTACGCTGTTGACTTGGAGTCGCCCCTGAGCGTTTCATATTTCAATTTGGGGGCGTTGGAGCTTTTTTGGAAGAGCTAAGACCACAAAACCACCTCGTGGTGATGGGAAATAAATTTCGAGCCCCTTGTGACAATGTGGGCCCCAGCAATTGAGGGGCATGTAGGGCGGTTGATGCGACTCTGTGCTTCTTTTCATACCGTATTAAACTGTGGCTTACCGCTATCAGCAGCCACTGTCTCGCTGCATTACCTGCCACAGACGTCTGCACTCAACCATTCACATGCGGCAAAACGCCTACAACCATGCGTATCTGAAGAGTAAGGAAGGAGTCTTTGGCCCTCTGGATTTTGAAATTTGACATTTTTCTGTCAAATTTTTAGCAGTAAAAGGTTGTTCTCTTAGTTTCGAGTGGTAAAAGGAAATTTCACCGCTTCTGTCACCCTCTGAAAAAATCCACTATTGGCCACCCTGGACAAAACCCTTCCGACACCCACGCCTACTAACGTAACGTGAAGTGAATCTTCAAAGATTTGTTGCCATGTTATTGTCACCCAATAAGGACCATTAGTAGAACAATACGCTCCCAAGTTCAGCAACATTTCCTGCAGGAAATAGAGCGGATTTAAAAAACTGCAAGCTCATCACTGCATGGTACCAGTACAGTGAACCTGGTTCTTGCGCAGTGTGAGTGTCACATCGGCAAATAAACTGTCATTGCAAGAATTAGGTCAAACAAGCTGCTGACGTCAGGTTTTCTACAAAATTTTGGTTCTTAGTCCCAACTTTTAGGGGGGCGCATGCCCCTGCGGACGCCCATACTGCGGAGATATTCTGGTTTGTTGTGATGCAAATTGCAAAAACTTCAAAAGGAAGTCACATGACGTGTAACTCCCTCAGCCATTCTCAGGAAGGTAATGAAAATCATATGAAAACCTGAATTGGTCAGTTTTTTACATACAAGCGGATTAAGGTAGATTACATCTTAAAAACAAAAAAGTTTCAAAACAGAACACTCAGTTTGCATTTTATGAAATCATTTAACATATCCATTGCCAAGACTTGAAAAAAGAAACTAAAGTAACAGCTGACGCATTGACCACAGCTTCATTCATCAGCAATGCATACGAGTATGTTGGGTTTATGGTATAAGTTGCAAAGGCTTATGATATAAATTTTTGGAGTATCCCTGGCGTTCCACAACAATTCATGGACGTCAAAGTCTAGTTAACTACCATTTCGGACATTAGCGTTGAAAAACATGTTGGTGGAGCTGTTGTGGTGCACTCAAAACGAATATATGCATCAAAGCCGTCGTTCGTGAGTATTTACAAAGTTACGCGCAATCAAAATATCAAAATGTCACCTTGCATAAGGCGAGTTCACCTGCATGCACAGCCACAACATGGTGGCAGCAATGCTGCGTGAGAACTGCTGAGTCATTGCATCTAAATCCGAACTTTAAATCCAACTCTAAAACCCCAACTCTAAATCCTTAGGCTTTTAGATTAAGGGTTTCAGCGATTTGTGGCATTACAGTTAGGGTTTTAGGGTTAGGGTTTTAGGGTCCCTGAAACACTAATCCTAAACCCTAACACAAAAACCTTGCGTCCTCAGATGCAATGACAAAAAGTCCTCACGCAGCGTTGCCACCACCATGTTGAGGCTGTGCATTGCATGGCAGCTGAAGCGGTGAAGTCCCTTACACAAGNAAAACTTTCCTTGCGTGCAACTTCGTAAACACTCACCTCCGGCGNATTTCATGCATATATTCCTTATCAGTGCATCGAACCGAGTCCAGCAACATNTTTTCAAGGCTGTTTTGCGAATTGGTGNTGAAATGAAATTTCACTTTTATTGATTTCTATCTTCAAATTCAACCTTTACCTTCCAAAGGAAAATACTATGTCAAGGAGTGAGAGAGACTTCTCTTGACTTACTGTCTGTTTACGTCTCTACGTGTTTGCTTGTCATGGAAAATCGTTTTGATGCGATGTTGTGTTCTTATTCGGGTAACGAAATTTCAGATACGGGCCATATTAATGGTTCATGCAGGGCGCATTTAACCCGCGGGCCACAGGTTCCTCACCCTTTGTCTTAGATATGTGAGGTCCAACGCACCTACCCGTTAGCAGATTTTATTTGAAAAAGGCTGATGATGCCTACATGATAGTTGAAATACATACTCTGTAATCTTAGTGTCTGATTCTTTGCTGGGAAAGGATTCTTTTCGATAGACAAAGACTTCCTGTATTTAGGAAACCAAAATAATTTAGGAAACCTTAATTATACAAAAACGCTCAATTATTCTTTCCTATTAATTCGCTTGGAAATAACCTCCATGAGTAAGGATTTATGCGCATGCGCAGTGTGTGATGAGCTGATCAGCAACTTTGGCCGAAGCTAAACAGCTGTTTTTCACTTGTTTCCAACAAATACTGGTAAAAATCTCGGACGCTGAAGAGAGTGTCTACTTTTTGAATAACCCTATTGGCAGTGGCATATCTAGGGTATGGCAGCCATGGCACGTGCCATGGGCGCCACTTTGACAGGGTTCAAAAATTGCTTTGCAAAAATTAAAAATTTTATTTACAGTTTCTTGAACCTCGATTTNTTGCCCCATACAACCTCAAACTGCAAAGCTGCATCAACATATCCNGCCCATATCTAATGGATTAAGTGCGGNGCATCTCGGAAATTTGNGCTGGCGCATCGCGTCACATGCCCAGAACACGCAATCAAANAGTAATTCATAAATGCAGATACGCACAATCAACAATAGAGTGAACCTTTTGACATCTTTTTTCATTTTTATCATCTTTTTTAATGTTAGCTTCAATTTCAACATCTTTTTAAGTTTTTGAGTTCTTGTTCGGATCTCCCATAAAAGTCGCAGCTAAATCTTAACATCTTTTCAAGTTTTTATACTGTGTTTAACATTTTTACCACACCCAATTTCCTCAATCAAACTAAATCCACTCAATCACGTATATAGGCATGTTCTCTTCATCTGCAATATTTCCTCACCAGGTTTTTGTGACGGCGCATCACGTCACAATGCCTAGAGCGCGCAGTCAGCAAGTACTTCAAAAAAGCAGCTACGCACAAGCGACAATAGAGTGACCCTGGTCGAGCAGTGAATTTCTATTTTTACTTGCCCGTTGCACTTGTAGACTTGGCGTTCTTTCTGTTGAGTGTTCGAATCTCACATGAAAAGCCGCAACTGAAAAGGCTAAGTCAGTCCGTGCAACTGCTCCATTTCAGACAAGACTATATTAGTCAGAATCTGGTTGAGACGAGTTTAAGTCCGTGCCTGTGACAATCTTTCTGTTACGCAAATAACTGTTGTTGTGTTGTTGAGGTCCTACAAAATTGCTTAAACTGCTGCGGCCCACTCCGACTTCATGAAACTTTTTCGATGGCCATTATTATCCGACAAATAGGCTGAATGCCATGCTCCAGTCCACAGACTATGAGCATTAGTTAGTCTTAAAGAAATCAGCAGTTGCTACCGTTACCGTGCCAGCTGAGCAAAAAATATTAACTCATGAAAGAAGACATTTGTTAGTCTTGTTTGGAGCTAGCTTTTTATTTCCAAATTTGGCTTTCTGTTCGATGTCCAAGGCCTTGTTACGGTCCCGACTGTCAGTGACAATTTAGGAGCTGTGTACAATTCATATGTAGATGTCATGAAATTACACGAGAAGTTTCTAGAATGCAAAATGCTAGTTTGAAGTCGTACAACAATTATCGCGTCCTGGAGTCCTCCTGACATTCTTCGAATTGCTTTGCAAATGATGCTAAGGATGGCAATATGTGCTGCAAGCTGCGGGCAATCTTTCAATAAACTGAAACTGGTCCCTTAACGCCTGCGGGCATAACAATAAGTCAAGGCAGATTGTGTGATTTAGCTTTCATAAATACAGAAAGGGACGAAACAGAAAAATCTGACGTTGATGAAATCATAAACTAATTTGCTTCGATAAGGGCACGGTAAGTGTTGTTTAAATTAGCATTTTTGTATAATTTTATCAGAACAGGCTGGGTATATTGTTGTTTCGATGGAATTGTGTTTTTCGAACACCAGTGATACATACATGACTTGCATTGATTTATTGCACAATTCAAATTAAATGTGTTTCATCCTAAAAGCAATTGTCGTTTGCAGTTGCAATATGTTTTTGACATTTTTTGTATGATATACAATTTTTTCAGGAAACATTATGTAGGCCTATAAATTATGATAACGTTGATATTCTTCATAATAAAAATAAATAGGCATAGAAGCATTATATGGTCCTTAAGGATAACTGGCATTGTACAGTATTTGCTGAAAAATTTGAAGCAAAAATAAACACAGCTGTTTTCCAATTAAAAAAAATTATTTTCTTCGTGGTTTATCTTTCGTAAAAATTGTGCCTATATCTAATATTGAAATTATTAGGAAGGACGCACATTTGAATTTTGCCATGGGCGCCACAGTGCATAGATGCGCCACTGCCTATTGCAAACACTTTTTACCAACCTACCTTCAAAGTGTAAATGATTGTGGTGCAAATGTTGGTTTTGTATTAACATAAGTAAGCTGCTTTCATGTTTTGGAGTTGACAGTAGCTGCAAATAAATTGATGTATTTCATACATAAAAGATAATGCATTGTTTAGGACAATTCGTTGCTATCCACGTGACATGCTGTCATGACAACAAAGTATGTTGCCAATCAACAGTTTCGTTGTTGCAAGAAAACGTAGATTCAAATGGCAAAAAATGATATTCTTGTCTTGCAAAGCGCAGACACTGTTTCGCCATTCATCGAAATATGCTTCAAAAGCTACTTTCAAAGTGGTGGCTAAAATTTTTAATTTTTCTTTTACTGTGTTTGGAAAAAATATTCTTGAAACATATTCTTTATTTAGCATTTTGACTTCAAACGTGTCTTAGATTCTTCACACTCAGAAAAAGAGTAAACGCAGGAATTTGCATTTTACTTTCCTGTGTTCTTGACTTTACCTGTTGTAATGCGTGACATGCAAGGCATCAGTGCATTGATGAATGATCTGCTTTTCATCGAAATAGAGAATTAACATGTAGATGCACCTCAAATTACAGCTCAACGGCGGAGATCAAATCTGAGGGAGGTCCCTGGATTGAAAGATAGTTGCGCTTCGGACAATGAAGTTTCTGATCATGTGTCTCGGATCAGATTACAGTTCAAGAGAAATGACTTAATCCGTTGGGACTGTCTCTCAAACTTCCCTGATATGAAGATTGAGTTTGGACGTTTTTCTAAAATTCATTTTGTTTTTCAGTTTCCAGTCGGTCTTGAGAGTTTGCTCGCCATTGGTGGTTTCATAACTCTCATTCTCTGCATTGTCAGCGCAGTTTATTGCTGCAAAACCACTGCTTCAGCTGGTCTGGGAGGTTGTTGTGGAAGTTGTTGTGCAGGATGCTGTGCTGAGCAGGTCGTATTTTTATCACCGCATGCATTGTTGTAAAGCACTAAATGTTTTCATTTGATTATTTCTATAATTTGGTTAAAAATTTCCCACATTCTAACAATCTTTTCAAACTAGTGAACCAAAATTTTTAAGCCTTCAATCAATAATTTTTTCAGTGGCGTATGGTGGTCGTTGTCACTGGGTGTGCGCTGTTTGTTACGTCACACTGTGAATTCAAATTCACGTTTCAGATCCAACGTTTTGGCGAAGTTTTTGATAGAATGCATATCATTATGCACGCACTCTCCTCACTCATTGTTGCATAACTGAATACGCCATTGTATTGACTTTGAACTATTAACGCTCCAACTTAAAATGCAGGTGCAAAATACACATAACGCTACCGCCAAGCAATCACAATTGCAAAAATATCAGACTGCACGTTAAGACCAAGGAGTAAAACACACTCAGACCTACAACAACGCGGTTTACAACTGCAAAAATAGTCGGAACGATTACCTGTTTGAATGCGATCAGTTAAACTCAGAAGGTGTGCGTCTCGAATAGCCCACACCCAAGGTTGCCAGATCGACACAAGGGAGTAAAATACACTGAGCCCTGAAAGAGCTCAGGTCACAACTGCAGAAACAGGCTGCGGCTCTGCGCAAATGTCTTGTCGATGTCGAGTTTTCGAGCCCTGCAGGTGTTCGCTTGAAATGCCGCACACCCTAGTTTGTCAGATAGAAACATACAAGGGGAAAAATTCTGCACGGGAGCAGCGCTGGTCACAACTGCAAAAATAGTTTTCGCAAATGTCTCTTCGATTACGAGAGCAGTTGAGTAGGCCTACAGACATATGGCGCACACCTTCGCGCTGGAAAGTGCATAATTAGCTTTATAGCGTTTTTGTGATTTTACCTTGATCGCGCGATCTGGAAAATGTCACGTCATGTTTAGTTTCACAGGGTGTGCACCGCACGCCTAGCACACCCAGAGTATACGCCCCTGAAATTTTTGTAGCTGTTAACGAAGCATTTTCAGGGAAATGCAACAGCACTTCTGTCATAGTATATGATGATGCAATTCCACTTGACTTGTTATCAGAATCATGCATGGAATGCTTTTTGTTCAACTTTTGGAAGCAAATCTGGCCTTCACTTGTGGCTGAAAATAATCGCAACTAATTCTCGGCAAAATATTTCAAAATGAGATGAAATTTCACCTGAAATGCTGTTTCTGATAAAGACGTTTCTGTCTCTGTCAGCGGAGTAAATTCACAACCGTTGATAAAGAGTGTTGCACTCCGACAAGGGTGTGTGCTGCTGCCATTCATCTTCAGATTCTGTATTAATTGTATTGACGGTCACAGCCGAGTCGACGAGGGTGTTATTATTGCAAGATGCAAGATCAATTGCTTTCTTTCTGCGATCGATTTGATTCTGTTTGCGGCTTCTCAACCAGACATTCAACATGCACTTGATCGGTTTTCTGCTGCGTGCAAGAAAGCCGGAATGAAAATAACACTACATATCCGAGGTATTGTGTCTGTCCAGGAATCCAAGTTAGTGTACGTCGCAAGCAAGGGGCAATGCACTGCAGCAGGTGGAGAAGTTCAAGTACCTTGATGTGGAATTCATGAGTGACGGAAGACAGAACAAGGAGATTGAAACACGGAGTGGTTAAGCAAATCCAGTTCTGCGTGAATCCTATCGCTCTGTGGCCACAAAACGGAAGCTTTCAAACACCGCAAAGCTGTCAGACTTTAAATCGGTCTTTGTTCCGATCCTCATTTATGGTCAAGTATTTTGGATAATGACTGAACGAATATCATCCCAAGTACAAATAGCAGAAGTGGGATTGTTGCAAAGAGCTCACGGCGTGACACTTCTCACGGCGTGACACTTCGCGACAAGTGCGCAGGTGCAAAAATCGTAATACCCCGGATGTCGATCCACTTCTCCCAATAGAGAGATCCCAGCTACTTTGGTTCGGTCGTGCGACTAGAATTTCCCAGGAATGACTGGCGAGTTAAGTACTGTTGGCTGCACCCACTGTAAAGCGTTCCAGAGATGGACAAAGGACGAGGTGGAATCTCCCATCTTGTTTGGTCCCATCATGGTGTGGAGCCAGTAAAATTATCTGAGATTGTTGTTGATTGTGACGTATTTCGGGTCCTCCTAGGACTATGATGTCCACGCTCTTCCGAGAATGTCCGTAGAAGAAAAGTGGTCACGATAAAAACATTTTTTACGAAAGGAGTTGGTCAACCGGATGATTTCTTTGCATCCAACGCTACTGGTTTTTGTTCCCTGAAAACTTCAAATAATTATTGCGATACAATGTTTGAAGCAAATTGTTTCCATTTTTTACTTTTCTTGCAGCTCTTCAGAATATGGACGTTTCTTGCAGTTCAACCTTTTTCCAGTTACCGATTCTCATAAAAACAGATTCTTTAAAATCTGTCTCTTGTTAGTGAAGTTGACTTAGTAACAAGTAAATGAATTGCATACCTTTTATATCACCGCATTCAACATGCAGCACCTTAATATCGATTCTCTGTAATATTTATGAACATTGATTCTGATGTACCGCATTCCAAGAAGCAGATTATAGTCAAAGATATGTGCAATCAAATATCGCCACAGATTGCAGGAAGAAAAGCTGCAGATCAGGAAGTAATGAAGCTCAGAGAACAGTTGAACCACATAACCCATTAACTTTAAGAAATCTTTGAACATGCGTTTAATGAGGATGATAGATAGTCACTTGAAACCAATCCCGGGAATTAACTCCGCACTTTTGAGTGTTTTCAGCACACTGAGAGAAAATACATGATTTTTTAAATTTTTTTTCTAATCTAGAGCAGCATTCACGTTAAATCTTTCTGGCCTTTGAACCTGCAGTGAATGCTCCATACTTCATCCTTCTTAGATGTCACAACCATTAAATCTTTGGAAGTTGGTTTTGATTTTTTCGAAAAAATACTTTGATCACGAATGTTTACTAAGACATTTCATTTGGATGTTACAGCAAGTCTATGTTGGTGGTCAGGCTGCATATCATGTGATCGGGAATCAAGGGCCCCAGCACGTCCAGCCTGGAGTTGTTCAGAGCTATCCTTACGCTGTTGCAGGTTTGTACACGGATTACTTTTACTTTATCATTTTTTAATTTTTCGAACAATCATAAAAGTTGAACTATGACTTTGAACATTTAACAGATTGCTTCATTTTTTCAGAATTAATTCTTGTTACACAAGCAGCGTAAACATGGCAGACTTTATTCTGGAGGTGAAACAAGCTAATTGAAAAAGCAATAAAATCTTCTTCACAAAGCTTGTTTAGTATTTATTTTATCTCCATATTAAACACTCAGGTTTTCAAGGAATATATGTTTTCAGAGAAAAGAGTTAGTGGGTTGAGCAAATTCATCAAAAGATTGTGTCCATGAAAAGCATGATGCAACGTTGATTTTATCATAAAAAGACCAATTGATAATACTCTTGCTGAAATAAGTTAAACTTTTCATGCTTTTCACTCCGACCAAGTATTTCTTACGTGTTTGTTTCACCCACAATGCTTAGCTGCTCAGTACGTAAATGATCATGTCACTTCTTTGTACCACTACTGACCTTTGCAATAGTGACCGCGAGCACGGGATGAAGAAATGAATCAAAAGAAGACAAACATCAAAATTTAGATAATTTCACTGAGGATAGAAAAAATCAGAAAGTAAACAAAATTATAGTCGGAAAATAATTTCAATAAAATTTTTTGTTTTTCAAAGGATAAATGCAACTTGTTCAGGATTGAACTTCAAATTTATCTTTCAGTGCATAAAGCATTAACTTCATTTCAATCATCAAAAGAGAAAATTTTCAAAATTATCGGAAAGTAATGCAAATCTAAGTGTTAGGTTTGAAGTTCCATCAAAAACAAAAAATATCAAAATTTCAATATGATTTATATCACACATCTTTTGAGTGAAAAAGAAGAAATTTATCAAAAATTTTTCTACTAATCTTTCAAGAAGCTTTGGATGTATCTTTCTACTGTACATGATTTATGAGAAAACCCATGCCCTGAAATATTGTGAACCTTGCATGTGTTATTTTATTTCAGGGCAGCCAACAATGTATCCTTCAAACCTTGTCACTGTCGTTCACCCCATTGCTCCTGGATCAAACCAGCAAGTTGCTGCAGGAAATCAGCAACCAATCT
>JGI24021J15306_10009906_pt1 | contig 11791 bp, 9 predicted proteins | sample Ectturendosymbi1_FD_15306 | JGI IMG/M metagenome (IMG submission 15306)
ATTTCAAATGCAAACATACCTTTCTGTTAGACCCATCTGAAAGATCTCACGAAAACCTTTCTTGCAATGTTTTACCTGTCGACGTACCTTCAGTGGTCCGCGAGTTATCGTTGTAAAACCGCCGAGCAAGACGATAAATCGGCTTTTGCGGTCCCTAAAGGGTTTTAAAACTTTTCAAGGTGTCAACATTTAACCAATGTCTTTGTTTTTTCCACTTTGTGCTTATTTGCGCATGAAATCTGGCAACGTTGAAGCGGTTGGTAGGATACAGATTTGCAAAAAAAAAAATTTCACAAAGCAGCTTCATTTACAACATTGGTAGGTTTGGTTTTCGCAAGGAACAAACTTTTGCAATTACAGCATCAGCCAAGGCATTGATGGGTTTATATCTTTCCAAGCAATAAAGATTGTACCAATGTTCGTAATTTTTCAAATTGTTGCTTGTTTGCGCACGAAATTTGAAGCGTTTGGTAGGCTACATTGAAGCAGTTGATATGCTACAAATTCGAAAGAAAAAATATCTCGCAAAAAGGCAGCTCCATCGATAATCGCAAATTAATACAGCGTAATTGGAAAGAATGTTATATTTAAAACTTTCATCAATATTTGAAGCACTGTAGATTGCATGAGGGAAGGGTTTAGGCAAATCGGCAAGCCAACGTTTGATCTACCACAAGCGCTAAACCGACTCTTGCGCTCACACGCGCCTCAGACGACGGATAGTGCGAATTTTTGCGCTTTGGCAACTTCTCAAAGGTGACCTGTGAACGTGCGAAAATTTTGAAGACAATTGCCGAAAAACATTCCGTTAGGGAATGTTTGGCAAACCAATTCACCAACCGAAATGGAACGTGGATTTATTAACTTGGGCTATTTTCATTGGGCCTTGTCAATGTTCATATGTTTTCGTTTCATGTCTGGCCTTTTGTGTTCATTTTGCAGGTGACCTGAATCACAAAATATCATTAGTAGTAGGCGGTTAGCACAACTGGTAGGTTTTCTGTATGCTTTCGAATGAATCAGCCGACTGCGCTCTGCTTTCATCTTTTTTCGTAGTAGGCATCCTCTCCAATACGTTCTCTCGCACTTTACTCGGTCGGGCTCATCCGTTAGAGCCCGAGCTGCCCTCTGCCATTTAAGTATTTTTAAAAATATAATTCATATCACACTGAGTGTTTTTTTGAAGCAATGGATTTGCATAGAACACTGAATTTAAATTTCAATCCGGTGGACAGTCCCCACTCGAAAATTATTTCAAACGAACGAAAAATTTTCCAGCAACTCGGTCTAATATGAATGAGCCTAGTACGCACAGAACGAACTGGCGTTATCATTGGTCAGTGACGGTAGATGATGAAATGGATGCCGATTTTGCGCATTTGACCTAAGGTAACCTCGCGCGATGAAAACGCTGGAAACACTTCTCGTTTCTGCGACAAGTTAGGGTCGGAGGGAAGTTTCTGCTGTACTCGACTGATTCCGTTGTAAACCTAAAGTTTTAAACCTTACACCTAACCCCTAAACCCAAAGCCCAAACGTAAAGCAAAACGGAAAATATGAAGAGAGAAGTGTGGATATTTGTGCAACAACTACTCCCAAAACGAAACTCTCAAAGCTGAGAGCCGAACCAAAAAGCATTGGCATACGAGCCCTGAAACATTTCTGTTAGGCTACGAGGTCACTGTAGCCTGACTGATAAACTCAGCGTTTTATCCGAGCCGCTTCATGCCAGGCGGATCCGCAGTTACTACCTTGACGCAGAAATGACCTCAGGTTCGAACATGGGGGCGCCAAACCCGCTTCTTGCCCCGGGCACCATCTAACCTCGTTACGCCCCTGTAACCGCCCCTCACCTGACCAGTGAGCACTCTGGGCAAAAAAAATCATATCGCAAGCATCTAACACGGCAAAAAATTGTTAAAATTCCTAGTATTTCCAGAAACACATTCTCCCATTCTCTAAGAATCTCAGCTAGAGCCTCGCGTTTCTAGCAAATGCCGTACACTTCTATAAACAGCCTCTCAGTGTTGTGAACATCATGTTAGAGTGGCCTGATCTTCGTGTGATGTTCTCACTGATTTCTCTTTCAAAAAGATTTTCAAAAGATTTAAACGTAAAAGCATCATCACACCTGAAGACGAAGGTTCCTAGTCAGTTGGCCACCTCTGCAGAGAACAGAAGCTGGTTGAATAATATGAGAAGTAAAATTTCCTCATTGTGAAGTTAATTTGTGTAAACCGGCACGTTAGAAATTCAATGAGTAACTTTTGTTTGTGGCAAGTTTCCTGAGTAGACGTGCCTATGATGTGTTTATTGGAACAAGACGGAGCATCCTGTTTAAAAGTAAGTGTTGATACACAGTTAAGCAAATTGTTGAAAACTGCAAGTGTTCAAAACTGGATTAAGCTCCTTCTTCAAAAAACGAATGAAAAGCACACAGTTAACCGACGATTTTTGAAAGAGATTAAATCTTGCAAATAATTTTCAGCCGAATCGCCCGGCATTGTTGCATACGTCGACGGTTGCCGGTGATCTCCGGAAATTTCTCGTTTTTAGTTCCATTTAGAAAAATCCTTCGCCACATGTGTTGGTGCAAGTTTGAATGGCGTGGATAATGCTTGTTTTAATTTTACTGTCCACAGCAACGTCCAGAACTCCGTGTATCATCGGACGGGATGTGACACACGCCCAAGTGAACATCAAGGGAAAGTTGTTTACTTCTGGTATAATGCTGGTCAAGACGACGGCCCGGTTTGACTCGGAAGTATGCGAGGATGCGACTATATCTTTTCCTCAAATCTTCTGTCCTCGTAATGCCGGCCGCTGACTACCGGCTTTACAATGAGCGGATGTCGTCACTGAACAACTAATTTCTGAAACATACTTCCCGTTGTTTACCAGACTTCTGAAGCAGTCGTAATTGTGGTCGTGAGGCAGCCATCCTCTCGCCCCTTACCTGACCTGCAGATCACTGGTTGACGTTTTTTATGAACGCAGTTAAACTCGTTAAGCTGTTGCGAATTACACCCTTGCACTCGTTGAGGTTAACAGCTTGAAGAGCGTTGCGCATCAACAGCAGGTGGTGAACCTCAGTCTCCGCCACTGAGTTTCTCAGAACATTGTTGGTGATCTGCAAAATTTCTGCATGCTGCATGGCGCTCATATCGCGCGATTGGAAAACGATGTCAACAACGGGAACAACTCAAATATTTTTGGTTGGTTTGGTAAAACTTCACTGATGGTCCAAGCTGGACATCAACTCTGAAAGAAATAAAAGCATGACAACCGTGTGCTTGGATTTACGGGACAATCGGAAAACTGTTTGCAAAAAAGTAAATAGCAGCATTGTTTTCACGCTGCTGCTTCTTCAGTACTTTTTTCGCAACTGTAGTTTACCAGTTATTTATTGTTAGCTTGGAAGCTATAATGGACATATGAGAATTTTTTTTTAAACAGTTGCAAACTGTTATTATCTTCTTATTTCTTTTGGCTCTTTCGAAAAAGTATTGGCTTCCATCTGTCGTCACGTAAGTTACAAAATATTTTACAGTTGATGTTAGTGACAAAAATTGGCTGAAATGTTTTTTCACATTAGTTTCCTTAAAGCTTACTTCGTAAAAATATATATAATGAACCCAGCAGTTTGAAAGGTTTTATGTCAACAAAGTAGTACATTTATGTGACACTGAAAAAAAACAGCAAGAAGCAAGCAGCTATTTTAACAGGTATAACAATAAAAATGTCATTACCTGCGAAAGCCAACCCGACATTTTAACACTTGAATGTGCCGTAAATAATGGCGCACACAACACGCGTGATTATAATCTAATCCTGATGATTTCTTGAACTTGTCTATTCAGTCAAGTTGGTGCTGTGCCGTGCGCAAAACAGAAATTGCGAAACGTGTTTTTCTTTAACATTTTCGAGCAAAGCGTCACTTCTGCAACTGATCTTATCGATCAACGATCTTCGCACATATTCAGTCCTGTCATGTGTTGTTGATGCTGTGCTCAACTCAAAGGTGAAAAAGTTTGACTAGTCGTCAACGCGGTGTTTGAAAAGATTACACGCATCCATTTAGGCTTGAGCAGTGTTTCTTGCACTCAAACTCACATTCTGATTTTTAACAAGCTCAGCGGTTACCAACAATTTAACCTGCAAGTGCTACAAGATACATGGCCTGAATTCCTTGAAGTACAGTTACCTTCAAATCCAACATGTATACAGTTTTCACCGGGAATGTCATGTTCCAGAGAGCTTCAACTGTGAAGCAAAACGTGCAAAACGATTGACACCAAAATTAAATATTCAGAACAGTCGCAAAAACAGCGAAGAAAATAAACACTATTTACACCCTTTGGCGATGCGTCTAACACACACGAACTGAAGAGTCGAGTAGAAATTTCAAAGTGGCCCGCAACGATCGAAAGCAACCGATGCTCGAAACTGACCGTTACAGCGAAACATCTCTGTTAGGAATGACCAGTCTTGATCACAAGAGTTCCCAAAAAGGCAAAAATGAATTAAACTGCTCTAAAATACTTTTGGCTTTATCTTGAAAGAGTAAAGACTTCAATGTCTAATAAGATTTACAAGTTTTTCACTACTTCAACGGAACCATAGACTGAGGACACCAACTCGAACAGAGTCGGTACGTGGCAGATGGATTGAAACTTTTTGACGGATACATCCAACAGGAACGTCAGCTGCTGAACGCAGGGCGTTCGATCGCTGGCAAATAAAAGCATCGACACCCGATTTTGTCGCAACGATCCGGCCCTTGCCGTAACGTACAGCGTAGACCATCAGTTATACGTCACTGCTTCTTTCTTGAACCACAGTATGTCTGTTGCTTATCAACGGATAAGAGGCGTCGGGCGCATCGGTATGGTCGTCTGATCTGCTGGTGACTATCGCCGATTCGCGCCCATCTTGCGATTTGAGGTTATTTGCATCGTGCTGGTGTCCACTGTCGCTGTGGGCGGAGGTAACTGACGTCACTGGCGTGCCGGTGTTAGTTTGGCTTTTGCGTGGCGGCGGCTGACCGTGCTGATGCTTCCAGTTCCGCCAAACTTTGTTCAGCTCTGCTTGAACTTCTCCGTTCATGAAGCAGTAGAGGACCGCAATCAGTGCGCCCTGAAATACAGCAAGGTGACTCAACTAACTTGCGTTCGGATTTGTTCCGTTGTCAGTAGCAAGATAAACAATACTACATAAATCTGGATTTTCACTGCTGATTCAGAAACTCGAAGTTTTTGAGTGTACAGTGGAACTCGTCTAATTCGTCATCGTTTAATTCGTCAATTCGGTTAATTCGTCACTTTTTCGTCGGTCCCGGCAGAATCCCTATCTTTTGTGTACNTTTCTGTTCGTCTAATTCGCCATCGTCTAATTCGTCAATTTGCTTAATTCGTCACCTCTTTCTATCCCTGNGAAGCGTTTTGTTCGTCTAATTCGTCATTTGCAGTTTCGCTTTNGATGTCNANGCAGCTAGTACNTNTGGGAATTCAAACAAATTAAGGATCTTCATCTGAGAATTGTTGCACCTCGCACTTTGTTTATCGAATTTATACACGAGGTGCGAAGCGCGACCCGACTCCACATTGAGAGAACGCGGAAAAGTTTATTAAAGATTTAAAAGGTGCTAGATTAAATGGAGGAGTCCAGATAGAGCAGGCGAATTAAATGTTGTATTCAACCATAACGTCATAAACTTGTATTTTACAGCAAATAAGAGCACTATGTACGCATACGAGTTACTATAATAAAGTATACGAGCTTCTACGATAGAGTTTTCACCTGTTTGCGTAATTCGTCACTTCGCCTATTTCGTCACTTTTTTCTAATCCCCTTGAGGTGACGAATTAGGCAAATTCTACTGTATTAGTTTTATTGCAAACTTTCCAATAGGCTTTTCTTGAATCAGAAAGATGGGCTAGGCACCAAGCCGAGTTTCCAATCCTTAATTTGCAACCATTGGCTGTATGTCAAAACGTTTGACATTATTGCATTGCTTTACCAGGGATTTCTTTTACCAGGCGTTATTACTTGCTGACATAACTGAACCACTTGGATATATGGTAGTGTCGTGGAATAAAATCACTAAACAGTCTACCAACATAGTTTTTTAAAACTAACACGCTCTCTAAGTTGCGGTCTAAGCACAGAAGCAAATCATTTCACGTTCACCAAGCCGTCCAGATCCAGACTAATTATTTTTTATTATTAACAATTATCTGGTTGAAGCAGCTTCGTTGCGTCATATTAAAAAACCGAAATGATACTGCAGTGTAGAGGCAGCTGGTTGTGCCTAATTCTAATGTCGCCCTATTTAAAATGTGTTTTTTTGTTTATTGCACCCTAAGAAGTCGCTTCTCTGTTTGTAAAGTTGTACATTTTGAAAATAAATAATAGCAAATTTTGCTTTTTATTGCTTCGATAAAGATCTCCGGTAGATCATAAAGCATAGAGAGTGTGCACCTGCAAACCCTACTGAGCAAATCCACCAAGTGAGGTGTGCTGCTGTCTGAATTGACCGTGTTTACGTTTCTTCACAATGTGGGTATAATTGCAATATGTTCCATAATCGTTTTGTAGATGGAACTTACCGATGATATTACCGATGATATTGGGTGTGTATGCAAGGTCTTGTTTGTTTGTATGTTAACGTATGCGTGCGCTGCTATCAATGATGAATAATGAAGCAGTATAACCCGAAAAACACTTTTTGTTCATACAGAAAATACTCGAAGGGGAAAAGAGACACTGCTGCTGGTACAGAAAAAGCTTGCGAAACTCACCTTAAAAATATTTTGTCTGCCACTTGCTGGCTGCAGGGCAGACCCTGAGTTTACGGATCTTTAAAGACGATTGTGGTGTTTGGGTGAAATGCATAACAAAATCTTGTTAATAAAACGCTAACAGTTGTACATCTGCAAGGCCACACTGGCCTTGTTCTTTGTATTTTCGTCTGTGAAACCGATGCGTCGCAACAAAGATACATTAAGGTAGTAGCGAAAACAAAATATTAAGGGGGTAACGAATTCTACATGAATAAGATTTTGGTAATGAGAACGCCTAGTGTTACGTGAGGTCGATTTTCTCTTTAAAAAGATTTGCTCGATAATTCGCTGAGCACAATTCATGAAAGAGACACAGCGCTACAAAGTCATGATTGAAGATGGCTGCCGAACATATTTTTGTCTTCAACAACAATAATTCGCTGAGAATTTCTGGAGTTCACGCCTTTCTGCACCCACGCTTCAGTCGGACAAATCTTTTTCAATAAATCGCAGTGAAAAAAACCTCTTTGGTGATTACGATACCCCTATCTTCAACTACTGTAGCTGTATGTCGCTTGCGAATGATTTAGCAACCCGCCTTTCAAATAGGAGGATGCACGAACTTGGGAGTGACCCTTGCCATTCTCACGAAAAGTCGGATATTTGCTCCCGCAACAGCCATACGACAGTCTAACTGTGCCCGTCGTCAACGGGGCACGATTGCATCGTCGCCTTCCAAGCGGGATTCTCACTTAGAGGCGTTCAGTCATAATCCGTTAGATGGCAGCATCGCATTATTGGCAGCCAAGCACGTGAGCCAAATGCCTGAAACTGCGGTTCCTTTCGTACAGAGCAGAATTACTGTCACAATAACATTTCATCAGTAGAGTGAACAGTGGCGTGCAGAGGTCTGGTGATGCCCTGGGCGACTGCTTGATTGAATGCCCCCCTAACAAACAAATTCTAGTATCGAGCAGTGGCGTATGGTGGTCATTGTTATTGGATATACGCTGTCTGTGACGTCACAATATTACGTCGTATTCACGTTCGTAAACCAACGTTTCGGCGAAGTTTGTTGACACAACATGCGTATTATTCTACACGCACTCTCCTTACTCCTTGTTGTACATTGTGTCACTGTAATGAACGTAAATTATCAGCGCTCCAAGTTAGGAGGCCGGAGCAAAACACTGCACTCAACGCTGAGACAGAGCAGTTCATAACTACAAAAATATCCGGCAACGCGTTTATCCCGGGGAGTAGAACACACTCAGTACTACGTCAGCGCAGTGCACAACTGCAAAAATATAAGCTGTGCATTAAACCAGTGGTGTAAAACGCACTCAACACTACGAAATGGTAGTTCACAACTGCAAAAACATCAGGCTGCGCGAATGTCTCGTCGAATAGCAGCCGAGCAGAGAGTGTAGGCGGCTGGAATGGCGCACACCCAGGTTTGACAGTTTGAAACTTGGTAAACTGCACAAGAATTGAGAATACGCATAAAGTACGCGAGAAATTGTGTGGCTGTTATATGTAGAACTACTGGAGGGACAGAATAAACACGCGGTTGTGTGAGCCGTTATGATCAACCCGCCTTAACTGCCAATGTCGAAGCTCGAAATGATGCACATGTTGGAAGCACAGGTCTTCGGCTGCATTAGCGCACATCAAAGTTTGCAACACCAAAAAACGAAATGGGAAACTAGTGATGCATCAAAACGTCAGTTAAATCAAGCAGGTTGAAAAAAGACTGCTATTGAAGAATATGAGGATTACTGGCACTTGAGTGCGTAAAAATTAGTGTTGACAAAAAACAAGTTTCGAAAAATTAAATCCATGCAGCATGTGTTAGTAGCCTTGATTTTTTTCCCATTGATGATTTTTCCTATTGCAAATCCATGCAGCATGTGTTAGTAGCCATACAATAAGAAAAATCATCTAGTTATACCATTTTAATTTTTGTAATTTCACTCTTTGGATGCCTCCCTGACTTGGATGCCCGGGGCCACCGCCGCGTTCGTCCCCCCCTCTGCACACTACTGAAAGTGAAACTAACTGTTAAGAGTACTTCGACTCACAACGTGCACACACAAGAAAATAACATAAGCAACGATAACATTCACATGACAAACGATGAAGGAGGCGAACAATAATACGAATTCCTCAATAACCCGATAACCAGCGAAGCGACAGAGTGTGATAAACAAGTCTGCGAGGATCTCGAGATGGAAGAAATATAGACTTAAACAATAACAGTGAAATGTGGAAAGACAAGACTGACATTCATTTAAAACTACACGGCTAACTACATTAGTTTCATGAGTGAAATATTGTGCGTATACTGTATAAAAATATTGTTTTCGTGTTTCATAAAAAATAGAATGCAGTTAATAATTCTAAGCAACTTATACCTGGCGTTTATTGAGAAAAGCAACCTCGCCAATCTATTAACCTAACAAATACCCCAAACCTTACGTGACAAAGAAGACNAGACAATAGATGAAGCGATAACTATATGGTCATACCAACTAAAGGAGTTCCAAAAAGAACACAGTGTTATAAGTATAACCAGAGTTCAATACAATAACCGCATCATAAAAATACAGGCATTAAGGGAAAATGAAACGATTAAAATAGTTAGTTGGAAAGACACCGAAGATAATCCTAAAACTAACTGACCTATTTGTATTTATAGCAAAAATGGATCCTATAATCTATGTAAAAAACTATTACGACGAAAAGATCAATATAAGACCCCTCATACACAAGTTACCAACTAAAGAAGTCATTATATGCAGAATGGCAATTGGAGAAATGGAACCCTACGATCAACTGACCACAATACTACACAAAATGTGTACCGACAGAGAAAGAGGGGAAGAATGTATCCAATTAAGGATAATATCAAAAGATCAAGCTACAGTATTATATATTGGAATAGAAATGACTTTCCGAAACGTGAAAATTGAGTACATTCAGGAAATACCATATTATGGACAACCGCTACAAGGAATAGCTTAAAGCAGGGGTGAGCAATTAGCGGCCCGCGGGCCAAATGTGGCCCGCCACATTGTTTTCAGTGGCCTGAGGAAGCATTCAGAAAAGATCTTCAAATCTACATTCCTGATGGCTTTAAGGTGATTGGATGTTTTAAGTAGCACTTGTGTAGAAGTGCGGCATCCTACCTCTACCTAAGCACGCTGGAAACTCAGGTTGGGTTACCAAATACTCGGGGTGGTACGTTTCAACACTAGAAGATAAAATAGCACATAATGCCGATCTAACTCATAAGCAAAGCTTTTATGGCCGTAAATTAGTTTATTACCTAATAAATTTTGCACCTCGACTTTTTATCGCACTGCTCCTTGATGTAGAAAGTGTCATGACTGCTTTTTTTATACTTCCATATTTTTTAAGCTTTTCAATGGCAAAGCAATGAACATAATATGTCTGCGTGATGTGCATCAATCGTGATTCCTTGACTAATGTCGATGAATAGCGTCTGAAACTCTAGTTGTGTCCTGTTATGGTATTGAAATGGTGTATACATCTAGTATACTGCTTCAGGATCGTGAACATCCATTCAGGGTGGAAATAAATTGCTTCAAAAACCTTATGTCTGCATAAACAATGTTCGTGCCAAACTGGTTTAATCTTTTCCCAAAAATCTACCCTGACTGTGTAAAATTGTACAAAAATGTTCATATCAATTGTTATATTCCTTGCTATCTAGACGAATTCGTTTCAATAAACTTGAAGTGTCTCCTTAGACTTTATCTACCGCAGTCGCACAACTCTTTGTCTTACAGTAATGAACACCAACTGTTGTCTCAAACCAACGCAAACAGTAGTAAACTATGTGCACTCAACGCTGTTCTGCAAGTACAGGAGCTTGACCTTAAAAAGCGGGATAGGTGGTATTTTTCTGGGGTTACGCTGCAAAATCGTTTCCTTGGATGTGAAAGGACTATGGCAACCAGAGCAGAGTTTCATTTTAACCAAGTTCGCGCATTCTCTGTCATGCACCGCACGGTTCTTTGCGGATCAGAGCAACACTACAACAGACAACCAACTGGCAACTGATATTTCGGAGGGGCCAGATAATTGCAGCTTGTTGTTTTACCTAACAACTAAACATGTTCTTTGGGGTAGACGCAATTGCCCGGTTACCCCCACCTTGGTTGCGGGCTTGCAGTGACGATATGTACTGGATGAGATGCAACACTCATTGTGCAACTATGCCGATCATCCGGTCGAACTTTCACTTCCATTTAATTTGTCCGCATGTAGATTCACCACAATTCAAACAATTGAGCCATTAACGTCAAACCCAGGGAAGAAAATTAATCGACTGTCGAAGGGTGCTCGCCGAGACAACGTGATCAACAGGCCTTCCAAACTCTTGGTCAAGCTTTGCAAACATCAAGTGAATGTTACCTCGCGCACCAAGAGTAGAGCCATACGTTTCCATTCGGGGTAAACGGCTGGACTGGCCGATTATATTACTGGGGGGAACATTCCCGCTACTAAAAAAGTAAAGAAGAAATTTCCCTAAGGTCAAACAGAGACTTAGCCAGGTTTTATGATTGAGAGGGGAAAAGGGGCTGAAGTGCTCCTAAGTTCACTGTTTCAATGATTATACATTTCGCAATATTTTATTGAAACAGAAAGTTATGAGCAAAAATAAGTTGTCCAAAATTTTCCGCATCCAGGAAATGCGTCAACGTTTGCGAAAACTTTACAAAATCGTCTTGTTCTTGAAACACTTTAAAAATTTTGTTAGCGGAACCAGTGTCTCCTACCGACCGTATGATGTCAAACAAAAGTTTTAGGAAGATATAACCCCATGGCACCCCTCTAGCTCCGCCACTGATAGGCTTACAAAAGTTTCATCAGCAGTTTCGTTTTAGAGCATAAAACTGGGATAGACTTAACAGTTTCATCAACACTAAAAAAGCCTTCAAAAAACTATACATGTTTTATTTCGAGACGTTTCGGATTATTCT
>JGI24021J15306_10009907_pt1 | contig 11791 bp, 11 predicted proteins | sample Ectturendosymbi1_FD_15306 | JGI IMG/M metagenome (IMG submission 15306)
AGAGAGATTGCGAGCATGATCTCTATTGTTGCTTGCTGCCATGGTGCGAAGCTTTGCGCACATGCCGCTCGGGATTTCCGATCGCAACAAAATGGTACTGTTACCAGGATGTGAAGGTCGTGCCAGGGTCAGCCTTCACACAAAGAACGTGCGATCAGTGGGGTTCATTGTAAAAAGGAGGGGATGTTGTTGCAACCTCTCAGGTGGTGTTGCGTTGATTGTGTGATTCACCACAAACAGGATGTGCGTGAAGAATAGCCCATAATATATGTAGCGCGAGCAAGCAATAGAAAGAGAGATTGCGATGTGGAAGCTCTGCCGATTGACTTGTGAATGATTGAACGTAATGACAAGCGTACACGAAGAGAGATTGCGAGCATGATCTCTATTGTTGCTTGCTGCCACGGTGCGAAGCTTTGCGCACATGCCACTCGGGATTTCTGATCGCAACAGTACTTACATAGACTGGCAATGTTGCAATTGGGTTCTTGAAAAATGATAACCATTGATGTTGACACACATTTCAGTTGCCGCCACCAACATACGGTATTAGTTACTGGCACTGTTCAACAGATACAATACTTCACTCTAATCCTGACTTCTAGTCATGGTGACTGCACTACACTTCAGTCCTGTCAGTTTTACAACATTAGATGAGTTACAACAGCATAATACCCACAATGATTTACCAGAAAAACTAAATGCGTGCTCAGTAGGCAAAATATTTTAGTCAGTAAACATCAAAATGTCTAATTCATTGCTGTGGAAAGAGTCTTTTGATGACAGAGGATGAATACTAAAACAGAGTAGGTTTATTAGGTTTGGGTGAATTGTAGGATCACCTAATTTACTAAAACGATAAGTATGTATTTTGATAGACTTGGTGAAATCTGATGTGAACACAAACACATCATGTGGGCAGGTTATTTGTTATGATCACTAGTTAGAAATTATTGACTGCACCTAGTTAGCCCATACTCAGATAATATGTTCAGTTTGTTAGATAACTGTAAATGTAAAATCTAGTTGAAATTCTCTGAGAATTGTATCAGTCCTCTGGGCAAATGCCACATGGATCAAATTTCCCTAAAAGTAGCTGAAAAGGAATTTAAATTTGTTGATGTGGTGATGCAGAGCATGTTATATTTGGTCCCATAGCCAATGCCAAGTTAATGTTTTTATTGTTTATCATAGACTTGAACCACAAGTTGAAGTGTTGAAATGCACCACCTCTCCTCCCAGTCCAATGCAGATCTCCAGCCATTTAGAAATTGTTGCAAAATACTCTCCTTTCTGGCACCTGAAACGCACCAAACTGACTGATGTCAGTGAAGACTGTTTGTATCTTAATGTTTACACTCCAACATTAAACTGCAATGCTGATTTGCCTGTGAGTGCAGTTTGTTGTGTCTCTGCTTGGTATGAGGTCAGATAATGCTTATGTATGTTACTGTTTGTATATAAGCTTTATGCTGTTTGTATATAAGCTTTATGCTGCTTGTATATAAGCTTAATGCTGTTTGTATATAAGCTTTATACTGTTTGTATATAAGCTTTATGCTGTTTGTATATAAGCTTTATGCTGTTTGTATATAAGCTTTATGCTGTTTGTATATAAGCTTTATGCTGTTTATATTTCAAATTTGTGTGGAAATGATCCAGTATCACTTTTCCTTAACAAAGCCTGACTCTGGCATAGTAGGATTTGCGGATCGCTGCTTGATGTGAGTTTAATGTTTCGTATCCACACACAAAATGCAGGGACATACAGCACACAGGGATGGCAGTAGCAAACTGGCATTGGTACAAATCGCTGCTGTTTTCCTGTGACAAAGCCCAAATAAAACCTAGCAAATGTTAAATGTGGGAATGGAGACAGCAAAGGACCAGGAGTTATTTGGGTAACAATGTTCTCCAAGATGAAGCTACTTGTAATTAAGATGGCATAGCTGGATAAATAGCTGAAAGCCTGTTGGTCTTAGTATAATTTGTAGGGCAGGCATAAAGTGTTTATGCACTAAAGGGAGTTAAGATATTTACAAAGTGATATACATTGAAGTTTGTGAAGCCAAACCAGCTAGGTTAAATTTGCGAGAGAAAATGGTAACAGTTCTAATGTATTTTGGTGATAACTTTAAATGGATTGCATCATAACTGTTGTTAGTTATTGCGGCTTTGCAATGCGTGTCACAAACATAAACAGGTTACAATAAGCACTGTCAGTGCTCAAACAGGGAACGGATTTTTATTCAGTGCAATGTGATTAGAAATTTGCATCCTGTTCAGTAAATACATGATATGCAATGTCTACAATGGTAATGTTTAATCATGCATTTTTGTGACTCAAATCACAAAGTAACACGAATGCAGCAAACAACAACATCAAAGATGGGAATTTGATTTCATGTTGATGAGAATAAAATAACATCAGAAACTTCAGGTTTTCACAAGTTAATGATTGTGTTCTGAAATATTGAATCACAAAGTGTTGGCAAAAGACCATGGGTCAAGTTCTCAGCCAACTACAATGTAGTTAGAAGTCAAAAGTGCATCAGACAAAATTCCAACGCAAAATTTTTTGATGTGTATCGAACAAAACAAAAGGAAATTGTTCAGTGAAGATAACAACACAGTGAGTGGATACAGTTCAAACAAAAACAGCAACTTAATGCAATGCTCTTGGTTTAATATGCACATTGCACAATGTAAATAAAAAAACAAAATGAAAAAAGAATCAAATGAAAAACTTTCTTTCATGTTTTTTTGACTCTTGTTCGGTGCATTTTAAGGTGTTTTGGAAATGTGTTCATAACTATTTTTTGAACCACTAGAAAGAAGGTGTTGAAGCTTACCGACCTCAAAAAAGCAATATACTAAAATGACGTAATTACCTGCAAGCACATGTGCTGCTTCAAAATTGTTTTGTGAAAATTCAGTTTATCAAGAGCTTTCCTTGCAAAACTAGTGAGTTTGAAGTACTTTTTGAGGAAGCAGCCCAATTGTTTTTGACATGTACGTACAGGCAAGAAGTAATCCGTTTGTCACAGACCACTCATTGAGCTTTCCTGTTGGACTCAAACAGTTCACACAACTTTCATGTAAACTTGTGCCGTGTCAATTAAGTCTTTGTGTTGAATGCATATGCAGAATATCTGAAAACTAATGGCCTGCTAACTACAGTCCTATCACAGCTTATTAACTAGTCTTCCAGGGCCTGCCATGGCCTTCATGGAAGGTTTTCTGCAAAACATCCTTGCCAGCTATTTTATGGGTTGCTTTCCTGTCACTGTCAGCTGAGAGTTGAAAGTTCCTGAAGCAGCGAGTTTTCCTTTGAGTAACTGAAGCGTACCAAATTTTATATTGTTACAGACACATTCCATGGATGAAGTAAATTTTTGTGTATGCTTAAAAAATAATTTTTTTAAACCAGCATACTGTTTTAATGCAATGGATTTTGCGCAAAGCTTCAATCGTAATCTTTCTTCAGGTTTTATTTTGCATCCATGGTGGTGCATTCAAGATGGGAGGTTGTGTGAGCTACACCGGTGATGTCTTCTGCAGCAGGCACAATCTTCTTCTTGTGGTTGCAAATTATCGAACAAACGTGTTTGGGTTTTTTGAAACCGGCAAAGACACAGTTTGTTCCGGGAATATGGGATTAAAGGATCAGGTAGCTGCTTTAGAGTAAGTTCACTTCAATTACATCTTTTTATGGCCGATCATAACTTCGCCGGCACGGGTTAAAATTAGAATCACGTGATGCTTTCCAATAATCCCGTGGAGTTGCGCACGCTGGGAAAATAGCAAATTTCCATTGTTCAAAACAGGCTGCCAAGTGCATTGATGCGCCCTCTTAACGAAAAGATGTGCAAGTGTGTTTGCAGATTCGCGTCTTGTGTGTGCTGAAAAAAACGCTTAGTGACTCGATTACATTTGATGGGTTCGATCAACTGTTTCCTTGTTAAATGTACAGATTGCCAGAGGACGTGGCCACTTACTTCTGTGCATAAAATAAATATGCGTTTTTTGTCAGGAATCTATGGAAGCGATTGTTTTCATAAATGTTTGGTGTGCATGACGAAGCCTTTCTGACGTGTCTGGCATTTGCGTTTTCGCATCAGGTGGACACGAGACAATATCAGAGCGTTTGGTGGAGACCCTAGCAACGTTACCATCTATGGCGAAAGTGCAGGAGCATCATCAGTGTGCCTGCATCTCCTTTCCCCCATGTCACGTGGCTTGTTTCATCGCGCAATCGTGCAGAGCGGGACCGCCGAACTCCCAGGTTTGTTTTGTACTCTCGCACCAGTGTTCCAAAACTTCCGATTATTTTACTGATTTTCTTGCACTGATTGTATTTCCCGATTTCATGAAGTTGTTCAAACACTCGAAAGATGCGTGAAGTCTTCTAGATTAAATATTTAAAAATTGGAGAGTTTTGGTTCAGGTTTTTTGTGGGAGACGTCATAAGTGGGATAAGTTCAGTTTTTTCGCCCCATTCATCGGGCCCTGGACCCCAACCCCAAGGGCCAATATTTTGCTTCTTTAAAATGAAACGAGGCGAAAATCCGCCTCTTTAGAGCCCTTGGTAAACCTTCTAGCGTTTGTGGATAGGAAGTTATGTCCTTAAAACAACAAAAAGAAATAATTAATTCCCTGGGAATTAATTACCAAATTTTTAGCAGAATTTGCCAACCACCAATAGTTTTTAGCAGAAAAATTACAGTTTTTAGCAGAATTTGCCAACCTACCACCAGAAGGTCCATCGAGGTCTCTAAAGATGCGGATTTTCGTCTTGTTTCATTTAAAGAAAAGAAAAAAAGAATTTTCCCTTGGTGGTTAAGACCCTGGATCAGGTAACCTGACCAAAAAAAGCCTAAACCTATCCTTATTTATTTCGCCCCCAAAAAAACTCAAACCCAAAACTTCGCTTGATTTTAATGGAAAGTCCAAGCGGACCTTCAGAGTGTTTGAGCAGCTCTCTAGCTCAATCGCCTGGCGAGTTGTGGCCGAAAGTGTTGTTGGAAGTTTGCGCCAAAGTTTTGGCTTGCGGGGACTTACAGGGTTGCGAAGATCGGTCAACTCAGAGTGGCAAAGATTTCATTTGTGAAATCCACAGAATGCTCTTTCTAACTTTGGTTGAAAAAGGGTGCACTCAAAAAGCGGGTCTCTTCGATTAAGAATATGAGGTTGAAATAAGAAAGTGCCATCAATTTAATTTGAAACACAGCATTCGTTTCGCAAGCGGCCGGTTTCTGACATTCCTTCGAAACTGGGCTTTCACCTTTTTGTTGTTTTGGGAAACTGGGAGCTTTTATCAAAATCTGCTTCTCGCGCTTTGCATTTTCACGTCACAATCAGTAAAGGGCGGCATGCATCACAGGTACCTTTGATGGTGACAAATCATTGAAGCGGAAAGAGCTGCTTGAGAAGCTCAACATCAGGGATAAAAACCCCGAATTGATTATTAAAAAAATGAGGGAGTTTTCTGCTGAAGAGCTGCTCAAAGCTCAGCATGAAGTGGTGAGTTCATGATGTTAACCTGGAACTGGTCGATGAAGCTATGGTTCAGTTGTGATCCAAAACCTATGAAAATTCACTGCATCTAAGTCAGGATGGATGTGGCCAAATTTTTTAAATTCCAATTAGATGCGCAGCATTTTCATTGGTTTAACTCCATTAAAAGGCACAGCTTCAGTTGCAACATATTTTTCCATCACCCGCTGTTTCTTCGTTTGAGTTTTAATCCACTGCTTGGCCGGAATAGACTTCAGGGCAGGTGTTGAGAACCCGCAGAGAAACACGGTTAACACAAGAGACGCAGTCGAGCGTATCAAGCAAAAAACTGACGCGATGAAGTGATGCGTATCTTTTCGACCAGTGAAGTGTAGCATGTGATGCTTACGATGTTATTTATATTTTGCATCGTTTGAATTGCAACCCATGACTTCGAGATGAAGCTTGATGTTTCATCCATACAGATGCCTGACTCACTCTGGCTGACTATCGATGGGGAGTTCCTGCCTGCTCACCCAAGAAAGCTTCTGATGACCCACGGGTTTGCCCCAGTACCATTGATGCTCGGGTTCAATAACACTGAGGGTCATGGTGTTTTAGCCTTGAGCTACCCTCCACCTTTCGCTGATGGCCTCGATGACCAGTCGGGCAGCATGATGTTGAAGAGCTTGCTGGAAGCCTCCATTCCGGTGAGGTTCAGACTTGCGTTTCTTTCTCAGCAGTGCGTCAGTGTTCAGTGGATGCGATGTCTGTGTGCAATTTCCACGGTTCACTGATCATTGCACGTGTGACTGAGCAGAGATTGTTTGTGATTTTCTGCTACAAATGCTCCGTACTTTGATTGCAGCTAAATTGTTTGGTATGTGGTGTTTACATCGGAAAGCATCAAACGATGATGGGGTGTAACTGTGAATGCTGAAATTTTAATTAAACAAAGCGATGGATGCAAAATTTAAATAAAACGAAATAGTATCGGTTCAGTTCGTCTTTCAAATGTTCATCCATTCTTCCACGTGTTATTTAACAAATATTGAAAAGTCGCAAAGCATGGACTATATACCGTTTGATCATTATCCACTAGCTTGTTTTTGCTTATTTCCAGGCTAATAAAGTAGATGACGTCATCCATCTTGTGACATCCGAGTATTTGGAGTTGTACCCCCCAGAAGATAAGTATCGCTGGAGCAAATTGATTGGAAGTTTGCTGGATGGTTTCATTGGAGCACCAATGGTTGGATACGCTTTGGCTCATTCTGGTTGGTTTGATTGTCATTCACTGTTGACGTAACAATGTTGCCTGTGATACATAGACCCGCAATGAATTGTGACTTGTATTTATTTGGAACGTTTCCAATTTGAAAAATCAATTTGATTCTTTACGTAACGCTACTGTTGTTGGTTCTTCACTCAATGCGATCCATCTTAACACCACTGAAGCGTTGTGAAAGTACAAGCAAGCTGAAAATCGCCAACCACATCAACGCATGATGATAGTTGCAAGGCACAGTCGTCGCCTGATATCATAAACTGCTCTCATCAATTTAACGCAATTATGCAAATTAAGCGGCGTGCTGACATGTTTATATTTAAAAGCAATTTTAACTGAAAGCGATTGTCAGTATCGGGCACATCGATTTCGATGCTATTCCGGATGTCTCCCTTTGCTTCTGGAAATGTTCTTCAAATCTGACTTGATTTGCAGTCCTCGTAGCTTGCGATGCCCCACAGACTGGTTGTAATGGTTGCGGCGAAAGTCGCGCGGATCGAGCTGACTCAGCTTATTGGACAGTGCCTTTGTAAACATATGCTGCAAAAACGCTGTACAGTATATGCGTAAGCACAACTGTGTGCTCAGTTTGTTTCCTAATAGTGCCACACTCCTGCCTTGATGTAGAATGCCGCAACTTTACACTCAAAAAGCCCCTGAAGTTTCTTTATGCAGTGGTTGGAAAAAGTAACATCGACTGAAAAACAACCTGTTCTAGAGCACTTTCCAAAGTCACACCCCAAAAAATCGCATATAACTGGTTTGCAAACGTTTTCTGTTGTTTCCCACAAGGAGCTCGAGTCCGCTGCTAAAATGGCACATTCTAAAGCAACAAAAACACCATGTTTTGCCCAAATTTGAATAACAAGCCTCAGAACCGTCCTCACCACATAACATATAATTCAAAGCTTTCTTTTGAAATCCACTAACGAATACGAATTCGTGTAAATACATTCACAAATGAAACTAACATTAAATATGAGACTCGCTATTATTTGAGATATTGCTATTCAGCTGGAAGAGTCACAAAAACATGCCGACTCAGTCAACTTTTTGCGGATGGAAGATCCGCGATAATGTCAAAGCGAGTCGTTAGATCAGCGAACAACATTATTCCTGCCAACAGGTTTCTGTTAAAGTGATATGACGACAGCGCCATTTTTCTGGTCAACCCAACTTTCGTGCTCTTCCAAACCTTGTTTTTCTAATAAGACAAGGTGCGCGGATGGCCTCAGCCGGTTGGCCACATCTACTGTGCATGTGGGGAGTTCCAAGTGGTTTTCACTCACGGGTGAGATTCGTTTCACTTCCAACTAAACTGCCCCCCACTGACGTCACAGGAACAGGGCACCCCACTTACCTCTCCTACATGACCCACCAACTCCTGTGCAATCATAACGAGAAGTACGTCGGGAAGATGAAAACGAAACCGGTGTTTTGTGAAGCGGACCACGGAGACGACCTCGCCTTCACTTTCGGCGTTCCATTCGCCAGCGAAGCTTCTTCAGACGATTTTCGTTTTTCTGACGAAGAAAGAGAATTGAGCCGGAAGTGGATGACGTTTATCGCACGCTTCGCTGCCACAGGGTACGTCATCAACTTGTGACGAAAACGCAGTGATTAATGAAATGTCTGATATGCTGAGCGAAAACCAGCGTTGCAGCTTAATCGATTGCTTGTACGCGTCTGTTTTCGCCCAAGGCAGGGGTGCATAACACAGGGCCCGCGGGCCAATGTGGCCCGCCAGGGGTTTGAAAATGGCAAACAAGCGGTTAAGCATAATTGACGAAATGTCAATAATTGTTTTGTTATTATGTGATATAAAGAAGTTCGTTCTTACAATATCAGCAATTCCTAACATGGCAAGCGACTAGATTTCAAGCAAAATGTTACCCATTTGAGTTGTGCACCCCTGGTCGAAGGCCAGGAACAAAAATTTCGAGTTTCATGTTTGCGATTATTGCTGTGGTTGATTTTGATGGCACTCACAACAGAACTGATCACAGTCACAAAAGACAAGCAACCAAGTGTGGCTGTCACTGCAGCTGATGACGTTGCTACCGGTGAAACAAAAACAACTGATTCATTTTTTGCCTCATTTTCCTCTAACTTTCTCATTTTTTATTCGATACAAACCACCTTGTGCTATAATCAGTGCGATTGTCTACATTACAGGAACCCGAACAGCAAAGACGTAGGTGTCGAGTGGCCTGGGTTCGATCCAGAGAACCGACAGTTTCTAGAAATGCGCACTCCAGTCAGACCAGGAACGGATATCTTCTTCAAGCATTTCAAAATGTGGCTGGAAAAACTTCCTGCTTTGATGGTGTGATGGTTTCGATTGTGACGCCACAAAGAAATTTTGAATAACAATGAAAATGCCCTTGTTCGTAGCAAGGTCAAAGAAAATGACTCGGTATCTGGAGATGAAGCACTGCATCCCATAGCAATGGAAAATAATGTGACACAGATTCAAGTAATATCACGATCACAACAGGACAGCCAACCCCCATCACACCCAGCGGCAGCTGATTTTACCCCCTAGTAGACGCCAACTCCGTGACGTATCAAGCAAATGCGCATGGTCCTTATTACTCGATGACATTGCGTCTGTTATGTCATTATTCGATGACATTGCGTCTGTTATGTCATACATCGCTTATGTTATGTCATACGTCTTCAGTGCAAATAGACGTCTCCAATATCTTGAAGTAATCAGATTTATTGATGAAACTTAAGACATATATTCTTGCTTCCGAATAAGTTTAAGTTTCGTGATAGATTTAATTGTTTTTTCTGCATTTATTACTAACGTCTTAATCATACATAAATCTTACCTGCTCACTTCGAATGTCTTCACATCTTTACAAATCTTCATTTTCATCGATTATGTTAACCTCACGTGTGGTGATGAAAGGTTGCAAGGGTGCTGCACGTTTTCCTAATTTTCTATTTGTTCTCTGTAATTCCTATTTCCTTTCTACGCAATAACGCCTCTGTGTCACGCTAAGTAAACATTTTCATAATACTTGTGCATTGCTACTATTCGCGGGTGTCGGGAGGGGGAGGCATTGGCCTCTTTCGAAACTTGATACTTTCTTATCAACTTCGTAGTAGTTAAGAGTTTTTTCGTAGTTTCGAGTGAGTAAAATGGAATTTCACCACCTTTGACCTCACCCCCTGGGGAATACCCTTCGGACGTCCATGCTTCTGTTCCATGTGATTAAGTGTAAGATGAACATATGCAGAGAAATGAAGTTGCAGTAAGTGCAAAAGCCTCTGATTGGAAGATGTATTTGAGCAGTGTTGCAATAAACGTTTTTTTAATGGAAGCATCACTGCAGTTTTTATGCATGGCTGAGTGATTTCTACCACAGGATTTAAGAGCACAGATAGGAATGTTATTCTGGTTCAAATGTTCAAGCCAAGCGAGAAGACAAGTAGGACGGTTGTTTTGCAGCTGAAAATTTCCAGAATCTGGCGGGCTTTGATAAAAATTGGGCAATTTTGAAAAAAAACTGAGCCAACTTGTTCAATCTGGATAATTCTTCCAAGGATTTTGAGCAATTTTCAAAAATCTTTTAAGTAAAAGCTTTTGAAAATTTGCAGATTCCTCCATTTTAAGAAAAACAGCATCACTGCCCATCTTTGAAATAATTTGTGTAAAAGTATACGTGTAGAAAAAAGTTGCATGTGGAAGCTATAGTTGAAGTATTTCGAAAAAATAGGAATTTTGTCCAACGATTTGTTTTCAATCAGTCTTCCCCAACTTCTAATACTTACCGAAACACTGATTCAATTTCGATTCGCGCTTAGATGTTAAAGTAAACTTCGTAAATTTGAAGGTATATTACTTTTCAAGCAAATTAGACAAGAACGTAAAGCACTGAGAACTTCCAGACATGTTTCCTATATCTTCTTTCCACACAACGATAGCTTTTTAAGGAACGCCACTATTTGATACGTCAGTAATATTTTTATCCAGACCTTTGCATCGAAAAATAGTCAGTTTATTTAATTTCGCAAATATATCACACAAGCAGGGTTTTTTAAGGTGTTTTAGGGACCCGATTCGCTTCCCTAGAATTGAAAATCGGGTCCCTAGAATCAGAGAAATCGGGCCCCTTCAGGTCCATACCGGGTATCTAACATTTTCCTTAAAAAAAACTGACACATGTAAGCCAATTTGAATAAAAATTCGTTCTGAGCTAAGCAATCAACAAGTTGATTACTATTTTATAACTTCCTACTATAGCCTTCATTTGTCTGACGTAAGATAAATTAGGAGTGTGCAATGCGTTTAGCGTAAACAATAACGAAAGTTACGTTATTATCAGATGGTAAATAGGCAGGGCTACCATACCGCCCTTATTTCTAAGATATATCCTTATTTTGAGGTACTGTATCTTAGAAAATATTACTGACCTTATTTCCAATAAATGTCCTTATTTGTGACTTGAGTCCTTATTTTTTCTTATTTTCTATAGCGCAACAATTTCATATAAGCAATTGCTAATAGACATGCAGACCATTTCTGTATCACTGTAAACATTTTGCAGTCAAGGTTTTGAGCCGTCAACGAAGTAGTTGCAACCTGGTAGTAGTAGAGTGAACTCGTCGAGGGAGCTCTATTGCTGCTGGTTGCTTTCCTGTTAGTTAATGCCCCGAATTGCCATCTTTCACTTGTGTTTGCCTCAGTATTTCAAGACGATGCAGTCAACTGCAACAGTTGCGACCCAGCACTCCCGCGCAACTGTGTTGATCATCCAGCAGACTGCAACCTCTTCAAAACTATAACCTTATTGAATTCGCACTAATTCGGCCATCAACTTTAATTTAATTAATTTAATTTATTTGTTTGTGAGCAGACACGAAGTCCATAGTTTGAACACACACACTCTGCAGGACGCAGGTTGATAAAAACAGACAATACAGAACGTAGTACAAGACATTGAAGCCGGCGAAATCATAGGGTTACAGACACTTTTTGCAACTGCATTGAAGACA
>JGI24021J15306_10009908_pt1 | contig 11790 bp, 5 predicted proteins | sample Ectturendosymbi1_FD_15306 | JGI IMG/M metagenome (IMG submission 15306)
CGTCTTTCACTCCCCCCCCCTAAAAAGATCCTGGATCCGCCTACGAACATTATACACTGTAGACCCGATATAACGTGATCCGATATAACGCGGAATCGGATATAACGCGGTTTTAGTATTGACCCCGGTTTCGTATTTTATTACGTTACGTAATAAATATTTTATTGCGTTACGTGATAAAATACCTCGGTATAATGCGACTCACTTATAACGCGGTCTGATGCTGTGGATCCCGACATCCGCGTTATATCGTGTCTGCAGTGTACCATTTTCTGGCCTAACTCTCTCGATGTCGAGAAAATCATGTTGTTTGTTTCTCTCTAAGCACATACCATTCTAGGTAGAAGTCACCATCGCCTTTCTTTCAAGTGTGTGTGTGCGTATATGTTAATACGGCAAGTTTTCGCAACTTTTGCAACTTTTTTACAGCTTCCAGCAGCTTCCTAAATACTCAAATATATGTAGTTCAATGTTTTGAGCTGTTTCCAGGAATTTTATATTGCAACTTTTTGCAAATTTTTCGATTTTCTCGTGCAACATTTTACTGCAATTTTTATCAAGTATTGCGCAAAATGTAAAAGTGTAATTAAAAAGAAATACTACAAAACTATTTGTTAAGTTCTGTTCTCTTTGATTGCATGAAAAGAGCTATGTGACGGATTAGCTGCGTCTCAATGTTATCCATGACGAAACAGTTGGTTTGCAAGCTAGAAGTTTTATGACTCCAGCCAAGTACGACAGTGCAGTGTTGCCATTTTAGCTGTTTTGCTGCTAGATCTAGCAGGTTTTTCTCGTCGTTAGCTGGAAATTTTTCAATCTAGCAGCTAGCTGATTTTCTAGCAGGATTTTTAAAACCGTTTAGCAGGTTTAGCAGGAAACAAACTTCTGGCAAAATATTTGTTCCAACAGTTTTTAGAGATGTAAACTTTTGCACTTTCTTCATGAAAAAATTCTTTGTCTTCTTTCTGACGCTTTGTTGGGCAACACAAAGGCCACCACGCACAACTAGCTCGTTTAGGTGCATAAACATACCATTGCTATTGCCATTGGAGTTTCTGTTATGATGCAGCTTCAAGAAGAATATTGCATCATAATAACAAGCAACTGGATGGCTTGGTGAAGCCTAAATGATTGCTTCTGTGCTTAGTGAGTGCATCGGGTTTAAAAGACTACATTGGCAGAATATATTTTTACCCCACAACACATATGATTTTTCCAGGCGGTTCAGTTACGCCAGACAGTCGTAGGCCTTATGCCTGGTCCATTGATAGTGAGTGCAAGACCAAAAATTGATAAATAGCTTTAGAAGCGTATTTTGAACACCTCAAAAATAACAGTTTTTTAGCAGAATTTCACTATTTTTAGCAGATTTTAGCTAAAATTTTGTGACATGGCTTTTAGCAGGACCTAGCAGTTTTTCTTGACACGATTTAGCAGGTTTAGGTGACAACCATCTGGCAACACTGCGACAGTGCCCGAACTCAATTAGAGGTGGAAGTGCGGAAAATCTTGGCTTTTGGCCAAGTGCGCGCTAACGAAAATAAGTTGTGTCAAGTCTTTCGCACTCAAATGTGCGCATAAACGCAACTTCCTGCGCATAAATGCAACTTTTGTTGAAAATAAATGCAACTTTCTCACTTTTTCACTGCAACAAAAACTTGCCCTAGTTATCATTCATTTTGTTTCCTCATTTTGTGTGTCACTTGCGCGTTGACTTTTCAATGATTGTTTCAAGCACTGGCCTAATGAACAAAAAAATGAACTTCATCTGATTTGATTTCTATGCATTAGACAAGAGTTACGTTTTTTGAGAAGAGCGCAACGAAATCCACTTTTATGTATCAACAATTGCAGTTGTGCCTTGCGGGCTGCACATGCGCAGGATTTGCTAGATGTTTTTCCAAGCTTACAGTACATGCCCTACTATAACGATTATCCATGAAAATCCCTTGCCTGGTAGTAAGACTGCGAAACTGGCAGTAACTGTGGCAATGCAAGCAAAAAGATCACTCTGGTAATAATAGCCTGCATGCCAAGTGCGCACTTTCTAATAAATGACAAATATCACACTTCTACAACAAATGTCAACTAACATTCTTTATTTAATACAAGGCAGTTGAACCATACTGAGGGGTTTTGCAAAAGTAGCACATCAATTAAACCAGTGCTTCTCGGTCTTCTACAACTTGCAGCTCACTTTTACTGACAATCATTTGGAGGCCAACAATATGGTAATAAAAAATTGTTAAAACTATGACAGCAACCTAAGTACAACTGGAAGTAAGGAAAAGCCAAGAGTTCATTATGCTTATGCTGTCTTTGGAAAACTCTGTGGTTTGATCCTAAGACCTACATAAAAACTGAAGTGACCACTATAACCCTGAGAGAAGAATTTTCCTTCGTGCGGCTCGGCTTCAATGTCTATCAAAAATGGTAGATTGAAGGTACTTGGTTTGTACTGGGTCTTTTGACAGGTCAAAAGCTGGTCACCAGATGCAATCATGTTCCATTTTGTCTGACCAAACTCTCAAAAATAATAGCCTGCGTTAGAAATTGTAATTGCTAGATGTGACTATTTTACATGATATAACTTTTTCATCATCTTACATCCACAAATAAAAGAGTACTGCTTTCCTGTAAAAGTGATATGAAAATGTGAAGCTATATTTTGGTCAAGGCTTGGTTTCTTGCTAGGCTTGTACGTCCAGACCATGACACTTTAGGCTACGAAACGTTTATTTGTTTATTCATGATATCAAGCTCATGAAAATGTGTCTTACGAGTACCAAAAACAACGGCACGTTTATTTATACAAAACAACGGCACGTTTATTTATACAAAACAACGGCACATTTATACATTTATGCAATATTTCTGAAAGTGTATCACAAACCAGCAATATTATATGCAAGGTTAATAATATGAAGCTGTAGACACCAGTCCAATTGCGAATAAATTAGCAAATAGAACAATCAGCGCAGATTGCCAGGAGAAAATAAATCTCAGAGACTGACACAATAAATGCGAAATAAACTTTGGATAGAAATTATTATTGAAACAATAGCACTTCCACAGAAACTTTGGGAAAAATTAAAAGCAATCAAAACGTGCAAAACATCTTTTAAAAAATGAATGTTTCTGTTCAGTTGTGAATTTTTTATTACCAAACTATGATTTTTCGTGAAAGCAAGTAAAGGAAAGATGTGAATTGCTCAATATGAACGAAACTTCATTTCTGCAAAAAAATAATAATGAAGGAATAAGTTTGGTTGTGTATCATGAATACCATTTGAAACAAAGCTTGCGAAAATTTGCGTTCGTAATGAGAGCTTGCTTTTGTTTAAGTAACCAGTAACAAGCTCTACAAGTTGAGACCTGCTAAAGTGAAGAAAAGACCGAAAATCAAAGCATGTGCGAAACACTGATGGTAGGATCTAGTACTTGAACATAGATGGTTGGAGCAAATCGGAAAACGTGAAGTACATTTCGAGCAAGGAGTTCCTTGAACGTAAGGTTTGACGTCGAAGTAGTTTCCCGCGGGTCCGTAATGGCAAACAACGAACTGTCCCTCTGGCCATATTGAGCCCGTGTAAGCGTTGGGGTTGTTACACGTTGTGACACCACAACCAACAGCGTACGTATTTGCCCAAACGAGCTGAGTGTAATGGGAACAGTCTTGTCGACAAAAATTGTCCTGGAGAGAGTAATATCTAACCTCGTCCTCCCAGGACTTCATCGCCACCTTTAAAACTTCAGAGACAGTTCTCACGTTGCCATCGATATAAATACTTTCACCGACCTCAGAAAAGTTTGCCGTCGACAGTCCTTGGCTGTGATTGAACAAGCACAACCTGGAATGGGTTTCGGCAGTCTTGCCAAGCTCGTCGTACCAAACCATTCTCAACATGTCGCTTGCAGGTGGAGTGACCGAGCTCCTGAACCGGTTGTGTTCGTCGACCACAAGTTGTTTGTGAAAATCCGTGAGCACCACAGCGACTCTTACAGATGCTCGTTTAACTCTCATGCTGGATGGATCTGGAGAGGGTCGTTCGTTCTTTATCGACAGAACATTTGTAGTAAAATAACAGAAAATTACCCCCACAGAAAAGAAACACTTGCAAGTTGTAAAAATCTTCTCACAAGCCATTACGTATAAAACGTCCTTTCTTACTGCCTGCAGTTGCAAATGTTCGTTGCAGTCAGGTGAAAACTGAATATTCTTTTCGAGGTGACGCTATCACTGCCTATATCTATGTGGTTAGGACAAGAAATCAAAGGTGTTGTTTTTCTACCTACGTTCGATTCGGAAGACGGTAAACAGAAGATTGTTCTTTGATGAATTATCCGGTATCCGGTATGACAGCCCTGCAATCAGCTTCGCTTGTGTGACGGCGCATCGCGTCACACCAGGGGCGTAAAGAGGAGGGGGGCAAGGGGAACACAATTCACAATTCCTCGGGGGCCGACTCACTGTGGGGGCGCCGAATCACTGCGGGGGCGCCGAAAAGTCCCAACAATGTCACAAGTACTTTCTTCGATACCGTGCATTTGCTTCCGAAAGACCTCAAGTTCGAACATGCGCTAAACTTGCTTTTTGCCCCGGACGCCATCTAACCTAGTTACGCCCCTGCGTCACGTGCCTAAAGCGCGCAGTCAGGAAGTACTTCAAAAGTTAGCTACAAGCAACGTCAGAGTTAACCTAGTTGAGTGGGAAGCTCTTATTGTTTCAACTGCCGAAACCTCCCGAGCCTTGCATTTGGTTTCGCGTCTCCAAAAAGTGACCGTTACACTTGATACAAGTCATGTTTCTGCTGTAAGAAGATAAATAGTTGATCCATTTTGTAATAACAATCACACAATCAGCACAGGCTGTGCGAAAATTAAGCAACCCTAACGTACATTCAAAAGACAAAGTTTCATTACGCTCACTCAGCGGTGCAAGAGTTGGGGGTGCAGGGGGTGAAAGCGCACCCCCAAATGTTTTGATCTGTTAAAAATTTGGGCAAAATCTCAAAACATTTGAATTTTTTAACAATATCAATGAAATCATACTTCCTTGTTATTGAATGCAAAAATAAAAGTTTATTGTGTCATAGAAAACACATTAAATATATAAAATCAACAAACTGCTTCTAGTAACTTTGCATTTTAGTTTGTGAGAGTTGATAGTAACTGATTCGAAAGTTTGGCAAAAGAAGGCATTTCATTTATGTGATTTATTACTGTAATTGTACACTGAGTTAATCGAGTACATTGCAGAGCACCTACTTCACATTAGTAGAGTCCATGCCAGACATGTACAGGAAAGCTTTTGTTCTTAATTTCAACTACAGTGTTTGGATGACCATATTTTGCCATACAGTTTGTTGCATGTTACATATATGTGTAGTTGAACAGATGATGTTGTGAGACTCATGGCACAGTCATAAAATTTACATACTGTAATATAATACATGCCGTATATATCGCATACATGTGTTCAGAGAAGTAAGCATCTTTTGGCCTACCTCAGCTAAGTTTGAGGTTTCTTGATGACAGCAACAGCTGGAATGTGAATGGAAAGCCTCAAAACTCTGAGGCAGATACTCAAGAATGCTGACCCAGCTGGTTTCTGACAATGTTCTTGCACAGCCTAATTTACTGTTTTGCAGTTGGGTTATTAAGAACGAAATTTCAAGTACCAAATTTTCTATTTTCAAGTCTATGGTAACATGATAGTTGAAAATATAATGTACCAACAGCTACAGAAAATTGTTGGAATAAAGTATGTTGCATAAAAGTTTTGTGGCAAATTTAAGGAAATTGGGGCAAAATATTCTTTGCACCCCGAAAAAATGGCCGGTTTCTACACCTGTGCACACACTTTCATTCAATGATTACCGAAAAGTAATTATTCAGGGATTATCGAATTGCAAAAGAGCAGGTGATACACAAAACGTGAATTAGAAACAATGCGCACATAAGTTAAAGTAGTTGGAAACTATTTTATAATTTACAGCCTGCCTCACGTGAGAGTCAATACTCACCAATTAGTAACAATTTTACTTGGAAAGAAAAAAGTGCATAGTGATAAAGGTTTAGTTTTGGTACACGGGAAGTAGAAGTGCTGAATAGCCTGACAATGAAAATAAGGGCCAAAACAATAGATGTGACTGACATTTTTGTAGACGTTTCGGTAACTGCTGCTACCAACATCAGTTCGTTTGCAATTGAACTGCAGTGATCTTGCTGCACGTTCTTGTGGTCAGTCGGGAGAAAAGCACTGTAAAAAAGTGAAAAACAGCCTCTCGTATTTCAAAACAGCCGTTTGAAAGCCGAGTACTCACATTACAGTGGCGGTTGGCAGGGCCGGCCCTAGTAGATGCGGGGCCCGATGCAAGATATAGGCGCGGGGCCCCTCTGAGCAGTCGCGTTATGACGTCATCATGGCTCAGTCAACCGTGCTACGACCTTTTTGATGAATATTTTTACCGAAATGGCCTGTATGAATATGAAAAAAGACGGAAAAAGCATGCTGCTGTGGTGGAAGTTAGACAGTGCAATAAGCCGAAAGTTGTAAAAGAAGCTCTGCAATGGAGGTACGAGCGCAAGTGCAAAGTTACGTCATTCAAAGCAAACTGACAACCGAATTGAAATTATAATGCAATTACTTCACTCTTGTTGAAAGGCACTTTCGTTCGAAGAACGACTGGCTTGGAGAAAATTGCTAACATGAACTGATTGCCTTTCTCGCATGCGTTATAACTACAAGCGCAGGCGCATTCTTGTTTAAAGGTGACGTCTAGGCGCACGATCAACTACCCGCTTCATGACGCAATACACGAAAAAAACAGACTTCACAAGTGAACAACCCAAGCATTTTCCCAAAGTTCCCCCAAAGCCCAGTTTTTTAGTTTTTCTTTATGTATGGACTTTGACGCCAATTCAAACTGTTCTTAATGAACTGCAAGTTTAATGTACAAAGATTTTACAACTGCCACGTCACAGATGCAGAAACAACTTATCAAATGCAGTTTATAATGCGCATGTTTGATTGATAAAATAGAAGATATAGCCGCCCAATATAATGATAAACAGGAACTAGTGTGCTGGATGATTTTCACAATTTTTGCCTTGCGTAGTTAAGCTACAGTGCAGATTTAAGTGTCCTTTACGTTCATGCATCTAGACTTTGAAGTAGTGGTTTTTCTACCTATTTACGCTCGCAAACAGGCAAAACACAATGAAATTTTGGTGGAGTGGCAAATGATAAAATTACTTGCACGACCGACAAATATTCCGAAACAATTTTGTGAACAAAGGAGGAAAATTTAAGTGCGTATACACTTCACAAAGTTTTGCGCTGTTTTTGCATAAGATTTTTAGCTAACGTGTAGCTGCGTATTAACGAGTGAAAAAAACTTTAATAATTTATTCATTTGAAGATTTCTTGCCGGCCGAAAAAAGCATTGCGAACCTAGAGACAACTAAAAGTAATGGTACCGTACGAAACAGTTTGTCCGCGTACCGAACGTAGCGACCATTTGCCTTAGATTAGAGAAACAACCTGTGAGATTTAATGCTTGCAAAGTCTCTGATGATCTAATCGTAATCGAGCTGAGATGCGACTTTGTTTTCAATCGAATTTATCTTCCTCTTTTCATTGCCACTGCGGTTGGTTCAACCTACGCTCTCTTTTCGACATTTTTTGCAATGTGGATCGTCTATAGTTTGTCTAGACTCTAAACAATATTTAATTATTTCAACAAAGTCGTTAGACAGCAAAAATAATAAAAAGTTTTTCAATTTTGCAGGTTTTTGCATCAGTTTTGATCCGCGTTTGAAGGCATTGAATATCATTTGCGATTAGATGGGATTCCAAGCTTTTTTTCGTAACTTCCTACTATTATTATATTATAAAAGAGTTTTGGGCTGTCACAAATGAAAAATTTTGAGGGCACGGTAAATATCAAGTCCATAATCAAATCGCGTCACACTATACATTTTTCTCAAAGCGAAGGACCCAGCTTCCAAAATTTTCAGAATAACAGCCAACAATAGTTTTGGCACAGCTTTGCTGCTCAACAGTTATTGACTGACTGACCAGACAAGCTGATACTCTAGTGTCTAGTACAAACCAAGCCAAAAAATCCAAAATAGAACACTTATTGCTGTTGGTTGAATGGCCAAGTGCTGGAATCTTCGGGCTGAAATAGGAGACGTCTACGGTTTCAGCCTTTCACCTTTTGTCAGTTGTTTCAATGTCGTCGAGCTAATTTTATTTTGTCAAAATATTAAAATATGTAATCTATGTTAAAATCTGCCATGAAGCAAAACTTCAGGCCTTGGTCAAAATGCAGATGATGCGCAACAACCAACAACTTCAGAATAGGATCTTTCGAGAACTGAACAACGTTACCTTAGCAGAACTGCCATCAAAGTTTTAAATACGACAAGCACTCGTCTCGACATGCTGTGAGTTGAATCACTACACACATTGGCCGCAGGCCTACTGCAGTCTTAACTGGCACTACTAACAACCAAATCCCAATCATAAAGAGTGGGACATGGTGGAACACAGATACAACGCCCTGTCATGAGAATTGAGCTCGGTTGATAAGGTTGGATTAGGAGGAAATTGATTGTTCCTTTAAACAAGAGCATTGTTTGCTAAAAATGAGGCTCATGAGCTGTTTCTACTGAAACCTCGAGCGCAAAAAGTATCTAAAGTATCTAGCAAAAATGAACAACTTGCCCAAACACCATGGCGTGGGACCCCCAGAGGCGCGGGGCCCAATGCAGCTGCATCGGTTGCATCGGCTTAAGTCCGGCCCTGGCGGTTGGGTCCCCTTTGAAATCAGAGTACTCACACGTTGCATTTATTGTTGGGGCCCATTTGTAGGCAGGGTACCTGCACATTACAGTGGCTATTGGGGGCCCTTTGAAAGCAGAGTACTGACACATTACAGTTGCTACTGTGGGCCCCTTTGAAACCAGAGCACTTACACATTGCAGTTGCTGTTGGGGGGCCCTTAAAAGCAGAGTACTTATGCATTACAATGGCTGTTGGGGTCCCTTTGACACCAGAGTATCTACACATTGCAATTGCTTTTGGGAGGCCCTTTGAAAGAAGAGTACTTACATATTAGAGTTGCTGTTCGGGGCCTCTTTGAAAGCAGAATACTTATTTATGATCTGCTTCAGAATATATTATATAAGTGGATAACATATTTTTTACGCGTGAAATACCTCAAGGGAGGGGGGGCGAGGCAAGTGCCTTGCTCGCCTCGATTTAATATTTGATAACGATTTCATATTATGAGATCTATGAGATCAGTGCAAATTGTTGTCATATGCACAAAAGTATTATGAAAATTATAGGCATTAGGAAGGTCATTCACGTAAATCAGAAATAATATAGAGCCCATCGCCGAACCATGACGTAAACCACACTCAATTTTTTAAAATTTGGTTGATAATTTTTTCTTTTAGTGCAGTGTTGACCATTCGTTAGACAAAATGTGAGAAGAGAGTTTTGCATACCTATAGTACCATAGTACGTCAATTTTCTCAGCAATATTTCTTGGTCAACAATATCAAAAGCTTTACTCAGAGCGAGTAAAAGATCGCACGCGCTCTTACCACTAGCTATATTTTGCAAAAAACGTTCATAAATGGCAGATGCAGCTACCTTTGTTGGCGAATTATTTCGAAACCCGTATCAAAAGTTTGTAGGAAGTTTGTCTTAAGAAAATTATTTAGCCAACCAAAAATAATTTTTTCAAAAATTTTTGATACTGTGGATAAATAGATATTGCTCTATGACGACTGGGTATTGAAGGTTTTGCGCATTCAGGCCATTATCCTGGCTTACGCAGCAGTGGAAAACGACGTTAATCGTCCTTCCCTTAGCTTATCTTTCTAAGTAGTTTAATTATTGTCTGCAATGCTTCCTATGCAAAAACTTTGCTCAATATTAGAAGATGGGTGTTGTCACGATATATTTAATACAAAACGCCCTCCTAGTCAATTTGAAACATTAATAATTGAATATAACTCAAATGCACAGCGAATGTAGCAACAGAATCACAAGCAACGTAAAAACATCACGCCATCGCAAAAACACAAGACCTGTTTAAAGTAATAAAAGAAATAAAAAATTATCCATGCCAGAAACTAAGGGGATAAACTCAGAAATACATTACTTAAAATAAAAAAAGAGCTGCCTCTAAATTTCCGATGGACGGCAAATTAAAGGCGTGGAAAATCTAACAGAGGAAGGACATTTTGGAACTGGTACAAATTGCGAAATTTTTTAACAATGAGGATATTCGCCTCGCTCCAAAACATTGCAAGGATTGGGACGAAAGTGCCTTTGGCGAACATCAAGAGTTTAGATGAGATGCCACCAATTCCACAAGATCAAGTGTTTGTAAAATTGGTTATACAAGCAACGACGTCTTCTATACAAGTGCCATCAACAACAAAAGATTTGGAGGTTGATTTCACGAAAGTAGTGAAAGCTTTATTGGCAGGATGAATCCTATTCACCGCATATGTTGCAACAAAAGAAAAACGCTCATTGCGAGTATTATTTGTAATTACCGCACCGCCCGTGTCTGTGCCATGACCTAATTTCAAATTAATATTATCAGAAAACTGTTTTTGTTGCGTTGAGTACAACTCATTAATTGTTTTCCGTGTCTTCTTTGAGTCATTTATGTTTATTTAAAATAGCACAAAGTAGTCTATTATAGCTTGGATTTTTTCGTAATCGTGTGCTTTTATCCGTATATCTTTTGCACTGTGCAATCAAATTGCCTTAGCTGCATTTGCAACATTCCCTGAACATTTTGCTTTTACTCTTTGTGGAAGTAAATATTCTTGTTATCCACGGCTTTACTTGAAGTTGTTTTTCTTGTCACGATAGTTTTCTTAATGGAACATGTTTATTTATCATTCCTTGTAAAATACAGTAAGCAAACTTTAGCTTTGCGGCAAGTTTCTGAGCAATCTGCCTGCTTTCTGCTTTCATTCTTCTGCGATAATTAAAACTTGCAAGTGTATCTATTTTTCATAGTTAAAAGCCACAAAGATGGCGGAAAGTAAATCAGTCACAGTTTATTGACGAAGAAACTAGTTTCGCGTTTTCCAACGCATCATCAGTCCTGTAAATGTAAGACAAATCTCACAGGCGATATGTTGTCACTTGAAAACAAGTAAAGAAAAACACACGAACTGTGGCTAGTTACAACAACATTACTAAAATTTTTTCCAAGCTAAAAGGCTGACCTTGCCAGAGCCTCATAAACCAGTCACTGCTAAGAGAATCTGCGTTTGGCAGCGGTCTAACAAAGACACTTCCTCTGGAGATAACACACGTGCGCGATGACGAATGCCAGAGAGAAGCCACACGATAACAGAGCGTAACAGTTGACGAAAAATCAAGAAAGGCCGAGCCTTTCAACCAGGGCTGTGGAGTCGGAGTCGAGGAGTCGAGGAGTCGGAGTCGGAAGGATTTTTAACCTGAGGAGTCGGAGTGGTAGAAAATTTTAACGACTCCGACTCCGACTCCGGGCAGACATTTTGCTCACCAATTGTGACTGTTTGTGCCACAAACGTGCGTAAGCGTCACACCTGGCAATTTAAGCGGCTTGACGCTTCAACAAGATATGGCTATTCAGACAGGCGGCAGCGCACTGACTTGCATACTCTCACTCAGGGGCCGTTCCAGATCAGCAGCGTCCCTTGGGCTCATCACGCAACCTACACTTTGTGAATGCAACCGTTCGGGGCTTGTATCACTGAAAT
>JGI24021J15306_10009909_pt1 | contig 11789 bp, 14 predicted proteins | sample Ectturendosymbi1_FD_15306 | JGI IMG/M metagenome (IMG submission 15306)
TTGCCTATAATTCATGATACCTTTCGCAGGAAACAAGATGTAAAAGCTGTTTTTAGTAAGTTCAGGTACCGCTATTGTTTCGTCAACGTCATAATGCGGCCCACGGGTTACCTTATAAGTCCTCATTTGGCCCACGGAGCAATTTGAGTTTGAGACCCCTGGTATACGTTAAGCAGTTGGTTGTGCGTGTGTGTGTGAAGCGCAAGCATGCCTCCGTATTTATGATGTAACGACGTAACCTTCAAGACAACTTTGTGTTGATATCCATTGTGTCTGTTGCAAAGGATGAATAAAAGACAAATCGAATTTTTGAAGCAAAGCAAAAGCAAATAGAAAGGTTTCTGAACAATGTCAGTATTCTTCAGTATCGCAACTTTCCCGTCTCGCTTTTCTGAAAAAAATACCAACAGTCCCGCTGTACTGTGAAGTATCCACAGTGTAGGTGATGTCTCTTTAACTGATATAATTTTTTGTGAGTTAGTTGGTGAAGTGGTTTGAATAAACGCATGATTTTTGGCTGACTACCTCGTGTATCTCACTTGTCCCTTATATTGTCTCAAATACAGAGACGAAAACCCAAAAACTATTGCTGAAAATTCATAACAACCCATGTGGCGTTCATGGTCGCAGCAAACAGTGGTTTAAAGAAAACTGTGCTGTAACAACTGTCATAATTGCTGTATTCTCCCTTGCAGTTCCATAGGTACACGTTCAAATGTATGTGTGCAAATAAAGAGTGGCTTGTCAAATGAATGTCTGTCTTTCACTGCTCCGAGTTGTCGGAATTCAATCAGCAAAGCGTTAATTTATAGTGTCAAGCCGAAGGTTGAACTATTGCATGTACTGCCCCTTCAGTTGAAGCAACACCTTCGGACGTATATGTCGCTGCATGTACATAGACTTTTAAATGCTCTTCTTATTGTTGCTTCAGACCAAACCTGTTCCAGTGACGAACCTGCGCGTTGTTAACCCTGAAGCAACTTTCTTGGATATGGCTTGGGACGATGATATACACAGCGCCAGCAGACGTATGTGACTTTGCGAGAACACTGCTGTTTTAAATAAGATGTGGTTNAAGTGAAAAGGTTGAATACATAAACAACTCGGTACGAGCGCAATACACTGTCAATATTTNTGGTATATGAATTTTTNANACCTCATTCGTTTTGAAGTATTTCACTGTTTTTTGTTTGTTTTGTCGTATGATGATAGACCCGTTAAACTTTTAATTTTATCTACTTTGGCGAAAATATGAACACTCTTCATTTTCTATCTATTTTTGCTCTTAAAAATTCGAAACTATTTGAAGAACGGTTTACGGATCGTTACCAGACACTCATTTCTTGTTGTTCTCTCTTGTCTTAAATGCTTGCAAGGAGGTTTTCTCATAAACCCTGACCCAGCTGCAGCGCGTCTTGTTCGCAGCAGGATAGTGAACAGTGTCTCCTGGGATTGTGCATTTACTGCAGGTTACCTGGTCACGTGGGAACCGGAAAACGCGCCGGGCGGGTCGGAGTTCGACGAGAAAACGGTGCAGGACACGCGGACAAGGATCACTGGCCTGCAACCCTCCACACCGTACGCGGTTACTGTCCAAGCGATACAAGAAGGCCAGTACAGTTGGCCGACCAGGGCAATCGGCGTGACCGAAAACGGTAAACAAACCTTGTCCGGCAGCAGTTGCTCCGCAACAACTTGTGTCTTTCATTTCCCTTTTTCAGAGTTTTTTTTTCAAGCAAATGTTCCCCTCCAAATTGTCCAGTGCTTATCGGGGTTAATCTAATTGCCTTTTTCATTTGCAATAGTCAACCTTGTACGAAACGAGTTTGGTAATTGACGTCACTCCATTGCTTTTTTCGGACACGCTTTCAAACGTGTACCTCTGATCTGTACGTGCTTTCCGGACGTACGCGATTTGTAAGCACATAATTGTATTTTTATGTTATTTTTGACGTAATTCCTCTGTAATTTCAACATTTTAGTCTTTTGGTAAATGTTGAAATCACCCATTTTTATTCAGTTAGTAAAAGATGTTTTCACGTTATACATGAAGTGTATTTTCAGGAATATCTAAATATCTCTCTGCCAAAAACTTTTACGTTTTCAGCAAGAAAGACGTTTTGCGGTTTACGAAGTGTCAGCATTTGAGAAATTGTTTCACTTCCAAAATAATTTGGTATTTCTCTGTTTCCTTTTCTTAAACTTACTCCTCATAAGCTTGTGGCGGAAAGCTTCTAGTGCATATATTTGTCCCCTATCAATCTTCCTCCAGCCACAGCAAACATGCTGTTGCATTGGCGTTATCTCTTCTCGTGCAGCTCCAGCTGTCGTGCGCCACCCCGTGACCGACCTCGAAGTGAGCCCTGAATCTGATTCCGGGCCCAACGATCATCTCGTCACGTGGGCTTCGGATGACGTTGGCGGATATGAGGTAAGCGAACAGTCAGTTGCGGATGCAAGTATTTGTTCGCGCAAAAGAACCCTGAAAATCTTTCCACGGAGATTTCTGCCAATTGATGCAAACATACTTGCGCTGCATAAATGCTTTTCGTGCCAAGCTGCTGCAAAACAATTAAGAACTGAACGAGTGAAGTTCAGAACGTGAATTTCATCGAGATTTGCTGCAACGTGTTCAACCAGTGGCTTTTGAACTGGAACGCAGCGTTAAACACNAAAGACCTTGGTCCGTTTTCACATCAGTAGTTCGGAAAGTGGACAGATATTTGCATCTTCGCTGCAGTGCATTTAAAAAATGCNTAAACTCACGTTGCGTGGCAACGCACTTGTTACCAGGTTGGGTGTAAAAAATAAACAAAAATTGAGGAAAACGTTCCAAGAATCAGTCCCGTTCGGTTTGACGAGCTCCACGCTCCCTGCCATCAAACGTATAGCTGCCTGCTACGGAGATCGCATGAAGCTCTTTGTACTTCTCAGATCCGTTACAAGCCTTCGGACGAGGATGAGTTTACCGGAGTGAAGACAAACAAAAACACTAAAGCGCACCGTCTTGCTGCACTCCGTCCTGATACAGATTATGTCGTCAAAGTCGCTCCTATCGGCGTCCCGTTTGATGAAAACGCTAGGACGGTTGAATTCCGCACCGGTGCGTTCACCAGCAACAATGTTCTCGTTCTCCGCGTCGGTAGTTTCTTTCTTTGTGGATTTAAAGAAACGTATTTGTTGCCAAAAGTACGCGAAGATTTTTTCTGCGCTTCCAGCGAAGTCGTTTCAAATTCCGGTCGTCGCGCATCGAAGTAAAGTTAATGTTTTTCAAAAGTCGCCGGTTTTGCGCTCGCCGCATTGTGACACATGTCGCATCGATCGAATTGTTGACGTCATCTGAAACGCGTAACAATACGTTGCATCCGTTGGGAATAAAGAAATGCTGCATCGGTTGATTGCTGATTGCGCGATCCACACTTCGAACCACAATGCGTCAAGTTTTGGCGCGGTCGTTTATGTCGTCGGGCGATTCTTGTGACATTAGGTCTTTGTTTGTTGCGCCTTTGAAAGAATCTGAATTGTTTCAGCGCCAGAGACACCAACGGCTGACAGGCCCAACTCAAACCAGCCTGCACCCCTCGACTCGACCAAAACCCCCCGCGGTTACACTGTCCGCTGGCCAGCTCCCAGCAGTGCCGTGAGCTACTACAAAATCGTTTACACTTCGCCGACGGACAGGAAGCGCGAGGTAGGATAAAATGTTTTAAGCTTTCTGTGTTCGACTTACCTCATCGTTCTTCTCGTTCATCAGAAGACGGTTGCTTTATTGGATTTTTTGTAACCAACACCCCTCCACCGCCCGAGCAGCATGCCACCTTCACCTTCCTACTTTTTGACAGGTATCTGTGATGCACGCTTTGACTGAAACCACACTGGGTGACCTTCTCCCTGGAAACGAGTACACTGTCAAAGTTTATGCGATCACTCTCGGAGAGAACAGGCGCAAAGTGCTGATCGGACAAACAAACATTCAAACTGACGAAACCTCGGTTTCTAGAGTTCCAGAAGGTAGTTTATAATTGCTTGAAGAAACTTTTTCCTGCACTTGAAGCTGCTATTTTTGGAATTGATTTACCATGACATGAGCACAGCAACAAAATGGCTTCGTTTTCGTTGTCATCGGAAATCTTTATCACGACACTAATTTTGAACTGCGCAGTAAACTGGAATAACGCGAAAGCTTCTTAAACCTTCAAAGATCATCTTAAATCGTACTGATGCGGATTTGCAATACACTGTCACTTTTGACAAACAACAAAATTTTTTTCGCAATGTAGTCCAGTGGTTATTATTTCAATGAAATGTGTTTTTTCCACTAAAATATGCCAATGGATAACAAACGACATGAGAAGCAAGCAACATTTCACGCCATTTCATACCAATTTATTGCATATTTTCAAAGTGAAACTTGTGTTGCTTTGGATTTCGCAGTTGTTGCTTCAGCGGTCATTTTTAGTGAAACGATTGTTTATTAAAATATCAAAAAAGCACTTTGACGTTTTTCAGCAATCATTTTTAAAAGTAGATTTTGTTACTTCTCACGTGACCATGCGAAAACAGTGTTGAACACACACTGCGGCTTCCTTTTCCCTTTTTCGCATGAAAAGCATAGCTTCACAACCACAGGTGAAAGAACAGCCGTCATCGAATGGAGCCAACCGACAGAACCTTACGATTCGTTCCGCATCACTGCCAGACCGCAAGACAACTCTATGGTGAGGATATTTGACATATGTGGATGACGTGGCCTTACTTTCCAAACTTTGCAAAAGTTTCCTGTCAACGACATCTTCACTTCGGCCCCTCTAACAGGAGTGGCCCGGGGCAGGGTTTGTCAAACTTGTAGGGTCACGAACCCTAATTGTGAATCTTTTTTTTCTCGGACCCCAATTTTATGCAGCGTCAGTTTTTCCGCCGCCCAACCAGCGTGGGAGGAAAAAAATGACACTGAACAATATGTTATTGTACAAATGGGGTGAATGGGGTTGCTTTTACAGAGTCAATACGAATCATTCCGGTTATTACTTGTAACAATCTACATACTGCAAAATGTGCATGTTCAGCTTTTTTATATTTGTCACATCTTCACGGCCCCCCTGTGTAATCGCCACAGACCCCAGTGGTCCATGGCCCCCCTGTTTGGGAAACCCAGGTGTAAGGATTTCTACAATTTAGCTCTAAGTACAAGCGTGACTGATGTATCATGTGTTTACTTGAATTCTTCCTTGTTATGATGTTTCACCTTCACTTTTTGGATAAAGATCGGTAGTTAAAGAAACAAGGCGAGAACTTACGAAAAAAGAGCCGAATACGCATTGTTACTTCTTTCATAGATTTCCAGTGTGTGAACGATTTGCTCCCAAGGAATGATATCAACCTTAGTTAGTTCATTAAAATTTGCTAAGCAGCGCCAAACGGTACCTTGTGAGGGTTTGTAACTCAGGATAGGTGGGAGCTTGGAGATGTTTCGCTGGAAATGCCTTGTTAGAGAAATATTCAATGAAGGAAGTTTCAAAAGAACAATATTTGGCCAAATAAGGTTTTCGAATAAAATATCTTTCAAGCTCTCTTCACTTGACGTCACAGTAGCAAAAACAAAAAATCTTGAGCCGTGCTGATATTTTGCTTTGATGTTTGGAAACAGGCGAAAACCAAGCAATACGAGGTCAACGCAGGACAAACTAGCCTAGCACTGACTGATCTCTACCCCGGCACCCAGTATGCCATCATCGTGGAAGGCAGAAGAGGAGATTATTATGAAGTAGTGCATGAGCAAGTAGTGACCACAGGTATTTGTAGCTGCTGTTCAACGCACCTTTTGTTTGAATGACGAATTTTGATTGAGAAGCAAACGCTGAAATTTTTCTACCATTCTTTCTTTGATGCGTGGCTTTTTAAAATGCAAGTGTCATTTTCCTTGTTACCGAATACGTTATTTACAAAAGGGCTGAAACTCGAACTGCCTGCTGTTTTTCATAAACACCAATTTAACATACTTGCACCTTACTTAAAGTTACTCTGATGCTGAATACATATTCGCTAAGTATCAACTCCCAAACCATTTTACTTTTAGCTTGTATCTGATGAAAAGAGCTATTGGTTTCCATCTTTAGTGTTTAAATTTTATGTCAGTTTTGTAGTCTTTCCTGCCTAAGCTTCTTTTTCTTTCCTACCCCTTACAGACTTTATCAGGGCATCTCAGGGTTGCATGGTGAGATGTTTTGCTTTCTGTCGCAGACGTCGACCTCCCGAGAGGATTGCAGGCAAAACGTATCGACTCCAGCTCTGTGCAATTGCGCTGGGAACCTCCCCGAGCACCAATCACAGGCTACAGCGTCACATATCAACTAAGTGAGTTTATATATACTAAGTTTATATTCTGTTCGGCCCACTCGTACCTCACCGACTCACTTTCATGACTACTTCGCTCAATCAAAAGTAGAAAAAACTTTTATTGACAACAGCGACAACTGCTGGAATAATTTGGTTTGATGAAAGTTTCCTTCGTTGTGAAAAACTTGACACACAGTTTAAATTGAATCAAAAGAAATTCTGCTGATGATGCATTTCTACAAATCATGTTAAAGTGGAGAGTTTGCAAATTGTTTTTCTGTTGCGATTTGCTTTTTTGCAAATTGNTTTTCGTCTGCTTCTGACAAAGCTAATGCGTTGAATGTTTTGTTTCCTGTATTTCTACTGTTTTAGCAGAGAATCATTTCTACTGGAAGTTCATTTCTTTGCAGATGGTGATGAGAGCGAAGAGGAAATGCTGCATCCTGTGACACTTCGCCGACGGGCTAAGAAAACGAGAATAACTGGCTTAAGGCCGGGCACCCGCTACTTGATCAGACTTATCGCAAGGTCCAGACACAGGGACAGCAAACCACAGACCCTCTGGGTGGAAACGCATGTTCCGAAGCCAGAGAAGTACGAAATGTGTCTGTGCAAGTTGCGAATAGAAGCAGTAGATGGGAAATAAGCTGGTCAAACCAACAGCAGGGAACACTTAATGCCTAGAAAATGTTTGTATTTCTATTTCAAAGAATTTGGTTGTAATACTGACTGGCTCAACGGTATGGAAGGGGGCAGTAAAAGAGCTGAGGGGAATAGAAATTTGCAAAAATCAAAAAAATCGTTACCAATATGCTTGTTGCAGTTCAGCAACAATGTTGACCTCAAAAAGATAACAGTAAGTTACAAAACCATTCTGAATTTTCTGGGTGCGCAAATAGCTGCAATAAATTTGTTTCAGTTCGATCTTGATAAATCAAGAAGTTTAACTACGATACCGACAGTATCATACTGTTATGAAAAAGCACCTCCTCCCCCGTTTCCCCCTTTGAAAAAGCAGGGAGGCAGTGCCCCCATTTTCCGGTGTCCCTGACCCTGGCAATGTGGAAACAAAACCCTTACGTCACAAATTGTTCCACCCTGAATTATGACAAACCAGACTCCTCAAGTATGTTTTTGCTAATGACGTCATAAGGGCATCAGTTCCAAGCGTTTGTAACCAACGTGTGTCTAATTTAGACGATTTTGATGAAAGTTTTTCTTCGTTGCTTTGAAAACTCATGACTTTTTTCTTCTCCGACCTTGTAAGTAGCAATCACTACGTCTACCAGAATCTCACTCAAATACACAGCGTCTTTTGAAACCATTTATTGCTTCTTGCCATGAGTCTTGCTACTAGAGCTCGGTGACTCGGTCTAAAACTGAAAAAATTCAAGGATAGAGGTATTTCGCTTGACTATCGGTCAAAAGTTTGTTGCTTGGACTGGGGGTTGAGCTATTGTCATTAGGTGTATTTCAATGACTGAGTTTGACTGGGTAAGGGTTTGGTATTTTGATTCTGGTGTAACGTACTCACTCTTCTTGAAGATACACACCGCTTTTGAAGCCAGTGCGTAAAATTGAGTCAGTGGAATCAAGGTGAACCTGAGTTAAAAAACAGTTGGAGTAAATGTGTGTGCTTCAATTCCAAAGGCATTGTACATCTAGCAAAATTGCAAAGCAGTTATGGCAACAAGCAAAATTGAGTTTGTATAAAGATAGATAAGAAAGCAGTTGGATTTCACCCTGTCTAACGACGAACACGAAGCAGTCTTTCTTTGCATTCCATAATTGTTATCAACAACTCGAAAACGTGAAAGCGATTGATGAGATACTGATATTTTTGTTTTCCAGTTTCCAAATCGTGGGCAGGCACCCGGATTCGATCGACCTTTCTTGGGTGAAGCCCACGGCTGAAATCACTCGCTACACTCTGCGTGTAACGGGACCAGGCGGGAGACCAGTGACAAACGAAGTCCTCAGCGCCGACACAACTTCGTATTCAGTGAGGAACCTGTCCCCAGGTATAGATCAGTGGTTGTTCTTGATTCGTTTCTTGTTTCGTATTTTGCAATTGATTCACAACAAACTCAACATTGCTTTAACTGAATTAAAATTGAGAAGTTGTTTGACCTGTGCACATTTTAAGTGAGCATGAACATTTTCGCTGATATTTTGATATTTCAAAAAATCATATTTGGAAATAAGCATTTGCGTGTGTTTGTTGATGGGCCAGGCCTTTGGACAAAAGTATAGTATTCCCAAAACATTTTATTTGTCCTTACATTTTTCTTTTCCTTGTAACGATGTATTTTCAAATATCGATACTTTTATTTCTGAATCCTCACAGTTCTTATAGTTTCAGTTCGTTTTTTTTCCTTGGTGGTGGCAGATGACGGAACGACACTCAGTAACTGATTTCGTGAAAAGTGAATTGATGTGCTGAAGCAAGAAGCACTGCTCTGTCGAATCGGTAGCAAAGATTTTAATTGATTCCAAGTTATACTTTAATTTTTTTTAACCAGGAACCCGTTACCACTTTTCTTTGACCGCTTGGATCAACACCGTCCCATCTGCTCCTGCTTTCGAGAAGCGATACACGAAAACAGCGGTAAGGGTGAGAGGGGTGGATGAGGGGGGTTATGCGCGACCCTGTGTGAAGATACGAGCGGCTGGAACATAATGTTGTTGCGTTTTGAAACATGCGATGTAAGACGTTGGGGCCACATATCAAGCAAGGTTGTGCTTGAACTTCTTTATGATCTCTCCGATGTTTACAGTTATCGCTCAGGCCCTTTTGTGGAAACAACAACCAAAACAAGCCATGCTTCTTGATCAGCTGTTGTGCCTGGCCAATAACGAAATATCGATTTTCGCGTAGACGGCGAGATTACAAACGGGTTGTTGATTTTTTGTGAGACCGACAAACCCGGAACAGAACTTGTGCAGATTTACGAGAAGACTGTTGGAAATGAGCGGACAACAACGTAAAAAACTGCTGTTGCCTTGTTTCCATAAAAAAAGCTGATCTGCAATTGCTCGTAACACGTTTGCTATTTGAAACGTCAGCAACTTAATGGGGTCGCGCTCATAAGCTGGATATTTTTACCAATTGTTATTTCACGATTATGGTCTAAGTGATTCGAAAAAGGGCTACCAAATAACCAGCTTGAGGCTACGGTTTGTAAAACTCCAGTTTCTGGTTTAGACTCACCTTCGAAGAAGCAAAGTGTTGCTCAAAGTCTACGCACATGAAAGGCCGCAACAAAATTAACGCTAAAAACAATTTCCATTGTTATATAGTTGTTGAGACAATGGCAAATTATTGGCTATGCATATAGAACGAACCGCTCCACCGCAATATATAATTACTCTTCTTGTTTTATGTTTACATAAAAACGTTTCGACTACTTCATGGTTTAGGAAAGTGATGCCGAAATTCAGGGTAAAGTATTGAAGTTTTTTCCAACATTGTTTCAAAACTTCATAAAAGCGATTTGGTAGAAACCTGACCACATAGGTCTCTGCCCAGCAAATACCTTGCGCTAACCGAGCGAGCCAAAACTGCAGCGCGTGGTTCAGATTGTGTTTCGTGGCGACAATCTGATCGAAGATGTAAATTCCTTCAGGTAACCTCTGCATCGACGCCACAGGGCGATCGAAATAATGGACTCCGGGTCTCGTGGCAAGATCGCCCCCCAACGGCGGACAGGTGGAAGATTGTTGTTGAGCCGCAAGATGGCACTGAAGGTTATGAAAGGATTCTGGATAGATCAACAACAAGGTACCAATAAGTTCATGTCTTACAGCGACCGTTTTTGGATATTCAGCTCTCTGTGACATTTCCACCAGTTCATGTTCCATGTAGCTTTTTTGCGAAACAACTGAATATCCCGATCGTCTCAACATTCTTTTCTGCCTTTTTGAAAAATGGGCGTGCTTCCAATTATTATTTTGCTGAATGGTATTTTTGGAAAAAGAAATCTTATCTGGGCTTACACGATCCTATCTGAACCTTTACTTTATCTTACAGCGTTTCTTGTACTTTCTTAAATTCACGAATGTTTTGTCATAAAGAAAATTAACCTATATTTTGTGGAAGAAACTAGTGATGACCTGTGAAGGGTAAAAAAACGAACCGATGTTCTTTTCGGAAGACTTTAATGCGCACGTTGGGAATGATGCCGGGGTACGGAAGGGTGTGATTCGCCGACATGGCGATGCTGACATCAATGCTAACAGGACAGCGTTAGCAGAAAGAGAGAGATCTTCCAAATATTCAGACCGGATATTCACTTCCCAGCAAATCTTCGAGAACTCTTGCGAGTTTGCCAAAGACGTCTACACATGTTTTGTCGACCTCGAGAAAGCATATGACCGGGTTCCTAGTGGAAAGCTTAGGGTGGGTGTTGCGGGACTACGGTGTTGATGGCCGCCTGTTACTGCCCCTCAAGTCACTGTATTCCTGCTCAGAAGTTTATGTCCGTGTCGACGGAGTTAAATCACAACCGTTCACCGCTGGTTGTTGGACTTCGACAAGTGCATGTGATGTCACCACTCCTCTTCATAGTTTATATGAATTGGATACAGTTACAGCCGAGTCGACGAGGGCGCCACAGTTGGGATCTGCAGGATCAACCGTTTGCTTTTTTGTGGGCGATTTGGTGCAGCTAGCATCTCCTGATCGGGGTCTCCAACATGCACTTGATCGGTCTGCGTGAGCGTGAGACCCTAGACTGAGTGAAATAAAAAGTTCATTTTTACTTTTTCAGATATCTGACCGTTTTTATTTTCAGTTATATAGATGTTAAACTACATAATCTCACCTGTTCTGGCCGCAGGTACGTCTTGAAGAATCTGAAACACGGAGTCGCGTACATCGTCAAGATTTACGGTTTCAACGAGGGAGCCGTCATGGGCCGCCCCTCCATCGTCGCCATCCCCGCTTCCTCCTCAGGAACTTACAACCTTAACCGGATTGACGTCAGTACGTTCCCATGGCAACTGCGAGTGGCCACCCTTGACGCGAACACCCTGGACCTTAACTGGAACGAACCTTCGTTCACTGTCCAAGGTAATTAAAGGATTTTATTGGATTGCTTCATTTATATTGCTATGCAATAAACGCGAAGTGCTGTGTTGAAAATATAATTTTCGCCCAATCAGGGTTTTTTCATATTTTCAGCTGTGTTTGCAGATGTGTGATATGTAATGCATCAAGGAACAAATGTAGATAAAACCTAATAACATTAGAGACCTGAAAGGATACGTTTGTTGCAAAACATGACTTTACTCCGCAAATCCTGATTTTGTGGCACGAGTCATGACTTATTTTTGGAGAAGATTGTGAGTTAAGTCTGTCGAGTCATTTATAATAGAAACAAATGCGAGTGATTTAAAACTTATGAAAATCGCCCATAAACGTTTGATTGATCAGTCAAACAAAGTTCTTCTCT
>JGI24021J15306_10009910_pt1 | contig 11789 bp, 1 predicted proteins | sample Ectturendosymbi1_FD_15306 | JGI IMG/M metagenome (IMG submission 15306)
AATTTCATGATTTATCAAGATCAATTTGAAACAAATTTATTGCAGCTATTCGCGCACACCTAAAATTCAGAATGGTTTTCTATAATTTCTGTTATTAGATTTTAAGTGAACATTGTTGCTAAGGGGCGATTGAGCCGATCGCTCGGGGGCGATTTGGGCGATCGCTCCCCCTAAAACCTACGAATTAACCTTATTTACCATGATTGCGTACAATTCGGAAAACAGCAGTCGCAATACAAGGCCATTTTTTTCATCCAATGTTTTGTCACAGAAGTGTTGTGAAGTATACTTCATCTCTCCTAAAGTAGTGAACTTGCCATGAGACCTGACCAACAAATATTACTGAAATCGCCCCCCTAACCTTATTGGCTGGATCTGACCAGGGGTCAAAACGGACGTTTGCCCCTCTCTCGAAATTGGGACTAAGAACTAAAACTTTCTAGAAAATTTTGACGTCAGCATCTCAATTCTGATTAACTTAATTTTTTCTTGCAAGAACATTTTATTTGCCGGTACGACACTCACAAGGCGCAAGAGCCAGGTTCACTCTTCTAGTGTCATGCGGTGCTGATCTTGCAGTTCACTCATGTCCGCTCCTTTGCCTGCAGGCACAGGCGCAGCCAGGGGGGGCTGTGGGCCATGTCCTCACAAATTTTTAGAACATATAGTCATTTGTGCTTTGAGAGGTGGTATCACAAACAAACTATTGTTATTCACGTAAAATCAAATATTTTCGCTCACACCAAATTTTTGGGCCCCCCGAAATTTTTGGGCTGGCTACGCTACTGCCTGCAAGGGCAAGCTGCCAAACTTGCGAGCGGATTGTTTTACTGTTGGTCTTTATCGTGTAATAACAACATGGCAACAAATCTTCAAATGTTCACTTCAAGTTGCGTTATTAGACGTTTCGTTGCATGTGACTCTTGAACGCAGACATCTTGCCAGTAATGCAGCGAGACAGTGACTGCTGATAGCGCCAAGCAGGGCCATCGGAGACATTGAATCCCTGACCTTTTAAACGAGGGACAACGGGGGCAAAGGTGTCTTTTCATACGTAATTTTATGATTTATCAAGATCGAATTGAAACAAGTTGTCTATAGTTTGTTTTATTATTTTTGAAGTCAACATTATTGTTGAACTGTAACAAGCATAATTGGCTATCCAGATTGGGACACCAGAGGAGGCGAAGAGTTTACTGAGAGGGGCCCAACTTTGTTAAACTATGCCCAACACATTTATCCAGGGAGGGGCAAAATTTTTTCCAGGGAAGACTAAGCCCCTACGCCCCTCTCTAGTTACAGGCCTGATAATTGGTAACAATTTTATTCGTAAGTTTCCATTGCCCTCAACTTTTTTTCTTCCCCCCTGCCCTACCGACGTTCCGTCTTCCCTGATGGTTAGCCACGTAGTTTTTACTGTGTGAAAAGAAGCCAAAGTGAATCTATAGCAATGAAACCACAAGTTTGAAATATCCATTGCTGGTGTGAGACTGAGTGTCTGGGCCAACTACTTTTCACCTCCGGCCATTTTACAAAAACATGAAACTTGCAGGTCACTTCGAACAAAACGATGTATAAAACAACAGATTAACAACATATAAGCCTAAAAAGTGGGAAGATACGTGAGTGCGTCATTGAAACTATTACACGATGGTGTTTCGTCTGCCTCTCAATGTATGTTTTCACTGTAGATTTGACTTGTTTCATCGTAGAAAATGTACATTCTCTCACACATGTATGTGTTTCCCAACGGCGAGCGCATTTTTATTGCGAAATTGTTCAGTTTGGGAAATCTATCTTTGCTGACTAATTTCCAGAAGCTCATCACAGTCACTAATATCGTTAGTATTGTAGCCTACATTTTTACTAAAAGATGTTATGCTTGTTCTATGGTAATTGAAATTACCTATTGCAGCGACGGGCAGTTAATTTGGCTCAAGGGCCGCTTTGCGAAGGTCGCGTTTAAATGATAGATAGACATATTTCTTTGGCGGTATTGAGTTCATTGCGCCAGCGCCAGATGTACTCTTCAAGACAACTATCGCCGGGGCACCGAAAAAACAGAGGTTATACAGTCAGGTGCCCCAGCGGAAGGTTAGGGGAGGGCCGTAACTTCTAGTTTGATCGTAAAATAAATAAACAAAAACCATAATGGTACACAGAAAAAAGATTATTCAATTTTTTTGTGCAAAGGCTCTTCATCCAGCGCAAGCAATTTAGTGAGATAAATGTAACCTCACACAACTACGATGATGCTGTCTTTACACACTGCGTGACTTGTTATGTATGCAGGCTTGTTGAAATACAGTCATAGGCGTAGCCAGGTGGGGCCCAAGGGGCCATGCCCCCAACTGTTCAACATATATATCGTTTTTTTGCTTTGAGGGCGGTATACCAAACAAAATAGTGTTATTCGCTTAAAATCAAACGTTTGGCCCCCCAATATTTTGCCCAGCCAAAGTTTGGGCTGGCCACGCCACTGAAAACAGCATACTTAAGGATTAGTTCTGACTTCTGAGTGAGCAAGTGCAAAGCTGTATTTGCTCTGGCGAGTTTTCATAATTCATCTGCGCAATTTAAGCCTGCGTGGTGCTCTTAAGTTAGTAAGTTGGCAAATAGTCGTTGTCAACTTACAAGTCTACTTCTCATTGCTTGAAAGAGTTTTGCGAAAGTGTCTAACCTTCGTGTTTTTTCACCGCTGCTGATGTTCTGGTCGTTGATTATTCTGAAATTAAGACTTTTTTTAGAAAGTGCTCGAAAAACTGTATATTAAGTAGTTTATGAAAAAGCATTTCTGATAACTGAAGTGTAGAAAACATTTCTGACTAAATTTTGAGAAGAGAGGTTCAACCCGCACAAACTTATGTGAGCACCGCAAACGCAGTTGTCGGTAGTTCAAGTTCAATTCAGAGTCAGTAGTCTGCAGTTCACAACAATAATGATATTGGATGACACCCCAATTCAGCACAAGTTGTAATGCAGTGTTTCTCAAACTTTTTTATTCCAAAGCGATTTTTCAGATTTGCAATATCCGACAAACTTGCAAAAATTGCTCATTTTACGTGAGTAATGTGCGCATGGCCCTGCGGTTTGCATGGATTCGCACATCAGGTTATAATTATCGGGATTTTCTTTATTACTTTTCGCTTTCGTCAAATGAGCAGAGTCCGTCTGGAGTCTAAAACTGTCATGTTAGGCCGCAGGTGTTAGGTAGCTTGTTTTAGGTGGTGTTTTCTTAGTTTTGTTGAAAAATCATGAGCGACTTCATCCTTGCAAAATTTTTTCAACTTTATATGACCTAACTGTACGCTCTTATATTTCCTGTTTTCCCATCCTAAACCTGATTTACGAAATCATTACATTTCAAAAGTTTTTCTTAGTGTATTTACAAGAGTAAGGTTGTGAAAGAAACAACTGGGCAATACCTGAAAAAAGTGAAGGCGCTGGTCGTTTCTTACACGCATGTTACTATATATACAAATGAACAATCACTGCAAAGTTTGCAATGCAGGCACTCCATTTGTAGTGAAAATGAGCACACGCTTTACTAGAAAGATTACAATATTTTGCGTGGACAGCTATTTTGTTAACAAAACCTTATGAGAAACAATCGCATTTTGGATCAAGCTTTGCTAAATATAAACTAAACATGCAATTGCGGAAAGCATTGTTTGCTAATAACTGTTTTGTACACACAGCGAATAGTTTACCAGCTCCCTTGATGAAAGCAAAGCTATAGTCTAAAAGGACGTTCGTTGTGGGTCAGAAACAACAAAACTTGGAGTTTGTGCATCATCCAATTCAGGATTGACGTTGAGATGAAATTGAAGATCGTCTGACGACGCAGAAGAACTTGGATTTTGTGATCATGACTCTGCAGAAGAGCTTGGATTTGACACCAATTCCGTGGCAAAAGAACTTGGCTTTGGTGACCATGACTTGGCAGAAGAACTTAGCTTTGGTGACAACGACTCCGCAGAAAGACTTGGCTTTGGTGACCATTAACGTGCCAGAAGAACTTAGATTTGGTGACAATGACGTGGCAGAGGAACTTGGCGTTGGTGACAACGACTCTGCAGAAGGACTTGGCTTTGTTGACCATGACTTTGCAGAAGAACTTAGATTTGGTGACAATGACGCGGCAGAGGAACTTGGATTTGGTGACAACGACTCTGCAGGACTTGGCTTTGCTGATCGTGACTTTGCAGAAGAACTTAGATTTGGTGACCATGACGCGGCAGAGGAACTTGGCTTCGGTGACCATGATGGGGCAGAAAAACTTGGATTTGGTGACCATGACTTTGCAGAAGAACTTAGATTTGGTAACCATGACGTGGCAGAGAAACTTGGCTTCGGTAACCATGACGTGGCAGAATATCTTGGAGTTGGTGACCACGGTGCAGCAGGACGTTCTGGGTTTTCGTTGTTAGATTGCTGCCTGTAAAATATTTTAGCCTAGTGAGAAACCTGCAAAATTGACCTCTGGAAGAGACTTTCAACTTAAATTAGGAATTATCTTTTACTTGAGTCGGTGTGCATTTCACAATGGTGTACAAAAATCGCTGTTTTTGCGACACAACGCGAAAACAAATGTCTACCATGAAGTTTCGCAATTGATGTAGTTATCTTCATATACTACAATACTGTGATTTCGAATCACAAGCAGAATTGTATTTTGTAAACAACGTCAAGGGATACTAGGAATGGATAGTTTGAGAAGTTTGTTAAAAACAGTTGAAAAGATATATGCCTGTTTCCATGTCACTATGCACAGACTCTAAAGAAATCGTTTATTTAAATGTACTATTGCGGATACTTCTGGATCAAATGTTTTGCAATTTCTTGTTGCTTTTTAAATATCAAAGTTAAATCATTTATGATTTTTGTTTTAACGATAGTGAAGTTTAAATGATTAAAAAATAAAAAATGATGGCAACTGTAAACTGCGTAGCGTGCACATTGCAAGATGCAAATGAATATTCATGATAAAAAAAGTTCACTGTCTCAAGAACAAACTTACATTAGACCAAATGCAATTGTCGACAATGATAAACGAAGCACCATTTCAGTAAGATGTGGATAGGTTGGAGGATTTCCAAATACTTGTAAACCGTCTTCCTGAGATTTGAGGTTCAAAGAAGGAGTTGTATTCAACATTCCTTTGGACACTGATCTTGCGTAATCTGAAAAAGATGTTTTGAAGGTAAAGCTCGACAATTTTCAGTCTTACGTGATCAAGCTGGTTTTGCAAAGGCTACTGCTTTTTTATAGTTGCATCGTCAACCGACATAAAGACAATTAAACGCTTAGTTTTTGGCTTGATGCTCGGGACATTGTTTTTAAAAGACATGCTAAGCGAGACGATACTCGAAGGTGACAAACCGTTGCAGGTGATGAAAACAGAAGAATGTGTGTAGAACTTTTACACAATGAAATGAAACTTATTTTACAAGCATGAGAGAATATTACAGGCATGAAAACGCATACTGTCTCGCAATCTCATTGTTGTGGGGAAAATGCAAAGGAAATTCAAGCCCGTGACCAGTGGTGGGTTTAGGGTTGGGGGGGACCGAGGCAAGATAAAAAAGGGGAGCCCTCTGAAGACATCATCGTACTCAGCCAACCGTGATAATCACTTTTGATTTGCCTATGATACGGCCACCCAAGGGTATATTCCTGAGACTACGGCATAACTGAAATAGCAGAAGGAGAAAATGCAAAAGGGTGTTCATGATACACAACCTCAAAAACACTGAAAATTGGGAAGACAAGGCTGGCAACACATAAAAGTTAGGCAAAAGCAAAGTGGCATCTCCCCTACTTCTTTAGGTTCCCGCCCCATTTCTCTGCATTCACCATCAATAAACTACAAAGTTTACCCCTTTGAAAGTTTCACACCTTCCCCCTTTGAAAAAATGCTTGGTAATTGGTTTCCTGAATTTGTTCACATTCATGTCTCTGTGGGAATCCATGAAACTATAAAAAACAACCAAGAAGATTTAAAACACTGAATTTGTTTCAAATTTCATCCTTTCAACTGCAAGAACATAGCATACAAAAGCATCCAATTAGAGACTTGTTTTGGAAAGCTCTGAGGCTGGATGAGTCAAAGCTGCCCTCATCTTGCATTGACACTAGTTGTTTGAAAAGTGTGCAAAAGTAGGAAATAATTCATCATGTACCTTATCGAAAACATTTCTACTGCAGCGAGTAGCCTACACAATTGTATAAATCTGTGCTAAGAAAAACGGTTCAAGTTACATTGGCTAAGAGCTGGCAAAAGAGCGTAAGCATCACCTACCAAGTCTGCCTTAAACCAACCATTTACTAGTCAAGCTTCAAATAACCTGTGACTTCAAACATAGAATAAATCAAACCACCTAAAATATCTGTAGAAAAAATGAGTATTCATCATACTCAAAAATTGCCATTTCTGCGACTTGATAAGAAGCATGAATGTAGCGTTGCTTATTAACAGTCTTTGCAGCGCAACACCAACAATACAAAATTACTTTGTGAACTAAGAAGAAAATGTCCTATAAATTAAAAGATGTAGTGTGGTCCTGCTGTAACAATTGCATGTTGTCTTATTTTCTGATCGAAATGTTCACTAAGGTACAATTTTCATAAAATTATCAATATAGCAAATACTTCAATCTCTAAAAATCATCGTTTGGTATAACATATTACCATTTGGTATAAAAAGTTACCATTTGGTACAAGTAGGCTAGGCCAATTTCTCTCATTTGACAGGGTCTTTTCAGAACTTTGTGGAAGAAATTTTAACCGATATTCTGCAATTTTTTAGGTGTAGAAGTTGGTTTGAAGCTTTTCTTTATTTGCTCATTGAAGAGGGTGGTGGGGTCGCTTGAAAGGACGGTACTTACACATTACAATTGCTGTTGGGGGCCCCTTTGACAGCATAGTAGCCTACGTGCACATTGCAATTGCTATTTGGGCCCCCTTTAAAGGATATTACTTACACATTACAGTTGCTGTTGGTGGCCACTCTGAAAGCAAGGTACTTACACATTAAAGCTGCTGCTGGGGGTCTCCTTGAAAGCAATGTACTTGCACATTACAATTGCTATTGGTGGCACCTGTGAAAGCAAGGTAGTTGCACCTTACAGTTGCTGTTGACGGCCCCTTTGAAAGCAAGGTACTTAAACATTACAATTGTTGTTGGAGGCCCCTTTGAAAGTAAGGTACTTACACATTACATTTGCTGTTGGGGCCTCTTTGAAAGCATGGAATTTTACATTACAATTGCAGTTGGGGGTCCCTTTAGAAGCAAGGTGCTTACACATCACAGTTGCTGTTGGGGGCCCCTTTGAAAGCAGATTACCTCCAAATTGCAGTTGCTGCTGGGCCCCTTTGAAAGCAATGTATCTGGACATTACAGTTTCTGTAGGGGCTCCTTTGAAAGCAGAGCACTTACACATTGCAGTTTCTTTTAGGGGACCCTTCAGTGAAGTTTAAAAGCAGAGTACCTACCCATTTCAGTGGCTGTTGGGGCCCCTTTGAAAGCAAATTACCTTCAAATTGCAGTTGCTGTTGGGGCCCCTTTCAAAGCAAAACACCTGCACATTACAGTTTCTGTAGGGGGCCCCTCTGAAAGTAAAGTACTTACTTATGATCTGCTTTGTAGTACATTATATGAGTGAATAATTCGTTTTTCATCAAACATCAGGAAAATTTACGCGAGTATCACCTCAAGGGGGGCCCCAAAGTGGGGGGCCCGAGGCAAGTGTTTCGCTCGCCTCCCCTTGAACACGCCACTCCCGGTGACAAACAGTCTTAAAAATCATTAAAAAATTGTAGCCATTTGACGATAAATAGGTTATATTAGGACACTACCTTGCCTCTTTCTCAATTCATACAATATCCTTTCAAATTTCAACAGTTACCAAAGTTTATGGTAATGACGTTTTGTAAACAGCATACGCAACATACCACAAATAGAAAGGCAATTTTTCACAATTATTTCTTTCATTGAAGTCATCTTGCTCAGTGGTGCCACTCCTAGTGTTTACCCACTAAATCTGGTGTTTTTTCATTTCATCTAGTGCTGCAGTGTTTCTTTATGACTAACTAATGTTTTTTTTATGAGCGAGGTGAATGTAATTAATTGCACAGCTTTGTGTAATTGTTACTGTAATTGAGACCTTTTGATTTAGTGCCACTGTAAGTTGCTAAAAATTCTACCAACTTAAATCTTAAATACACAAGACAATATGATATGTTTTGAGCTGCGACCGCTGCGAAGTCACTTGGTCATTTATTAACAGTTTCAGTGACATGTACAAACAAACACAAGCGTTGCTGCTAACTCCCGGTTTCTTTGTCTTTGGTTTACAATGAGTTGCACAATGTCTATGGTTGGCATTGCAATGGATTTTTTGGGCATTTTAACTATGTCTAAGTTTGCTTTTGTTTTTTTGTGAATCTAATGTTTTTTACCATGAAATCTCGTACGTTTCCGTAACAAGAGAGTGGCAACACTGATGTTACTCCATCAGGTTTTTTGCAGTATGTTTCATGTACGTAATTTATGAATAAAAATTTAATCTTTATTTAGGAATACGTTAAACACTAGAAAAAACATCTTTTTCAACGGAATTCCCATCGCGGTGCGTTGTCGATTATTTTACTTCACGACGTACAAGTAAAATCATGTGTAATTATCTTACACTGTTCGGTCGCTGCTTGAGACAGGATAAATTCTTTATCATATTCATCATCGTTTGAATATCTTTTAGTAATTTCTTCCGTAAACTTGAACAAAGCATGTTCTTGGTGGTCGGTGTACCTGCTAACAAATTGAATCTAATCAAAAAATTTTTTTATTCATTGTAACAAAGTATGATAAACAAAATCTTTTAGACTTGAACTTTACACGTTTGTTTTACGATCAGGCTGCGAAGAGTCCAACATAACGAATCCTGCTGTACTTCGAAAACTTCACCGTAAACTATCTACGACAAAGTTCAAAATACATTTTCAACGGAACAAAACCACATGAAAATCCCAGTAGATTGCACCATTTTAGAAGGTTAGAAAGATGGTCTGGAATTTTGCAAGGAATTGCTAAAATATTCTATTAAAACATGCTTAAAAGCTGTCGTACCATGAATATTGTGCAAGGATAGCTTGGTGTTAGCTTTGGCTTAAATTTAAGCTGATTGCCTAAACTGTGCAAAGTTTTACCTACTGAATACAATTTAAGTTACTTACACTGGAAACAGCGAGTATGCCCTCCAATCTCCATTAGGATATTCTTCCATAGCTTGACAGTCAAGCGGAGGGAAGAGCAGGTTTCCTCTAGCTGTTGTTTTCTGTGAATCTGCTCAAGGCATGTATCAGCAAATTAATTTCTGTAAGTTTAAAACTATATGAAAAGAAAACGTTTTCACAAACAATTTTTTAATAAAATTCTAACACCTGCAGAAAGACACTGCACCTCGTTTTGTTAATTATATCAGGGCAAGTTTTTGCAAGTTTTTTTGCAGCTTCCAACAACTTTTAAACAATTACAATTTATGTAGTATTATGTTTAAGCTGGTTCCAGAAATTTTATATCTCAACTTTTTTCTTTTTACATGGAACTTTTTACTGCAACTTTTATCAAATACTGCGCAAAATGTGAAAATGTGACTTAGAAAACAAGCTATAAAACTATTTCAGTGTAATTCTGTTCTCTTTGAAGACTGATTCGAACTGAATAGTGACCTAAAAGTAATTGTAGAAATGACCCGGCCAAATATTAGTCCAGAACAGTAAGTTAAATTGTTAAATTGCCAAGCAACTTCATGCAGTGTGGAGCGTCGAAGTTTAGCATGCTACGCATCAGTGCCGGATTTCAGGGGCACCCAGGGACCCCCATTAAAAAGCCCCCCCACCATTTTCATGTGTTTAGCCATATGTACAACATGTGCGTGCCACTTAGTCATTTTTATTAGGGAAGGGAGTTTGTTTATAGACACTATTAAACTATCGGTCGTTCAAAGGGCAGTATTTCACTGATGCATTATTTGATGTTGTGACGAAACAACTATTACACCTATTGTTTTCCTGAAAGTCGGTCAGGTATCTGAATCTAGTGAATGCAAGGCCAAGCCACGCATTAGCTTACGTCTGTGACTAACAACCTAAATCACCGGAAAATGATCCGAAAAAGACATAAAAACAACAACCTACTGAAAACCAAAAGAATGCTAAAACCAAAATATAAGTTAGTGGGAGACCGGTTTTTACATTAAGCTTGCCAGGGGGGCAATTCGCCTCTCTGCCCCCGCCAGTTACGCCACTGGGTATGATATATTGTATTTACATACAGTACGCTATCCCTACTCAACTGCAACAAAATACGAGCTGGTGGCGTAGCTTAGTTTATGGAAGGGTCTGCAAGTTGTCTAATTAATCAATGTTTTGTCTAAGTTGATTCTCGGCTGAAAAAGCGGGAATGCTTTCACATTAATCGTTGCGTAACAGTGGTAAATCTTTTTTCAATATCTCAATGATATTGCCACTAGAGCGCGAACTTCTGACTCCATAATAGGTACTGTTGTAGTTTTGCTGATGAACGGTGATCAGTGTATTGTGCATAGCTTAGTGTAGTACTTTCTAGTAATTATAGCTAACCAGTTATGCTAAAAAAATGAAGAAATTCGTCAGAAGCATGCCTTTTTCAAAAAGGACTAAATCAAAGGTTCTCAACCTTTTCAAGCATGTGGCCCAATTGATAAACAAACAGAGGGTCCGTAGCCCAGTTGTACAATTTCTCCAATGCAACAACTGTTAGACATGAACAGAAGTAAAAACAACTAAAAATACTTTTAACACAACGTGGCTTGCAATCAAATGCGGAGGCTTAGCCTGTTTGTTGTTAGAAGCATAGATAATCAAGAGTCAGGGGGGTTTGTGGCAGAGGCATATATATTTTTCATAGTTAGAAGCAAAGACATTTTGCGAAGAGTTCCAACACCTGAACAGGTGTAGGGGATGGGTGGAAATAAAAGGATTGAAACTTTTAAAAAACAAAAAAACGTTACCAATTATGCTTGTTTCTGTTCAGCAACGATGTTTTCCTCAAAAATATTAGCCTAATATATATTATAGAAAAACATTCTGAAGTTTCTGTGAGAGCGGATGGCTGCAATAAATTGTTTAAGGTGGATCTTGATGAACCGTGAAATTGCTTGTGATACTGTTATCAAAAGTCACTTCCGCCGGCGTTGACACTCTTTTGAAGGATCAGGGTGGCAATGCCCAGTAGCGTAGCCACCACAAAATTTTGAGAGGCGCCAAATATCTTTGCCTTTAAATGAGCAAGAGTATTTGGTGTGGGACACCGCCTCTTTAAGCACAAAACGACAGGAAATGCTAAACTTTTTGGGGAAGCATGACCCTATTGGCAACCCCTGGCTACACCTACGGTAATTCCCCCATCAAGACCCCGCCCTCCTGCGTCCCTGAAGAGTTTATGGTGCGACACTTCGTGACAAAGTCCACAGCTGTAAATTTCGCAACGCCATGAATTTCAACCACTTCTCTTCCAAATCGAGAGATCCCAGCTACGGTGGTTTGGCCATGTCTGTCCAGAACATCCCAGGAAAGATTGGTGATCCAAGTCCAGCTGGCTCCTCCACGAGAGAGCGGCTAAGAGTTCGCCCAAGGACCAGGTGGAGTGATTATATCTCCGACCTTGCTTGGTCCCGTCTTGGCGTGAAGACAGCAGAACCATCTGATATTGCTGTTGACCTTGAGGTATGTCGAGTACTCCTAGGTTT
>JGI24021J15306_10009913_pt1 | contig 11787 bp, 11 predicted proteins | sample Ectturendosymbi1_FD_15306 | JGI IMG/M metagenome (IMG submission 15306)
GTCCTGCTGGCTGCATCGGCGGGAAAGCAGTCGAGAGGTCCAAGGACCAGGGGGCGCGACTACATCTCCGACCTTGCTTGGTCCCGTCTTGGTGTGGACCGAGGGGAACTTTCTGAGACTGCTGTTGACCGTGGGGTATTTCGGGTCCACATAGAGCTGCTGCCCCCGCGACCCTCCCCAAAGAAAAAGCGGGCAAGGAAATGAATGAATGAATGAATGAATATGGACACTGAAACTTTCTATTCATAAAATTGTCTTTATTTTTTTGCCAAAAGTGAATGTCGTGTTCAAATAATTAGGTGTATTGAAACTTGCATTTTTATGAAAATCAGTTAAAAGTATCAGACATAGAAGGGAAAATCGTGTTGACACCCTAAAGCTCCACCGCAACACCCTTCGAAAAAGCTTAAAAAACACTGAACATAACAGTTGTTGAGAATCACAGTACACGCTGACACTCATTAACCTATTGAGCTCTAGCCAAGTGCTTGTGATTTGCCTTTTGGAATATAGGCGCTGGCAAGCTCCACCTCAAAATCCAAAGGCGACATGCCGATATATTAATTTTAAGTTAATTCTTCAGAAAAGCAACACAAATCGAAACACTACATGCTTTTGTCAAGAGTATTAACTGTTTATATAGTGGCAGTTCTTTCAGAAATTCAGAACCGGCTGATAAGTTTTGTACATTGACCCAGGTTACGAACAGAAGACCTCACATCCAATAAGATAAATGTGAATCATCATATGCATAAAAAGGCTTTCACCTGCTTCTTTGTCAAAGACAATGACGTGTTGCTCCAGCTGAAGACCAAGGTTCACTCCTGCCATAGGAAAAGAGAAACTTTAAAACCCGACCGAAGTTTGTTTAAACTTAAAGTGTCACTGAAGCGGTGATACAAGTAAGTCTTATTTCAAAGTTCGTACTGCCCGTACTCTTGCGATGCCTTTCGTCACAATTTTGCGCATAGCTCCGGAAATAAAGCAAAGTCTACCTGAAGTGACAACGTAAATGGGCCGCGTTTATGAACTACTTACACACAATATGTTCACCACAGCGGAAATTTTTCCTAAAGTTTACGTACTTTTAAACTTTTTAACCTCGGAAAAATTTTTAATATTGGTTCATTCACATATGTTTACGTTTGTGAGCATCTACTGTATTATGTGTTACTTGTCAATGTAGACTTTTGGATATTAACGTGTTGTCAGCAATAACTTGTTTACGTATATTGACGGGAGGCTACATGGTCTACGGATTTAAGATTCGAAGTCGGTTTTCTGTTTTGCCGTCTGCATAAGACGGCAGTTCAGCAAAATTTTTGATTTTTGACACTGTGTTTTGTACATCCAAATGTAGGTCGTCTATTAGCAAAAAGGAAAAAGAAGCAATTTTTTCACTGCGATTGCTTTCATGAAATTGCAAATTAGTATCTGAAAAAATATGAAGTGTTTCTATGTTGTTGAAGAATTAAGTACAATCAGTAATGCTCATCATTAGACTGATTTCGAAGAACGCTTGCTAATTTTAACAAGCATCACGAACCACTTTCTTTCCATGAAATTGATGGATGCGCTAAATTGTGCGTTGTGTCTTATAGTTCGAAATGGTATCAACTTCTTTCTCATTTTTTGCATGCAGTTTGTTTGCTAAACGTTGTTTAGCGAGGATTTCGTTTTGGGCCCAAAGACGATCTTCTAGATTCTAGCTAGAAGATGCTGAGATACTGTATGTCTTCGGTTGGCTTCGGAAGAACACTGCCGACTAATTTGTGTTTTTCCCATGAAATTACCCTGTATCACATCAGCACTGCAACTCTTAGGTATAGATTTTTTACCACGGAAAAATTTAGCGATCGCTTGCGATGTGAAAAAATCTCTTGAGTAGATACGACGACTTGAATGCCGTAACAGATTTCAAACAAAACTTTCCATAAAAATAATGGCAGCGCACTTTCCCCAGAACAGCACAAATTTACTCAAAGCGTCCTCACCAATTCACAGCACGGTCACACTCCTGTCTCTAATTCATCAAAACAACATTTGGAGTTTAAAAGTGTTCGTCTCGGTGCGTTCCTGTGTATTTTCTTTTGTCGCTATATCTTTCTTTTGGGATTAGTTCATGGGTTTGGATGGCAACTAGTGTTTTCCAAACCTTTGAACTCCATATGGGCTTTTGGCGAACCCACAATGTCACTGCGAACACCTTTGTACAAGTTGTGAAAAATGCAAACTGGATCTTTTTCAAAAATTATTGCTTTGCGTAAAATTTTGAAAATCGGCAAAATATCAGTTCATACATTGCCTAAAACTTCTTTTTTGTGTGAGTGCGCTCTACTTTATTAACATATTATGCATTGAGATGTTTACTTTGCATTGTTACTAAATAACGATAAGCAGATCTTTTACTTACACTGGCGCAGTTTAACTGAATGCAAAGGGGTCATAATGGACTGAAAGGAGCATGTACTGTTATCAGATCACTCGCACCGACAAACTCTTACTACTGGCTAACTTCAAGGCCGGGTTGGAGCCAGCCATGGCGCATGGGACAACGTGATCGGAAGGCACGGAGGACCAACGCCTGCGGTCATTATCTCCTAGATCTTTTCTCTGATTTAGACCTTTTCGTCACCGATGCAAATTTTCAGCTGAAATATTGTCTACAAGCCACATGGATGCACCCAAGATCTAGACATTGGCATTTGCTAGAGCTAAACTACGTCGTAACGTCGATGTTCTTGTCACTCGTGTAATGCTGGAGCCGTCTGCTGGACAGACCACCACCTCGTCCACTCGACACTCAACCTCAGCGTCCGTCCACTTGTGCGTAAAACAATAGTCCAGCGAAGACTCAGTTCAAAAGCTGCAAAGCACCCTGATCAAGTCAATCAAAGACAAGTTAATCAATGGTCAATTCCGCTTTTGGAGCCTTTCCGCTCTTTGCCAAGGAAAGTGCTTTATAAATTCGGTTCCGCCACCATTTTTTCTCAATCTTGCCCAGATTCCACGATGGCATGAAGGCCTATGTCTCTCTCGAGGGTGAGGCCTCTAAAGCAGGGGTCTAAAACTCAAATTTCACCAAGGGCCAAATGAGGGGTTATAATTATGACTACCCGAAGGCCGCATTATGACGCTGACGCAACAATGGCGGCATATGAGAAACAACTTTTGCATCTTATTTCCTGAGAAAGGTGCCGTGAGTTGTAAGCAAATCATTTCCAGCCGTCTCTACGTTCGGTTAAGATGCACTTGTTCACTCGCTGGCCGATCACTTTGAAACACCGGTGATTACTAAATAATAATTAATATTTAACACCGGTGATTACTAAATAACTTAAATATTAATTATTTGAAATTTTGAAAAAGCATCGCGGGCCTAACAAAATACGCTCGGGGCCACATGTGGCCTACGGGCTGCGTGTTTGTGACCCCTGCTCTAAAGGGTTCCAAGTGCGAGCTGGAGTCAAGCAAAGTTGTGTCCATGCACCTGTCATTTTCGATCTCCTCTCTGCAGTATCTTTGGTGCACCATAGACAGCAACCCCCTGGGTGATGATGTGTCCATGTCCATCAGGTATCGTCTTGATGGCAATCTATTCAAACTGTGCCCCCTCAAGGCGATGAGCAAAACGTCCACCACCATCATATTTGACGACGCAGCAGTTGTTATTCATGACTCAGACTGGTTACAGCAGGCCTGCACAACATATGGCCCGCAGGTCACATACGGCCCGCAAGACCATTTTGACCATTTTTACGGCCCGCCTGCTTTCATAGATACTTCTGCGATGATTAGAACTTGCGTGTAATATTTTCCATAGTTGTAAGTCACAAACGACGCCTGAAGATCGGCGTCCTACAAAGATCCGTTCTGGCACCCGTTCTCTTCAATATCTAAATCTCTGACCTAACAAACACCGTCTCTAGAAAGTATGCATACGCCAACGATCTAGCAATCATGCATACTAATAGAGACTGGCAGGCAGCGGAAGGGGTGCTGAGCAAAGTTATGGCAACCATAAGTAAATACCTCCAGACTTGGAAGCTAAACCTCAGCACTACAAAAATATTGCCAGCAGTCTTCCACCTCAACAACAAGGAAGCTAAACGTCAGCTAAATGTCTACCACAACAACGAAATCCTGCCCTTCTGCCGCGAACCCAAATACCTCGGGGTAACGTTGGACAGGTCGCTCACGTATCGCCGACAACTCAAGTCACTTCGCAAAAAATTGACATCACGCGTCACATTCTTGAGGTGGCTTGCTGGCTCTGGCCTCTGGTTGAGGTGCTGGAACAACAACGTTGCGAACAGCCACCTTAGCCCTGGTCCAATCAACAACAGAGTACTGCGCTCCTGTCTGGTGCCGCAGTGCTCATACCCGCCTCATTGACCCTCCCATCAACGACGCTTTGCGAATTGTGACTGGATGCCTGCACTCTACACCAGCGGACTACCTTTCTATTCCCGCAAGCACCCAATCTGCTGAGCTTCGTCGCAATGGAGCCACACTGTCTCTAGCACGCCGTGTCATAGAGCCTGGACATCTGCTCCACCCAACGCTCACCTGTCCACCGAATGCAAATGCACGGTGCCTCAAATCGAGACACCCATTTGTACCCGCCGCACAACAGCTCATCACTCTGTCTGACGACAACAATATACGTGCGGCTCATTGGGCGGATCACCAATGGAATGCGGAGTGGACGGACAACCCTAGAAGACTCCGCACTTTCATCCTAGAAAGCGGCACCCACCCACCCGGAATGACCCTCCCAAGCACAGCGTGCGGGTCCGACTTTAACAACATCCGCACTGGTGTCGGACGTTTCCGCTCCTGCTTGCACAAATGGGGAATGGTCCCTGCTGCTGCCTGTGATTGCGGCGCAGAAGAACAAANCGTCGACCATNNNNTCCTNCAATGTCCAATCCATCGACCTCCCCNTGGACTGCATGGCCTNACGGTTCTGGATGATGAAACAATTGAATGGCTGCTTAACGTCTGCCCGGAGATCTAATGCGGCCAAGCAGTGGATAACAACAGCTGGCTCAAACAACGAAGAAGCCATTTTTGTGGCTTACAACTTTGTGTAATTGATTGTCGCTTCAGAATTTCTTCCAAACTACAACGAAATAGACTTTTGCGGCCTGCGGCAAATTTATGTTTATCAATGTGGCCTTTCTAGCTTTCTGAGTTGTGCAGGCGTGGGTTACAGCATCACCTTGAAGCTGCTGCTACAGTCTACGCCCGTGCAGGCTTAATAATTAACACTAAAAAACGGAAGTCCTCAACCAGTAGATCCCAGCAACCATTTCCATATCAGCGGTGAATCTTCACAAAACATTGAAAAATTCATCTATCTTGGTGGCACGCTCACCTTCTCTTGTGACCTGTCAAACGAGATCTTTCGGCTCGTCAAGCTAGCAGCAATTTTTTTTCGGCCGCTTAACATCACGGGTCTTTGGGAATCGAACTCTTGCAAGTCGCACGAAAGTGGCAGTTTACCCAGCAGTCCGTGTCCCAACTCTGCTTTATGACTGCGAAGGATGAACTACATACCGACGACACCAGGGACCTAGATTCGGGGGGGACGAGGGTCATGCTTCCCCAACTTTTGGACAGGTGCACACAATATCTTTTGTCCCCCCAATATTTTGTGATAAAAAATAATGTATTTGCACAAATTTTGTAGTTATATTATTGTTGAAAACCCCCAGCATAAATTTGGCAAAATGTAAATACTATAATGCTGTCCCGATGTGTATGACAAACAATTTAGACCTACTGTTGGGTCACTGTAGGGCGCAGCCATGCCAGTTAATGGAATTTCAGAGATACATGTTTATTAATTGGAATTGCATCATGCAACTGTCAAATGTTTGAATCTCAGAGATTCATGTTCAAAATTATACTTTTAATGTATTGTTTGCTTTTCAAAGAATAAATGAAGTGTTGTTTTTGTTTATCCACTTTGACAAATAATTCAAGGGTTAATACTAAAGTGTTGTGTACTTAGTAAAGAAGCAAATACCTAGTAATCATTGTCAGTCCTAGCACCATACTATGCAACTGCCATAACACCATGGGCGTAGCCAGGAAGCACTTGAGCCATGGTTCCCAAAATATGTCATTTCCATAATTTGCCTCCCATGACTTTATCGAAACGCAAACAATAATATTATAATTGTGTGATATGCAATAACATGCATACCACATAAAGCTTATCGTCCCCAAGTTTTCTAGCAAACTCGGTCCCTGGACGACACTTTAACTCGAGGCGTTTTGCATCCCATGCCTTCAGACCAAACTCGGCCTTCACTAGTAGAACAAAGTCCCACACACAGAAATCTGTCGCGAGCTGGAATAACATAACTAGAAAGTCTCCTGCTACACAGGCATCTGAGATTGATCGGGCACGTAATTCGAAGGAAAATTCTATTGGTGCTCTCCAGTGACTATCTAGCAGTTGGGGAACAATCACGTGTTTCAAAGATCAGCTCACAGCTACTTCCCAGCTTGATGCATTAGTCTCTGATCTCTCAGAGCGCTTGTGCCAGTTGCATCGACGATTTCAATGGGGCCCATCTTGCCGCAAAGAAGTACAGTATGCTCGCCGACAACAAATTCAACACTCGATCTAGGGAATGTGTCCAGGCAAACAATCTAAAACACTTTTAGTCAATATGCATGCGAACTGCGCATCTGCGTTTTGACTTCGGAGTCACATGCGAGTCCATAAATAGCTAGCATGACGAAGACCCAACAAACAAACAAATAAATAATCAGAACGAGGAAAAGACAGGAATTGCCCTGCGCTCCGTCGTCGCCACCGACGGACTACAAAGAAGAGAGGATGTTTTCAATGTTGTTAAAATTATTTGTTTCCCTGATGAATAACAACAGTTCTCGTTTTTCCATCACTTACTTGATGTGTTCTGTTGTTACGTACGTCGACGTTATATTCTTAACAATTGAACTATAGATTAAAAAAATTAGTTTGAATCGTCTGTAACTTAATCTAAACTTTAGTACATGATAGCAACCAGATTTGGAATTGTTTGAGAATGAAACCTTTTCAAAAAATCCTAAAATCGACTTGTTTCTCATCAAAGGTATAACTTTGGCTCCTCAACAGGAAAAACTGTTTTCAAACGTATTTGTCCAACATCACTGTTGACTTTGTATTATTTACAGTTGTAAAATGATTTGCTTTCGAATACCATCCAATAACAGAAGGCTGTGGCTTTTTCAGTAAAAAATATTTAAAGCAACATCGTTTGGCTCTTCTGCAAAACAACTGCTGAATTCCGTCAGCTTGATAATGAAATCGTTGCGAGGCTCAATACTTCGAACAACATTATCAGAAGGCATATCCTTTTTTGATGTTTCAACGATGGTCTTTCAGTCAAAAATGAGTATCGACTAAGCTACGCGTTAAAGTTGTTGGTTTTGACTTGTACTGAAGTTCATGACCTCGTTACGGGCATGAAACACTTGTCTAATTTCGCAGAGTGTCGTGCAGATAAATTGTGGTTACAAAGGTGGTAAGGCAACTCAGGAACAGGCGTTTTTTGCCGAACAAGCAGTTTGATTCTACATTAAAACCCCCTGAAGGTACACTTTTACTGGCAGTTTAATCTGAGAAAAGTTCAAACTTACCTTTAACGATGGGTATAGTTGCGCAGAAGCCTATTAGAAAAAAAATATTTCGAGACCTCATATCTGAAATTTTGCTTTAACTTGCAACTCAATCCAGCAACCAAGGCTCTATATAATATAGGCTGCTGTTTCAATACTGTTTCGTGCAGATAAAAGTCCTTCCTTAGGCGTTAAAATAAGGATAGTCTGAAACGCTTTATTCACCATTGCCCTAAACGCGGTGTATGGACGTGAAACGAACATACTATGTCCCAACACTTCACACAACGTAGTTAATGATTAGTTCATTGTTGACTGTTGCGCTGCAGTTTAACAAACGCGAGGGTCTGTACTGGTCTGTGCCAAGAACGATACACAATCGTTAATGACGAAACTGCTAACACGAAAGGGCTATAACTGTACGTGTTTCGCTTTCTTCTGGTTATACTTGCTTGCCACTTCGTCGAAAATGCTTTTTTCCCGATACAATTGGTCAATTAAGGAAATCATTGCTACAGTCTCAGAAACCGTGATTAACTTGAAAAAATGCCAGTGAAGTGACATGTAACAAATTTTGGCTTTGGAAATGATTGTCCGCGCTCACAGCGAAACCGACCCTCATTGCATTACACTGCACAAAACCACCTCCATTTAGATCATTCCATGAGTTGCTTTTTGGCTTGCATCTCCTAACCAGCAGCACCTAATTGTTAATTCATCAATGTTTGGTATCAGTCACACATCCGGACAGACGTTGCTCTTGGCACTTCTCTCAAAACGATCATTCCATAAGGCCGACAATTCTCTTTGATTGGTCGCATATTCCGAGAAGGAAAATATTTACCTCTTTCATGGGAAACCGCAAGTACAGCAAGCAACTGTGTTTTCGTTCCATTATTGTTCTTCCGGAAAGTGGGCGGGTCACCGAAGAACTTGTGAATTTGAACTACTTTCAGTGCATGCTGTTTGCATAATCAGCGGATGTTTATGCTACTGCAATTATGGCGTAATTTTTAGTGGGAACATCCCTCAGATTCCTTTCCACTTATACCTTTCCTACAGGCTATTCTATTGTACTTACCACCAGGGTTGCGGAGCCGGAGCCGCAAGGAGTCGGAGGTTTTGGTTGGAGTCGGAGTCAGATTCCTAAAGATCACTAAGAGTTGGAGTCGGATTTTTTTATCAGACTCCAGAAGTACATTTGAATCATTTTATGCATTGCACTCTTAAGTTAGGAATCCTAACTCGTGCCTGTTGAAATGGTACATTTTCTTTTGAAAGTTTTATGGAAACTGAGACTTNTTGCTGTGTACCACGATTTCCATTAACTGCTAGTTGCTACAAAATTGTTGATAGCCAAATTGCATTCATGTTTTGCTAAGGAGTTGGAGTCGGGAGTCAGAAATTTTGGAAAAGCTGGAGTCGGAAATTCCGGAAAGGTCGGAGTCGGACATTTTACCTCTGACTCCGCAACCGTGCTTACCCACAACGTTCTGTTCTGTATTAAGAGATAATGTGGAAGTAAAAGTTGAAATGAATGTGGCAGAAACCTTCATGACATCAGAGTATTATCCCGAAGGGTATTTACTTCAAAGCTATTTATCGGCAGACTAATAGATCAAACAAGAAGCGCACGAGTACCACAAAGCACAAATGAAAGAAAACTTTCAAGGCCAGGTGGCAGAACAATGTGCACGAAATGCACAGGTACATTTACATGGCACACGGGTACAGCATTTAAACCGGTGCTTTCCCACTCTCAAAAGTCAAAAGTCTTAGAATAACAATGCGATGAATGGGTTGAAATAAAAAATACCGTTTTGGTACTCCTGTTTTTCGTAGCAGAGGGCAACATGTCAAGTCTCTCTTCTAGTGAATACTTTTGTTTCGTTTCTTTGGCGATGTTTCGCCCGCCCATTCACGTAAGCTTCCTCTTTGCTCAATTATCGTTAATAGTGTTCGTTTTTACATTAATACACAACGCTTCTGGAAAAGTATGTTGATGGTAATTGTTTACGTAAAGTAGTACACAGGCCCATTTCCAATTGATACCGTGGCCATTTTGTGTTTGCATGTTTTGTTAACGCGTTTTTCCAGATTTTCTTAACAAGGTTTCTAGGTAAATCATCTCACCGGTGTTTCTTTAATCGAGTCATTAAGCTTCGTTTTGTTTCTCCGATGTACAGCGTTTATGCTCAGTTGTAGGTTTGAAGATTGTCCGTATATGGCGTTTCTCCAAAATTCGTTTTATCGTTTCCCCAACAGATTAAACTAGCGGATATTGAATACTGACCAGGTGAGATATTGACATGAGCTGTATCAAACTTATTACATTCTCGTTCATTTTCTGCTGGTCTCTGCAGCACTGCTTTTATCGTCATACAAATATTGTTCTGTAATTCGAGTGTTCTGTAATTCGAATTGAACCATTGATGCACTGCACTTGTAAAACAATCAAATTCGTTTCATGAACAAACCCTAAGTTTTTTGAAGACTTTTAACTTCATCGGTAAAGTTCACCATCCGTAATTTTTGTTGAAGTTATAAGTTAAGGCATAATGAAGCAAGTTGTTTCAGATTTTTGTTTTCTCTTTATAAATTCTTTGTTTTCTTCGTCATGTGTGGGCAGCGGTATGATCTTCGGCAAAGCAAAAGCAATTGTTGCGTTCGCAGCAACGTGAATAAATGTCTTAAATTCATTTTCATAAACTCGCGTGTGCAGTTTAACTTTTCAGAAAAAAACATGGAAAGTGCATCACTGAACGTTTTCGATGGTAAGTTGCTTCACGGGTGTTGTTTGTTTTGTTCAGCATAAACATGACAGATCGTCGATCTGTAACGAGCTCGAAATGTTGACCAAGGAGAAGATCTCTCCATTTTCTCGTGCTTTCGACACAATAGCTTTTGCTTCTTTTTCTACCACAGTATAAAATGATTCCCTTCCTTGAGGCATTCATTCGAGAGAGAAAAGCAACGGGTCACCTGCCTTGATTCTGGTTGACAGAAATGACGAAATCCGAAGCATCGCATTCTACTAAATGGCAATGATGGAGTCAATTGACTGAAGGGATGCATTCAATATAGGCCTTTGAAATTGTTGAATCATCCTTCAAAAGAAAAGCCTTAGCCGCTGCATGTGGTTTTACTCTATCAGAAAATATTGGTATCCTTCTCCGGTGATATGTTAACATTCCCAGGACTCGCGGTAATGCTCATTTGTTTTGAGGAAGAGCAAATTCTCGAAGGGTTGTAATCGTTCTGGGCGGTTCCCTTTCAAAATAGACCTGTTCATAATACAGACCACTCACAACAGACCACGTTCGTTACAGACCTGTTCATAACAGACCACGTTCGTTACAGACCTGTTCATAACAGACACTTTCATAACAGACCACGTTCATAACAGACCAATTCATAACAGACCAGTTTATAACAGACCGTTCACGACAGACCACGTTCATAACAGACCCGTTCATAACACACCACATTTGAAAACAGACAACGTAGGCTACATAACAGACCAGTTCATAACAGACCACATTCATAACAGACCTGCTCACAACAGACCTGTTCATAACAGACCAGTAGCGTAACTGACGGGGGGGCAGGAGTGCGCGCCGCCCCCCTGGCAGGCTAAATGTAAAAAATGGGCCCCCCTGCTAGCTTGTATTTCGCTATTTGGTAATCTTTTGATTTTTACTAGGTTTTTGTTTTTAGCGTTTTTCAAAAATATCTTGGAGTATTTTCCGTTGATTTCAGGTGTTAGTACAAACGAATCCAGTTCATCGCATAACCAGTTTGCCAAGATTTTTGTGTGTGTTTAACCGGAATATGCAATTATCCGTATCAGAAAAATATCCGCAAGCTTACCGCCTAACGGCACAGTGGGCCCGAAATTCAGTCTCGTCGCCACGGGGGCTTTTGTGGCCTTAGCCCCCAAACAAAGTTTTAACACCAAATTGAAATGTGAAACACTAGAAACCAGTCACGTTTTTATCAATTCATTTTGTTTTGTCCTGCAAATTATAGTCAGAGCAGTACCTAACGCTGTTACCTAGAATAACTACGCCTGAATATTTTTGGTACGTTTGTGAGGTAATAAACGTATTTCAGGCTTGAGCGTAAAGCAGTGTTTCCCAACCTTTT
>JGI24021J15306_10009916_pt1 | contig 11786 bp, 10 predicted proteins | sample Ectturendosymbi1_FD_15306 | JGI IMG/M metagenome (IMG submission 15306)
AAACGATCTTATTGCATGTAAAGCGTCGGGAAGAATTTGGTCCCACTGCTCTTCCTGATAGTTTCTGGTGCGTAGCATGAATTTTAATGTTTTCCACAAAGTCGAATTAAGACGCTCGCACTGAGAGTTCCCCTCAGGGTCATACGGAGTTGCACGGCTTGTAGCCACATTGCGTGATAGCAAAATTCTCGCAATTCCGATGACATAAACGCAGACCCACTATCGCTGTGAACGTAACCTGGCATTCCAAATAGACAACATAACTGAGGTAAACACTAAATAACAGTTTTCGCGGAAATATCACGGCAAGGAAATGCAAATGGGAAACGACTGAACTCATCAATGACAACAAGTACATGTGGCAATTTGTCTTTCAAGGGTCTCTTAAAATCTCCAGCAATTCGCTCCCATGGACGCGTCGTCTTTAATAGCGTTTCTCCTACTTGCTTGTAGAATTGAAGTTTCAATTCTGCACAGATTTTGCACTCGCAACAAACGCTTTTACGTCATCGAGTGAAAAAAGAGGATAACTTTTTGTTTCATGAAATGGTGCAAGCGTCTGATGCTAGGATGACCGAGAAGGTCGTGAATCGACTTTAACGAATCATGTCCCGAAATCGCAGCCGTCACACCCGATGGCCGTGAAAAGTGCGTCCAGGACCACATTGATCGAATTCGTTGATGAGTCTAGAAGCATTGATTACTGTCTCATTGCTGTAGTTCTGAGCTGTACAGTCAGGACCGGATTTACCTGATGCGAGGCCCTAGGCTAATCCACTTGCGAAGCCCCCTCTCCCACTGTTGCGAGGAAAAAAGTGGAAAACGTTAATCAGTTTTCGACACAAAAGCGTTAAATATCACGGAATTGTTGTAATCCTACTTGGCTGTCGGGAACAGGATTATTATCAGCTTCAGCCAAACCACCGAAATCGCCACAATTGAAATATTTGAAAAAACACGTGGGTCTACGTTTTTTGTAAGAATCGTATCTGTTTTTCCTTATCTGTGCTAGAAAAAATAAACACATTGCACTTACAGTGTATAGTATGTGCGGCATAACGAATTTAAAGCACAACGTGAGAAGCATTTTTCAACGTGCTTACCATAAACTTCTGCAAGAACCGTCACGCTCCATACGTTTTTTTCACTCAGAAAACCATATTTATATGTATACTTTTTGCAGTAAGCTGATAGAGCCAGACTAACCAGGCACAATTCTAATTGTTGCAATAAGTTGACAATTCCGCGCCTGAATTTTGTAAAAGCCATCAGAAAACCATTTTTGTTGAATTTTGATCAAATTAAAAAGGTTTTACAAAATGCTCTATTTCGCAGTTAGAGTTCCATTAGATTTATTTTTCAAAGTTTAACAAGATTTTGAAATGTATAATCTTAGCGGTTCCCATTCAAAACAGACCTGTTCATAACAGACCTGTTGAAAACAGACCACTTTCATAACAGAACATGTTCATAACAGACCCGCTCATTGCAGACCCGTTCGTAACAGACCACGTTGATAACGGACCCCTTCTTAATGTATATTGTAGTGTGGACGCTAAAAGTCTAAACCATTTTGCCTCACACACTTTACCCCGTCCGCCCCTAGGTACGAACAGAGTCTGTTATGAATGTGGTCTAATATGTNCTGGTCTGTTATGAACGGGTCTGTTATGAACGGGTCTGTTATGAACGTGGTCTGTTATGAACGTAGTCTGTTATGAACGGGTCTGTTATGAATGGATCTGTTATGAACGTGGTCTGTTTTGAGTGGTCTGTTATGAATAGTCTGTTTTGAACGGGTCTGTTTTGAACGGACACCTTGCGCGGCATGTAGCATCCTGGTGGAGTTAGTGAAACTAGAGATATATGGCTTCAACGAATCTGGTACTGAAGGGGGGAGTAGTCTTGGTTAGTGAGGTTCTCCATGAACGGTCTAAAGGGACGTCTCGAGCGAAGTCTATTGGCAGTGCGCCGTACGTGCAGGGTTTCATGTAGCAGGTGATCAGGACTTTGTGATTTACGATGTAGCTCTAGACATGCTGAGTTTCTTCGAGTAGTTGGGGGCAGAATACAAGAAGGGAAAGGGAGGAAGTCTGTAGGGTAGATCTTCTACAACCTGAAATTGTACGCATGGCTTCATTCAACTGAGTGTCTAATTTACGTGTGTGTGCACTTTGGCACCAAGCTTGGGAGCAGTATTCTGCTGGAGCATATACCAGCACTTGTTGAGGTTCTGAGCACGTTAAATGCATATGTTGAGGTTTGTTGAAGCACTTGTTGAGGTTCTGAGCACGTTAAATGAGCATAGCAATTATATCGGACGGTAGCTCTCGGGGCTGGAACTTGGCTTGCCAGGTTTCAGGATTGCAACTACTGATGCTCGTCGCCACATTTTAGGAATGAGGTTGTTGGCTAGACATGCATTTACAATGGAAAGCAGCCAGTTCAAGAGGGTTTCTCCACAGTTTGTGAGAAGTTCATTGGGAACACCATCAGGATCTGGTGCTTTACGAGGCTGAGTTGCCTTCAAAGCAGCTTCCAGTTCGGTCTTGGTTAATGGTAGGCCGAGATGGTGATTTGAGTTGCAATCGCTAGCACGGACTGTTCTCAGTTCATTGAGGACGGACCTGGTGAATGTCTTGTTTGGGCGGTGATAACAGCCGTTTTGAACGATTTGCTTTGCGATTGCGTTTGGGTCGATTGGGTATCTTATTTTCTTTCGAGTGAGAACAGTGAGTAAATTGATGCGCTGCCAGGCTTTTCGCGAAGAATGTTTAACGTCAATGCTGGACACAGCTTCCATCCATCTTTCTCGTTTTTTGTCGAGATGGTCCAATAAAGCGTTAGCTGCATCTTGAATGTCTTCAGAGGCAGTTGCTTCTTTGCATTTAACATAGAGTACATTGCAATCATTGTCCCAAGATGGGGAGTATATTTTCCTAAACCTCTTGGAATAGCTCTTTTTCCAGCTGTTTTTAATGCGTTGGTGAATCTTTTGTAAGCTTCATTGATATTCTCTTTATTTGGACAGGGCAAGTGGCTTGCCAGGTCATCTGTAATTTTCTTATATAGTGGCCAATCGGCTTTCTGAAAATTCCATCGTGGGAGAGGAGAGCCAGTGGAGAATGAAAAAACGAGAGGTGTTTGGATAAGGGAAGGGCGGTGTTGGGACCGAGGAAAGCGGTCGAGCACTTTCCTTGTTGGCGTTACGCCATTGACCGTGGTGCAAAATGTCACATCAGGGTTTGTACCTGTGTGCCATCTCCCTGATTCGAAAGTTGCTGGTTGCTTGGGGTCATAAATTACTTGGAGGTTGTAATTTGAGGTCCATTGGCCAGGTTTTCGCCATTAGGATTGCTTCTTTGATAACCCCAAAGTTCGTGGTGGCAATTAAAATCACCGCTTACAATGTACTGGTCGTGTATTACCGGAAGCTGGCCAATGTCCAGGATGGAATTTGGGGTTGGTATACATTTGTTATGCATGTGCTATGGATTTTGATGGTGGACCATTCAGTGTGGGCTCCTTTAGCAGAGGTGGCCACATCAGAGAACCTGATCGAGTTGCGGACGAGTTTGCGGCTGCTAGAAACGTGAGCAAGCGTATAGCCGTATAGCTTCAGTGCGTTGGGTTCCTGTTGATGTGTTTCTTCAACCAGGAGAACGGAAATCTTTTTGTCTTCACAAATTTTTTGAAGCATTTCGCTCTTTGGACGAGTCCATCCTTCTACTTGATCTGAAGAATCGCAATAGGTTCATTCCTAGAATCGTGTGATTCTTGTCCTGAAAAGGACAGTTGTTGATGCAACGCGTTGTCAGCATGTTGAGCGTTGCTACTACAGCTCGCCTGATCCGCATATAAGAGGTCTTTCATCGTTTCAGCTTGTGTTGTTTGCTGTTGTTTGGCCACCTTGGAAGCTGTTCAGTGTGGACGACGAAAACGTACAACTCCCACCCAGGTTCGGTCATCGGTCATTTGGTTCGGTCATGTGTCGAGAATGCCCCAGGAAAGGTTATTTACGAAGCAATTCCTGTTGGCTACACCCACGGGAAAGCGACCCAGAGGTTGTCCAAGGGCCAGGTGGAGTGACTACACCTCCGACCTCGCTTTGGGCGCGTCTTGGTGTGGAGTCAGCAGCGTAATTTTGTTAAAACACAGCTTTTAAAAAGTATTAACGCAAGTATTTACGCGGCAATTTGATCGATATCATATTGAACGTTTCGAAACAAGCTGTTTGCAAGCACTCCAGGTTTCAGTCAGTTCCAAACTTTTATCCTTAAGAATAAAAATGCATTCAGTTGATCTGGGAAATACAATCAAGCACGAATTTTACAAGTTGCATACAACCAATTATCGCTCCCACTCGGCTCCTTTTCATTGCCATTTACAATGTAAAGTTTCACTCCCTTCGCATCTGAAATCCATAATGATGATAAAACACTTGATTTTTTAAAAGTGTTGACTGTATTGTATTAGGTTCAGCGCTTGTTCAATATCCATATAAGTATATAACATTTTTGCAGGTTCATTGGCAGTTGCTGTTCCAGGAGAGATCGCCGGATATTGGGAAGCTCACCAGAAATACGGAAAGCTTTCCTGGGAAGATTTATTTGCTCCTACAATTAGCCTGGCCGAAAATGGTTACAGCGTGACGAAAGCCCTAGCTGATGCCATTGCTTCGAATGCAGATAGGGTGCACAACAGAACATTTAACTTGTGGTGAGAAAAAAATACAATCTTGCATGTAACTATTTTTTGAAGACGTTTTTAACTTGTTTCACTGAAACATATCCACCGTGACAGGACGTGTTTGAATCTTTGAGCTGCACCGAACACTGTGGCAAAGTAATTGTTGTTACGTTTTGAAAAAGCAATTTCGAAGGGCAAACACAAACAACCTTTTGCTGACAAAATCAATGCTGCATATTTTAATTGGTATTAGGGCGTGTCATTTACGTCCCAAAGTCATGCTTGTTATCCAAGAAGAAGCTTGTGGAATTTTGATATTAACCTTTCAACGATTTGTTTTCCCTACTGACATTGCAAGAAATTTAAAGTTAAAGTCTACTGACAAGCAGTGGCGTGCAGAGGGAGTGGCGAACGGGGCGACGGCCCCGGGCATACAAGGCAGGCGGGCATCCAAAGAGTTAAATTACACAAATTAAATAACGATGATTTATTGCAGACACATGGTCCATATCGTAGGCACGGTAAACAACGCATGAGCACAAAACATGGTTAGCCATAACTCATTACGGAATAGGTGTTTGGCTGTTTGCACATGATCACACGGATAGGAGAAAAATAATTTTTATCATTACCCCAACTATAGCGTCATACACCCACCATAATACAGGGATCCAGTAGTGTGAGAGAAATGAAGGCATTCTCACATCAAAACTTTGAGGTAAGCAGCAAACCGCTAAAAGGAGCTAGAAATAAAAAAATGAGTCTGATGGGGGTGGCGCAAATTAAATCCATTCGAAAAACTAAATCCATTCCAGATCGTGCGATCAAAATGCTGTAACTAGATGATTTTTCCTATTGTAAGGCTACTAACACATGCTGCATGGATTTAATTTTGCGAAAAAAAGATGAAAAGTTAATTATGGACGTTTAATTGATTTTCTGAGTCAAATTTCAAAATCATACCATTTCAGCTTGCTTGATTTAGCTGACTTTTTGATACATCACCAGTTGCCCGTTTCGTTTTTTGATGTGGCAACCCTGAGTGTGCGCGGGTGTGCGTTACTCAAGGAGAATTTTACCAGGGGATACGAAGACCGATACCGAGCCCCTTGACTTCAAAGGTCCTTATTGAAACTTGTATGGCTTGTTTATATAGTAATCAGATTACAGTTTAAATAGCTACCATGCCAAAATTTAGAAATAGAATAATAGTTATACTGGCAACTGGCTTATACCAGTGACTACAGAAAAACTTAGCGTATGTACTTTCATCCTGCCAGGCCCGGGTACGATGTACCTTTTGTCTCTTGGGCCTTGAATACACCCCCACACTTGTGCTTGCAATATGTGCATCATCTCGAGTTTCGTCATTAATTAGCAGTTCAGGCGGATTGATCATAACGGCTCACACAAGCCCGCATCTGTTCTGTCCCCCCAGTAGTTGTACATATAACAGCCAAACAATAAAAAAACAAAGTTTTGTGTACTTTATGCGCATTCTCAATTGTTGCAAGTTCCAAACTGTCAACCCTGAGTGTCCGCCATCCTAGCCGCACACCTTCTCTGCTCGACTACTATTTTGCGCAGCCTGATCATTGGGTGTGTTTTGCTACACTGTTTTAATGCGCAGCCTTATAATGTGTTTTTGCAGTTGTGAACTGCGCCCACGTAGCACTGAGTGTGTTCTACTCCTACTGCGCTGTCTTCGCGTTGAGTGCTGTGTTTTACTCCGGTCTCCTAACTTGCAGAACGCTGATAAGTTTATGTTCATTACAGTGACGCGTTGTACAACAGTGAGTAAGGAGAGTGCGGGAAGAATAATATGCGTGTTGTGTTAACAAACTTCACCAAAACGTTGGTTTGCAAATGTGAATATCACGCCATATTGTGACGTCACAAACAGCGTAATCCAGTAACAATGACCACCATACTCCACTGCTCAAAATTAGAATTTGGTAGGGGGGCATACAATCAAGCAGTCGCCCCAGGCATCACCAGACCTCTGCACGCCACTGTTGACAAGATAGCATTGTAAAATCATGGTTATGAAGCAGGTCAACTGCATCGTTTTTTCTATCCTTGTGCGCTGTGCAGTACCCAAAACAGGAAGTGGAGGACCACTTGATCAAAAAGAAGACGTGCCACGCTACAGTTGAAATGCTTGATATTTTTTCTGTCAAAACTCTTCACAAAATGATCTCATGCACAATTAAATTCAACCGCAGCACTCATGTTTACTCATGATGCAATTGTTGCAGGCCAATTTTCGAAAATGAAGACGGCACTCTTAAAAAACAAGGAGACACCATCAGACGTCCTCAATTAGCGAAAGTCCTAAAGAAGATAGTTGCAGAAGGGGCATATGCGTTCTACAACGGATCGCTTGCTTCTGACATTGTTCAAGATTTACATGACGGGTTCGGAAATTCCATCATAACAGAAGAGGATTTATCGAGCTACAGGTAATGGTTCGTTGAATTTCTGTCCTGCAAATTTTGAATTTTTACAAAATGGTCAATCAGTGTGGCAGTCAAACTTCCTTCCAAGATTTTACAGGAAAGGTTTCTCTCTGCCTAAAACCGAGATTGTGATATTTGGCGCGTTATCTTGTCCAATTCCTACTCGCCTAATGCTTCTAGAAGTATATTAATTTAATCATACAAGTTATGCCACTTCTACATCTGGTCATTTATAACAGCTAAATTATCCTGATTTCCACATTTACGTTTGTTCCAGCTATACGCAGTAATGTCGAAATTAAGTAATACGCAATATTTAGAACCTTCCCTATCACATTTACAAAATGAAGCACAACCCAAGCTTTTCATCAGTCTGCTATGTCAGCAGCAGGAAGCAATCAAGTGCTGTCAAGTCCGCATGCGGTGTATGAATGTTGTTGGGGAGTAAGCTCTTAGTTTTTTTCAATCTNTTTTTATGTGATAAAGCTACTTGTGTGATATTTGAGAAAATATCATTGTCTTANAAAGCAAATGTAATATATCAGAGAANATTTGTAGTAAGTAGATCTTCTTTCAGAAAGATGAAAAAGTCCAGTGAAGTTAAGAGCTAAAAATGTGTGAGGGAGCCATCGNGGAATTTGTTAACTCTTCAAATCCTTTCTCTTCAGTAGTATCAGCGAATGAAAATTCTTAGGATAATGGTGAGTTTTAGGAAGATAGGAACAAGTAACAGCATTAGCAAAAATGCAAGAAGCAACAAGTATCCAAACAGATACAATTGAGACAGGTGCAAGTTGTGCAGATTGTATTGTTTTTGCTGTAAATTGTTTCGATTGTGTTATGATCATTCTTTGTTTGTTGCGAACAGAANCGATATTTTTGGTTTCTAAATCCATACATTACTGAGCGTGAACATTCCAGAATACACAAAGAATGTATTGATTTATGGAAGGAGTTTGCAATGATTCAGTTACATCAAGCCATTGACAAGGAGAGCTAGCACCTTGTGGACGATCCAAGACAAATGTGGAGAGCTCTTTTAGAAAGTATAGTTTATGTAATTTTATTTGTGAACAAGCAGAATATTCCTTTCCGAGGACATCGCGTAAGCTTTGAATCCAAAAATCAAGGAAGTTTTCTTGAGGCAGTGAAACTCCTCGCAAAATATAATGCTGCACTCAACAAGCGTCTTTCTGATACTCAACTTTCCGACACATCATCACCACTTATCATTCTCCAGCTATTCAAAATAAGCTTATTTTTATTCTCGGAAAAAGTAAAACCCTTATTCTTCGATCATTATGCGGTCATGTGTGACAGGATTCCAGACGTATCGTATACTGATCAAATCGCTTTTATATTCAAGTACGTTACCACTGAAAAAGGAAAGACTCAGACTAGTCTACACGTACGCTCAATACGATCGCGAGCTACTGGAGCCAGATATCGACATAGGAGAATCTGCAAATCAAAGCCTTCTCAAGTGGAAATACTGGCCCTCAACGGAGGGTGGCACGTATGGACCACGACCACAAAACTGATGCGATTTTTTTCGATTTGTTTCACGAAGTGTTTCCGAAACAAAAGTGAAAGTGTTTCCAAAACGAAAATAATATATTTTTAAAAGAAATTGTTTTTATTTAGAAAACATTTGCGAAATGAAAGTGTTTTTGAAACGAAAGTAAAATTGTTTTTTATCCGAAACGAAAATATTTTAATTTCCTAAGAAATGTGAAAGCGTTTCCGAAACGAAAACAAAATTTTTTGAAACGAAAATGTTTTTATTTAGAAAACTTGTGGGAAAGCAAAAATCAGTGAGTAAATGTTATAAATTCTTTCCTGTTGTTTTGTACGTTCATGCCTTCTAATTTGTTGTTGGAANTTTTATNTCATTTAATTTTGGAAACAGCCAGNCATATTGTAGCTTTGCTGTTTGAAATAGTTGTTCGAAAATTCCGTTGATATAGTGANATCACCATGTTGTAAGCTANTGCACGTGGCGGCATTTTCTATGAGAGTCAGGGGCGTCAGACTGTGTTCTTATGCATCACTGCTACACAGCACAAGTTTTTTATCATTTAGAGCTGCTAATCGTACAACTCGCGGAGTTGGTTGCCCAGTTATAGAACGATGATGTAACAACTTCAACAAGCCCAGATGCTGAATCCTCCGCAGAAAAAACAATCCGAAATCAGAACCGCGGGTCATGTGAAATGTGCTTTCAGGTCGCATTTTGGACACCACTGCCTAAGGGAATAAGCGAGACATCTAAGAAAGCAATAACCAACAAGTGGCAAATATTGGAAGTTACTTCTCATAAAAGCGTAGGCCTCGTGAACTAAAAAAGACTGTTCGCCTTTGGCAGCTGACCGTCTGACGCTATGAAATAGAATCTAGGCGGTAATGTTGACCCGTACTGGCAAAAACGTTTCTTGAATGGTGTCTAAGATCTCGCGTAGCAAATATTCTAGGCTAGCACTAGTTAGTTGTAATGTGGAAGTCTCAAAAACTAGTGTGCTGTAGTATCATCATCCTATATAGCTACCGTCTTTGCAGGATTTCGTTCAGCTAACACGTTTAGCGGTGCTGGTAAAGCTTAAGTGCTTCTTACACTTAATGTCAAATAGCTTAATTTTGAAAATCTTTTTGGCACCGCGCAACAGACAACGTTGAGACGTTTTGATAGTTTTGCTCTATATTCAACAAAATCTTATGGAATACCAAGCTCACTGTATTGTTTTCAGCTTGACAACTTCAATTTTATATTGGTTAAGTATTTCTAAGTTATATAAAATACCAAATTAAACATTCGCATTTGAAAGAAGATATGTTGATACTCTAGCAAACCCAGTTGCAAATCTCCGCTAAATTTTGTTAAAAAAATTTGGAATAACCAATAATCATTTGAATTTGTATATTAGTGTATTGAATTTCTATATTAGTGGAAATTTTNGGTTTCTTTAAACTTTTTCTTTTCCTTTAAACTGTTTCTTTTCCAGTTTGATCTAAGAGTTAGCTGGTTANCAGGCCTTGGAAACATTTTCAGAATATATTAACAATANCGCAGTTTCTTTTTGTTTGAAAGCTGCTTTAATTTATATTAGTGAGGTTTTCCAAATATNACGTTTTTTTAAACAGTGTGAAAAGTTATAGCATGTAGGTTCTCGTGTATATTCAGTAACACTTGNTTTACTGGCTTGATGAATACCGGTAGGTTTGCACTTGGTAACAACGATCACGCTTAATGGCACTGCCACCACGTGGTTTATATAGATCCTGATATCAGTTGGTTTGTATACGTTGTGGGCACCACGTGGTTTACATATGTTACTGGCACTCGGTGATTTAATACGTTTTAATTTTTTTAATTCTATTTCGCAATGATGGCACGTCCGACGCAATTTCCTCTGTTAATGGCTGCAGCGTGGATATACTTTCAGTACAAACGGAAGGTCAAAAACAAAATTTTTGCAGAGTTTGTTGATCACAGCAACGAAAGAGTAGGAAGTTTGAGTTTTTCCATCTTTTAATGAGGCAAAGAATTGCCTGATCATAATTTAATGTCCTTTGAGTTTGATGGTGCTTTGGCTAACAATCGAACAGACTTTGGAATTTGTCAACTTGCTATTAGGTTTTGTTTAGGTAACACATTTTGGCTGAGGTTACAACCTTCCTTTATTGTAAGAAATAAAGTTATTTGCACCAAAATATACGCATAAGCGTAACATCCTTTGGAATTTCCTAAGTCGTAAATTCTGCCAGACCGCATCTAAATTCCATGCTCTTACATAGCATACGTTTTAAGACCTTTTATTTACTAGACGTTTTTCTGTACTGAAATACTGTTGTATTCAGTCCTCAGATTAAGCCTGCAATCAACATAACTGTGGATGATTACACTGTATTTTCACCTGGTCCACCTGGAAGCGGAGCTGTTTTAAGTTTAATTATCAACATCCTCGACGGTTTGTAAACCGATTTTATCGATGTCACTTAATTTTTGCACTAAATTTCAACGTTTTCTGTAAAAATAGACTTCATTAAATAATAGTATTGCTGTTAAATAGTGGTTTTAATTTTGTGAATCAAAAGGTTTGTACGCACTATCCTTCAGCAAAAGATTACATAAGCTTTACACCGCAAGCTGGGGTAGGATTAGAAGCACAATCTGCCTCGACTGGCTCTCACCGGCAGTGCTACTAGGTGTATAGTAGGTTACAACATGGTCTGTGGTGAGATTAGTTGAATATAGGAGCAATTTTTTCAACCAAAAATCAATTTTTGGCTTAATTCCCCCAAAAGCAATCAAAAAAGTCATATGAACACGTGCTTGGGAGAGCTTACAGTGCATGTTTTTGTTTCCACGACGACGTAACGATAGCTCAAGCAAAGAAAACTTTGGAGTGGTTTACAGTAACCACTAATATCTATTGGGATGTTCACACAATCGAGATATGAGCGCAAGGTCTGCCAAGTTTTTGTTGTGTCTGCTGCCATCAATAGCGGATTAAGGGGGGATGACTGGGCTACAGCCAGGGACCCCACCATTTAGGGGCCCCCAATCCCTAAGTCGATAAAANGTGTAATGTCTAGTTGTAAGAAAAGGCCCCTTTCGAACTTTCAGCAAGGAGCCTTTTA
>JGI24021J15306_10009920_pt1 | contig 11784 bp, 7 predicted proteins | sample Ectturendosymbi1_FD_15306 | JGI IMG/M metagenome (IMG submission 15306)
CGTGTTTTTCATTTTTTACACCGCTTTTCTCCTGAATGACCAATACGAACACTGCAGTTCAATTTGCAATGCACTGATAATGATAACAAGAGTTATCGAAACGTTTGCAATTTGTCATTTGTATTGTTTTCTTTGGCCGTGATTTTCATTATAAGGTTATCTTGTTTTCTGCTTTAATATAAACAATATAATGTATTCTATGCCTTACCTTTTTCAAAAACGATGTAAAATTTTTAAAATTGCAGCGATTTCAATATTTTGCTAGAGCTACGCGGCTTGCGCTGGCAAGAATATAAACGAATAGTAAGCTAGCCACCAGTCATCTGCAACCTAGCTTAAACAAAATTATTTATGTTAAGGAAGGAGCACTAGGCTATAACTGATTGCCGCCCGTCCACTGGAAGTAAATTCCATAAGAACAAGTCGCCATGACAGCAGCTAATGTGCACAGGTGCAAATTACGCATCCGATGATTGTGCAGTAATGCCACAGTAGTTCTGATCCAATCACAAACACTGCGCTTTTAGCTTGCGTAACTTGCATTGTTGCAACCACTGCTTTTGCTGGTCATGTTTAACACGTTGAGAGCCGGCCTACGGTATATTCGTACTTGGAAAAAAAATTTTTTGCCTGGGGGGTACGGGTTTTTTGTCAGTGGCGTCATAAGTGGAGGACTTTTTGGCCAAGGTGGCCAAAACTTCACCTGGCCCTGGGCGCCAACCGTTAGATGGTAGTATTTCGCTAAAGTTTTTATTGGATTCTAGGCTACAATCCGAGTCTTTTTGATACTTTGGATGACCTGCTAGGGTTTCGGGTTCAAAAGTTATGATCTAGTTAGTAAAAATTTTTGACTAATTAGTAAATTGATAATTAATTTGTTTATTTAAGATCATAACTTTTGAACCAGAAACGCCAAGAAAGTCGATCAAAGGCTCAACAGACTCGGACTCGAGCCTAGTTTCCAATGAAAACTTCAGCGAAATACTTTGGCCTAGCGGTTGGACCCTAGGCCAGGCAACATGAGCCAAAATGGCCCAAAAACTACTCCACTTATGACGTCACTCACAAAAAATCCGCAACCCCCATCCAAAACATTTTTTTCGAGTGCAATCTAGAAGGCTGTCCGATCCGTTTGAGCCCTTGAACAGCTCTCTAGCGCAATCGGCAGAGGAGCTAGGGCGTTGGTAAGGCAACTGACAATTGCTGGTTTTAGGCTGAAATCGAAGTACGAATATATCGTACCCCGACTCTCAAAGTGTTAACGTAACGCGATTCATTTTTCATGCAATTTTTTTTAAAATTAATTTCTGCTAAACTAAGCATTGATTAGACTTCTGCACCTTATGTTACAGTCAAACTTTTTGTGCTGCGAAAAGTTCTCTAGAAGTACAACCAGACTTCATTCATACACAACACCTGCATGTGTTAGCGCAGTCTAGACTAGATAGACAATAAGCTTCAAGCATTGCGAAACTTTCCGATGATGCTTTTGTTTTGGCTGCGACGGCCAATGCGGGCTCCATGGTTCATCTTTTCTGCTTGTTTATGAAAACACACCTGCTAGTGTTGCTGCAAGATAACTGTCTTGACTTGCTTCATTGTGCTTTCTTGCACAAGTTGTCTGAATGCGTGAGGAAAATAACAGAGTTTTGACAACACCTACTGAGGCTGGTAAAAACTGAGGCTGGTAAAATTGGCCATTTTAGCTGATATATCGGTCAAACCCAAATATCGGCGGATAATATCAGCCTGGTCAGTCAATTTCTATATAATATGAGTCTTTTGAGGGTTTAATTGACTCTCTAGCATTTCTGGTTCAGAAGTTATGGCCTGAAAACAACAAATTACTTAATTAATCCCCTGGGGCAGGCTTACACAACATATGGCCCGTGGGCTGCATGTGGCCTGCAAAAGCTTTTCTTGCGGCCCGTGAGAGGTTTCTCAACTGTAGAGACTACTTCAAAAGCTCGACCTTGATTAATTGTCATTCCATAATTTCTTCCATACTACAACAAAATCTCTACATCGAAATGAGATGGAATTTTGTGGCCCGTTGCAAATTTATGTTGATAATTTGGCCCTTCTAGCTTTCTGAGTTGTGCAGGCCTGCTCTAGAGAATCCCACCAGTAACATTTGCTGGAGTGGCAATGACTTGCAATGAAACAAAACCTTTTTTCCATATGTTAATGCCATTATCTGGTATATGCTCTTTACACTGAACAACTTGTGAGACCGAGAGCATTTTTGTCAAGTGAAATCTCAAACCATTAGTGTAGTACTTTTCATCAGGGATGATTGATTGAAATCAGTAAAAAATAATAAAAATTAAAAAAATCAGATTTTAATATAAAAATCCAATTTAAATGAAAAAACTATTCACTGAAAAATATGATTTTTATCAACCCTGCTTTTAATGATCTAATTGGTTCAGTGCTACTGTACTCCAAAGAAATTCTTTTCATATTTTTCAATACATCTGAGGGGCAAGTTAAACAAAAAATGGACAATAAGATATATTCATAATGCAGGTCTAAAATCATATGATGAATGAGCTGCAGTGATGTAGTCTCATTGGTGCAAGGTTTATTTCTAATGCCATGATGAAAATGTGATCATACAAAGGTGTCATGTCAGTGAGGAGTGTCCATTATGAAAAATACAGCTGCCACATTTGTGCTGGAGGGGCCTTGCTTTTCTTACTGTGCAACTTTTGAATGTCTTATGCTAATTTTTATGTTTTTCCTATTTTTTTCTACAGCTTATGCAGCAAAGACTTGAAGGTGCTGAAAGGGACACGAAAGAGCTAGCCCAAATGCTTGTTGACTTGGGAATAGAAACAACAGATTCATCTGATAGGTAAATTCAAAATTTAATTTGTTTTTTTATTAGCGGTGCTTTTTTGCTTTTTGCATGATTTGAACATAAGTGGGTGTGTTTAAACATACTCCACTGGTGCAACTGCTGTGAAATCACAATTCAAATTCCAATTGATATTTGGGTGACTGGTGGGAAACTTAGTAGAGGTTGAGACTAAACATAATACTGTGAAGCCATGATTAGATCATATCAAATATTTTACAAATACCTTTGTTGAGAAAATACATCTTTAAACAAAGGAAAATTAATTATTAACATCTTCGCTGCCGGTGTATGAAAATATCCTACTTTGAAATCACGCATTGAACTGTTATTTTCACACCACTTTGCAACTCCATAACTTGCTAGTCAATTGTGCTAGAGAGCTGTTCAAACCCTCACAAGACTCAGAGAGTCTTCTAGTTTGAAAGAAAAAAAATTTTAAGATTTGTGTTTTGGGTTCTTTGTGCGTGACGTCATAAGTGGGGTAAGTTCAGGTCTTTTTGGATTACTTTGAAATTTTTAAAGCAGTGTGCCAACATAAGTTTTACATTCAACAAAGAACATGGGAAATTCAACATGAGTTTAGATTTGCACACAGGTATTACTTGCCCCATCACCAACTTTTAATTTTGGATTGGTGAGCACCAGAAATAACTATCATTTCCTCTATTGGGTTTTGTGTAGAAGGAACACTCACCAACTCATGTACAGGATTGTGGAAATTATTTTTCTTAGTATTGATGGCAGTGTAGTTTAAAAAACTTGTATATCGATGCATTCACAGGTGATTTCACTCTGCAATAGTTTGTGTTGAAAGACTTGAGTTTATACATTGTAGGCTTGGACCAGCAAACTCAGATTTGGTAGCAATGTTGGGCAAAGTTTTTGATGATGAAATTAGCTCATCAGGTAAGACACTGCCTTTCAATCAAAAATTTGTGGTACTGTTTCATTTGTGACATTCAGCATTCATTTAATGCCTGGGCTTTCAATTTTTAGATGTGTGGAAACCTGCAGTTATTTGTCAAATTAAGTTAAACAAGACAGTTGTTTGTTGGAATGTTTCATACAACTTTTATTAACCTGACAGTCATACTGTAGTTAATGCTTGTAAAAACCTGAGGTAAACACATTGGTTTGGTAAAGAGATCCTCTTGCTAATGTGTTTCTGTCCACATGCCAGGTTTTGGACTGAGTAAAAACGGTTTTACTTGCCACAGTAACTCCTGTTTTGAATAAGCTCTGTATAAATGTTAAAACTGTGTATAAAAATCCGTTGATAAGTTTATTTTGTTGAGTTCAAATATTTGTTCTGGTTAAGTGTGGAAAAAGAAATGTGTTTTGTTTGCATGTGAACTGACCTCAAAAATCTTGGTACAATGCTACTTCGTAAGCATTTTGTAAGCAAGTACTGTGTGAGGTCATCAGCATGACATCAGGAGAGCCAACAAAATATTTTGAATGCTCTAAAAGAGAAGATGATTTCATTTTGAAAATTTGGGTTTTCGTGAGGAATTTTCATTGTAGGCCAAATTGGCACTGTACTATTGTAAGCCAAGCCTAAAGATATTTGGTTAACTGGCCAGTGAAAGCAAAGCATGTTCCAGATCAAAACCCTTGTTTCAGGAGATTCTTTGAATGTAATGTGAAATACCAGTTATAATGAGCACCATGTTATTAAAAAACAGGCTTGCATTCTGGATTTCTCAATATAAATTTTCAAAATTGTTAATCTTTGTCGTTGTATCNCAATATCCCCAATTGTAAGTGACAGTACAAACAAATTACATCTATTAAAATAAATTCACGATGATGTCAGACTTCAAGTTTATTTATTTNCAGTGGTTTTCGAGCACTACATGTACATCATTTAACTGAAATTTGCTTATCAACTATAATTATACATCTTAGTTGAACCCATCCGATAGTGCATGTGAATTCTCTGGACGCAACATGACTGTAAAATAAAAATGTCATTGCTGGGATTTTGGTAGCAGTGCTTAGATAACCAACACAACAACAATGTTGCATATTTTACAATTGTTGCCTATTAAATGTACTTTTTGGTTTAAGTTGATGCCATGTGTGTATGAGTTCCATTTACTGTACTGGAAAAGACTTTGCTGATTCCTGTCCATACAGTCGCAAAGGTGTTGCTGCTGTGTTCAAGAACCAAGATAAAAAGTTGTTCCAAAGAAAAAACGATATTTCACTTTCAAAGTTGCTGTAAGCATCTATTTCACTTTCAAGCTCTAATGTTGTATTTAACCCCAACTTTAGCATATAGCATATAACTTTAGCAAACATATATTGAATGGCAAAACTAGTTTGCTGGAATAAGACGTCAGTGCCTGATTAGAGCGCATTCGCGCGAAACCTGGGTTGTAACCGAAATTAAAATGCTGATTCTAACAAATATATGTGAGAAGCTCTGCTGACAAGCATCAAGCGCTCTACTGCAACATCTTTCTAAGAACTAGCCAAGAACATAGTATTTCTTTAATTTCACCTTTTGGTTTGCGGAAATCGTAGCGTCATACGCGCTAAAGATTACATAGGCAATGAAAATAAACTTCTGTGGCATCTTCTTCGAGAGAAGTCTTAAAATCGAACTGAATATTATAAGCAGACGTGGTAGAAAACTTCTTACCAATCTCATTTAGTTAGTAGATCGAAACATTATCTGCTTTGCTGATAAGCAGTTGTTCGACCAATTCGTGCAAATTAAGGTTTGTGGCGTTTTCGCATCGCTGGTTGCGAAAAGCGCAAGAAGTTTTTGCCACTAGCTCTCCTTGAAGGGAGAGCTTGCCGCACTAACTTCTCGTGTATGAATGACTAATTTCCAGCATATGCATTGCTCAGACCAAAGTTCCAAACAGAAAGAAAAACATGTTAAATTTGATCCAGCGTTGTCTGTCGAGACAAATTCCAAGACGTCTGAACTGCACTCGCCTTTGAAGCGACCGATAAAACCTCTTCAAGTAAATATGGTACGTGCATTGGTATGGTCGAAGTTGTTTAGAGTGGTTTCGTGTTCAGCGGACTTGAATCCCTTTTTTTATCAAACTGCGAAGAAAAACTTGTATTCGTTTAATTTTCGAAAGTTAATTTCCACAGACTTTCCAAAGAGATAGAGCTTGTACTAGAAAGAGTGGGAGTGATTCTTTCACTTNTCTGTTTGGTTTTGTCTTAATTACTCTAGTCGGCACAGACTGTGGTTAACAGATGGTTCGTGTTTTATTATGTTAATGAAGACAATTACAATACCGTCGTGTTATAAATTACCACTGGTTGAAACGATGATGGAAAGCTCTAGTATTTGCCCTATGTTCAGTTTCTTTCGATGGATATCACCATCTGTACAAAAATTTCTATCAAATTGATTTATGTAAACGCCTCGGACAACTCCGCATACACACATTTTGTTTTTTGAGTGTCATCCGCTTTGTAACAATGCAACGCCTCCAAATGACTAAGTTTTCTGGTTGTTTATATCACGACTTGGTAGGACTTCCAAGTTTTATTCTATTCCATACACTTTACATTGTGAAAACGTCATGTTATATTGAAGCTTAATTGAATTCAGAGGTTGGTCTTACGCAAGTGTACTGAAACAATATGCACGCTTTTCAGTTTGATCATTAATGGTCGGACGTTGGATCTGTTGATAAAGCGATACCAATTTTTTTAACTGAGAGTGGTTTGCGTTGTTAAAGGGCATTTTAAATGATGCGAGAGGCAACACGATCGGATCTTCATCAAAAGATCATTATGCTGCATTGGTCAACCGCCTATGCAAAACGGAAAGCGTCATTCAGTCTATGAAGCTAAAACTGTGTTCTATGCGAACTTCACACGAAGCTTCCGATCGTGAAAAGAGCATTGTTATTGACAAGTGAGTTGCTTCAGCCTTCATTTCAAATGTGCCTTGACGCTGGTTATGGTTAGGACAACTTAACTCTAACCACAGCTGTCTGTGCTTCTGCTACTTGCGAGCCGTGCAGATATCCAAAGTTTACACCACTGCTCGGGATGACCCGCCGGTAGCTTCGCGTCCCCCTACCTTTTTTCCAGACCTTATAAGGCAAGAAAATAGCGAAGTTATTGGTACGATCTTGTTGCCACTCATTCAAGGTTTAGGCGTGCGACCTTGCAATTTCTGACCTGGTTCTAATGATGCAGTGAATGCAGTGGACGCCGAATATTAAATCCATCTCTGGACTAGTTGATTTTAAATTTAATATGCAGCGGTTTTAATGACCGGCGCACCTGAAGCAGCAATAAAACAATTGACCTGGATGGTAAAAATGCAATCAATTACTTACTCAACACAGAAAGATCTTATCAACGATGCCAGTTTATGTAGAAACGTCTTTCTGAGATGATCATGCATTTCTGTTTTCATAGCTTTAAGTACATCCAGTATCTGGAATACTATTCTGTCAAGCCCGCGGCCAAATGACTGTAATGACTAAACAGTTTCAGCTACAAAGACAAAACTTTCGAAAAATGTCCCACTAGATCAGCGTTTCTTAAACATTTGTTGGTCACGGACCTCCCAAGTTCATTTATGTTAAGGACCCCTTAAGAAGAAACGTTGCAATAAATATTAGAAATTATGGTTTATTCATCGTAGTAGTAATCGAAATGTCTGCAAAGCCTATTAACCCTTTATATCACATTCACGCTCTCCAGGAACCCCCGGGACTACATAGGTAAGATCGTTCATAACAGGCCCTTGTCATTTAGCATTTAAAGGCAGTTTGCCCGAGGAATTGAAAATGAATTTAAAAAACGCAGTCTGGATGTATTAAACGGTAATTATATGATGGAAACTACGTGTGAAAATTCCGTCCCACACACGCCACATTGGATTTAATAGACGGATGGATTTATTAAGCGTCTTCCACCGCACTGGTGACAGTTATTCGCATGCTGTAAATATCCACGCCAGCTTGTTGAAATGGTTGCAATGTTGTATGACGCTTGCATGTTTTTTAGGAATAATTGGTTTCACTAAATACATACTTAAAGATAGACATTATTCTAAATCTATGTCAAGCAGCAAGCTATTTTTAACGATCCTGCAAACAGGTATACATCAGGCCAAACCTCTAAGCGGATATATTTCGCTGAATGAACTTTTGCTCATACACCGTAGAGCCAAAAACACACACAAAAGAAACACTGATTTTTTTCAAGAAACATTTTGACGTTCAAACTAGCATTAGCTCTTTATCCAGGCTAAAAGAAGAAATCCGCGAGCTGGAGAACAAAGGGAAGATTCAGGAAAAAAGGCTTCAAGAAGAGCAGAGAAGAAGCTCAGATGCAGAGCAGAGGTGGACTGAAGCCGAAAAAGAAATTAAAGAACTTCATGTTATGATTGAAGATTTCAACAAGGTGATGAGAAATTTCGAAACAGTTGTTAGAAAAAGCACTTATACGTTTTTGAGAGTTACCCAACATCTGGCTTAAACTCAATTTACCGTTCATCTGATCAGATGCATAGTGCCGGAATTGCGTTGATGTTGGGAGCTGTTCTAGCTTACCAAACCTTCTAGCCACCCGGTTGATTCTGTAGGAACTTATTTTCGTTTCTGAGGAGCTATTCCGGGCTGTGTCACTGTGCGAGGGCATATTATTTGCATGTTGTGCCGTGAAACTGAGGCCGTCCTGCTTTGTTCGACTTTGCCCGGTCACTGACGAAATTTTAATATGTGGTGCAGTCCTTATGCTGGAAACCATATCTGACACCCCTTGCTGGAATGTCTTGTTTTGCTGCTTGGATGACATGATAGGCGCCGAGACTAGAATTTACCTTCAAGACAATTTTTTCCAACGTTACCGCAAGCAAAGTATGTTTCGTTTTGGACACAGTATTCTGACATCTTCCTGCCTTGGCCAGGGCTTCTGCTACAGTATATATCAAAATGATGTTTACAGCATGCCTCCGTCACCCAATGCTGACTCCTCAGATGGTGTTCAATTTTGTTGAGTACGCGTACGATATTTCCGCATATGCACTGTGAATGATGTATCCTTTGTGTGAGCCAGGTCACTCAGAAACAGCATCTCGTGAATAAAGCATTATTTGCTTCGGAATACGAATTCCAGTTACCAATCGAATCCTATTCTCTTGCATATGCGCGTGATAACGACGTCAAGCATAACAATTCCTCATGCGTTGTATCAACTAACAGCACCAAGTTTGTTAGTTGTTGAAAGCGAGTGGCTGCTTTGCCATGGCACAATTTTCAGCATAACTTGGTCTGAAGTAGTTTGCAACTTTTCATCATAGCAGTGTACTGCGCCCCAAATTTATTATTCGCTTGCGTGATGTTTGCTTTTCATTTCACGCATGGGTTTGGTCGCTCAAAACAATAGCAACTTGAATATCTGGCTAGTTTCACAGCAAAGCAACTTCCGCTAATACTTAAATGTGTGAATGTCCTTTTCCTCTTTATTGGAGAATTAGTATAAAGCAGGAGTCTCCAAAATTTCTTGTCCGAGGGCCACGTAGGCTATTACACACAGTTTACGTTATGTGATTGCTCCAAGGTATGTTAGTGTTACATTCTACTAAATCAAAAGTTGTAAATATATCATTTTTTCATAAGTCACAAAATGTCTTCACGGCCGGATTTTTCCTGCGGACCGTAGTTCGGAGACTCCCGGTATAAACCAATGTTAAAATCCATGCGATGAGTGAAAGAAAATTTTAAAGTTATACTTGAACGCAAATCGAGTCATTTGCACGAAGTTGTTTTTGTGTTCTACGACGTAATATTTGTGTCTACAGAAACATCGAAAAGCAGCTGAAGAAGAAGATGTAGTTAAAGAAAAATGCGCTAAGAGGTTGGAAGAAGCGAAAATGGAGGTGGCTCGTGAGAAGGAGGTTCGCGTGGTTATAGAGAAGTCGCATTTGTCACTTTTGTCCAGAGTTCAAGACATGGAAGAAGCTATCGCTCATGAAAGAACACAGGTATTGCAGTTACGTAGTTGCTGAGAAAAGCAAATGGCAAGTTTATGGCGTGTCATTAGTCAAGTTTAAGTGTAGTAAATTGTTCGTAAATTTTGTGCTTTGCCCCTGCATTTTGGATGCCAAGGACAAGGTACGCAGAACCACGTACTTCGTTCGTTTTAATGCTCAAAGCGCCAAAAGGTACATAAATCTGTGTGCTTCACTTTCGGTCAAGCCTTTTTTTGCTGGCGCAATTTTTTTGCCAAAACTGCCCAAAACGTGGTTTTCATCGGTTAAATTAAAAAAATTTGGTTCAATAGAGAAAAATACTGTTTACATTGCGTTTTAGCTTGTTCTGACGGAAACAAACCATTGTAGCCCAAAGGCGCTTGACACAGAACATCTCGTGACTATAAAACGGGCTGGCACCCAATGTGTTTTGCGTTGAAGACACAGTCCTAAACCACAGTTTCATTTGTGTTTTAACGTACAATTTCTTCGAAAATCTTTATGGAACGTTCAAGTGCTGTCGAGAGTTGCACGGTGCTGTTCAGTGACTAAAGCTACCACATGGATTGTGCTCTTGTCATGTATCATCTCTGACGCCACTAGTGAAGTATATTTTCAACAGATATGTTTATTCGTGAGATGTTTATTTTTTAGAGTATTGCACTGTCGTATACCCCCGCCGAAAGTGTACTGGTGGCATTTCTATGGTAAATACCAGGAACCACAGCGCTATTGTTGCCACTGCGGCTGAACTGGCGTTGCAAAATCAAATCAACTTTCTGGTCTACAGAACAACATAGTCATGGTTGTAATTGATGTAAATGTAGCGATTGTTCGCTGCCGTGCATTTAGAGATGAACTGTGAATTGTAGCTTCCATTTTTAAGGATTTAAGCGTCTTGGTGTTGGACTAAAATATTGTGGATCGACGTAAGATGTTCGTATGAACATTTATTGGTCAGAAACACGACTTCCACAATATTGAACACTACCTCGTGAGTCGTGTTCGTTACTGTAGTTCGTGACTTAGTTTTTTTTGGGTGGGGTCTATGGCTTCGGGCGAATTACTATACCAACTACATACAAACATGTCTTAGTGATAATAATTGATGTGAAGTATTNATGAACGAGATCGTAACTTTTAAAGTCGTTTGCGATTTCCCCAGTGACGTTGGGTTGAACGGTTGTCTTATTGCATCCTGACATTTTTTGGCAACTTTTCTTGCAAAAGAAACTGCATGCAACCTGGTTTGGGCGTTGCTGCATCTGTTTGCTTGGAACTATCCTGTTGAATTGCATATAAATGCGTTGGATATCGGGTGCGAATCCTCGCCATAGAATCATGAGCGTGGGACTAGTTTCAGTTGCGAAGTCCTAGCTCGGAACAAACAGGCTACCTCTGCAGAAAGAAACGCACTTTACCGTAACGATTTGAACTCGACAGGTCTTTCATATCCTGAAATATCGACATTCGAGACCTCATCCAGCGATTGCAAAAGGTGTTAGAGCTAACTTTCTGCTCGTGGAATCAATTTTCAAAACATATGTTAATACATTATGCTGCAGTTGTCTACTCGCAGTAATGTCCTTAGTGGCCTGGGCAATTAAGTGTTGCCCCCATCTGGATCCTGATAGCGACATGTTGTTATGTTAACGTGCATTTCTAATCTATACTGCTGACAGAACTCGTGTAGAAGTAGTTTACCTGACACCATCTACCGGTAGAAATCCCTCGAAAGCAAAGAAACAGACACTATGATGTGTACAGAGTATATACAGTATTTCGCCTACTGAGTAGGTATCGTCGCTTCTTCAACAGAATGCTTTTGTTTTCAAGAACGGGTTTTGAGCTGGAAGAGGTGTTGCATACCGTGCGCGGTTCGAGAGTTTTAATGCAGTTCGTAGCAGCTACTCTTTGTGGTGAAAGTCGGGTAGTGAGGCTGCGTTTCGTGGCA
>JGI24021J15306_10009921_pt1 | contig 11783 bp, 7 predicted proteins | sample Ectturendosymbi1_FD_15306 | JGI IMG/M metagenome (IMG submission 15306)
TTCGGTAGTATCTCCACTTCATTCTGACGATATCCCCTGAAGAGTGTCAGACGAAAAGCTTTGGGATGAATCTCCTACTTCACGCCATCTTGCGTTAATCATGATTGACGTCAGAGGCGCGAGCCAGCGGCCTCCACGATGGCATGATCGAGATACGTACCCCCCACCGGCATATTTGTGCACATTCATCAAGTGAGTCCAAAGATGCACTTGGTATCGAAACTTGTAAAGTACCGTCGAGTGCAGACGTATGGACCGGATGTATCGAAATTTTTATTCGGGAAGAGGGCATGGCCGTGGGCGTTGAGGATAAGTTTAAACAATATTTTGAAAGATTCAATTATGATGCCATTGCTATGGCCGTGGTTTGCAGATTTATTAATATCTAATGTCTGGTGTGTAATGTACTTGAGCTTTCAAAGGCGATGTTAAACTGACAAAATACCAAGAATGCAAGCTTTGAGAGAGGAATATGGTAGTGGAGATAGAGACCTATATTCTTAGAAAATTCAGTTAAGATTATGGTTTGGTTTATTTATTTTATTGTTAAGTTTGCTGGCTTGCGCCATTTGCTCATCCCAAAGTTTTCCCAAAAACTTAAGTGGCGAAGTGCGAAATCCAGAATAGAAAAACGCGCATTGTGAGATTATTTATCTGCAATGTTTTTTTGCCACTGCTTTTAACGCTGCACGTGATACTGCGCTTTGTGAGAATACCTGAAGAGTTGCGAACAGACAAAGAAGTGAAACAAATGATATTGAAAAGTTGTTTTGACTTGCCAAGAAAACTCACGTGACCAGCAAAGCACTCCGTTGCAAAATCCTGCAGAGATTTACCCAACAACACATGGTTTTTGTCGATTCCGCGACAAACATCAATCTCCTATAAACTAATTTCTGCGCGAATTCGCTACGAAGTCGTGACGCAGTTCCAAAGATGGCAACAGAATACCGAAAGCAATCGATCCTGTCGCTCCTTTCATAGCTTCCGTCGAAGCGTCAGGCTTGACAAAAATGCAAGTAAACAGATGGATTGGTATCTGAGAAACTGATATCGGAAAAGTGAAATCCGGACGGTCAGGCGCCATACTTGTTTTTCTTTTACTCTTAAAAACGTTTGTTGAGAAACAAAATATTTGCAGAAGACAAATTATTTTTAATAAATTGTGAAATTAAGCTGCAACGAATTAGCAGACGTAGATTTAGTTGTGAATGCTAAGCGCCATATCTTTAATATCTTTTATGAAAGGCTTATGAAAAAAAACAAACTTGTAAATGGTTGTTGTTGTGCAAACATTGCCCCAACTTCACTTCCGTACACTTCCATACCAGACCCGGTAACAGCCATATCTGCTGAACACGGGCAACAGGAACTTGTTGCAAGGAACAGGGTTGATGACTTTTGCAGTTTTGTTTTGTCGCTATCGAGCAGAACTTCCTCGCCGCTCAGAAACAAATTCATGCGTTCGGGTTGTTTTTTGTGTCGCCACCTCATCGTTCAGCTTTTGCTGCTTCCCTTCAGTGCCGGGGCGAATACCGAGATCGTTAAAATCGATCACGTCTCCGAATAGTTTATAGTGGATGTTGACAGTTGATTCGTTTAACTTCCGTCGAGAGAAGTCAGGGTCAGCTCCCGAACACGAATTTAATTGACGCGACGGCGGAAGCGAAAAGAAAAAAAATTCAGCGTCGCTTTTTCCGCACTCGACGTCCGCCGAGGCTTCGAGAAGGAAAACAAACAGATTACCGGTACGATTCCGCCTCCGGCAGCGATCACTCGAAAAAAGTTTTAGGCTACACGGCAATCCCCCCACTTGGCGCTCAGCTGTAGATGTTCGCAACTGAATGCGAATGTTTATTGATTTTTATCGCACTTCCTCAGCAGGACGTCGTGTGGATTTGCGCGCTTTTCATCCATGGAAAGCTTACCAGGTGTGGACATTAAAATATCGTCGTAATTGGCGTTGAACAAACAAAGCTTCGACCAAAAAGTGCGCACCAACAACACAGTAGCGGTTCCTGTGTATTCGTGTCGTGCGTGTTGGCATGGTGCGTTGCGCCAAAGCAGCTGGGTAGAGCGGGATTGTTTGTCAGGCAAGAGAAAAAGTCTGGCAGCTGAGATGACCCGCAAGTTGATATTTTATGGGATATAGCGTTCAGTGTTTTTGCTGCACGTTTCATAACAGCGCATCAGTGTCAGGCACTGGCCGACGTGACGCTTTAATTTGATCAAACGTGGAGATGTTTGGCGCCGAATACAACGGGGTCTTTGGGGAAATGCTCGTGCGTGTCAATAAGAAAATCTGCTCTTTTTGCACAAAGAACATGATTTTGTTGAGTCTTCGTCGGTTAAATAAATTGCATTTCCTGCAACTAGGATTGTTTTTTTCAGAAAATTGCGAACAACGATTATTTTGTCCCATTGCGAAAAATGTTAAACACTTAAAAGTTTGCTAGGGGATACGCAGATTGTTACAAGCACAGAAGACAGTTAGATTTGGCTTTGTCTTGTGTTCACATCATTTAAAGATTACGTCCTTGACCAGCTTACTGGTTCTCTTACCAGTTTTCAGACAAATCATAAGTTTGTTCATAATATGTCGCGATCTCTTGGCAGACGGACACAGTCATGTACGTTGTGATGTACCTGAATCCTGTCCTTCATCCGATTGTGTTTGGGATTTTCATGAAAGAAATCCGTCAACCATTCATGGAGCACATGGATTGCTTCCGAAAAGCCTTACTGCCGCAAAGGTAAGGCAGGTACATACGTCTATGAAACACAATAGTTGTTTCGTTTTAAATCGATCGCTAATTAAAAAGTTTTGTCGTCACAATCGCATTAAGAGCGGACCAGGCCACTTTAAGTCCGGTGAAAGAGAAAAGCCTTAACTGCAGAAAACGTTTGCTTGCGGTGCAAGCTGGTTGGGCAGTCGTAAAAGGCAAAACGTGTTTTCTGTAGGGAATTACCAGCTATTTACGAAAGAGACGAATTTCATTCCACCCGATTTTGTTGTTTTTGTCAAGTGAACAAGCAGCGCAAAAACCGGAACTGGCCAGTAAGTTGCGCGCGATTTTCACGACCTAGATGTTGTGGTCCTCGTTGAGGTTGCTTGCTTTAAAAGATGTTTTGCGTTCCTACACACTCGCAGGTGACATTTGTGGACAAGGGGCTTCGTTGTTATTTGCCGGGGCAATATCTATATTTTGCAAAGTGACATTAGGTGTGTGACGTTTTGTTTGTGGGTTGATGCATAAGTACCGATATTTTATTACCTGCTGTAGTAGCCTGAAAGCAAGTTGTCGGTTACCAGAGAGGGACTTCTATGGTAAAGTTTGAAAATACTAGGAAAGTCGAAATAAGCTGGTTTGTTTAAATTCGGTGTCCCAACGTCCAGTTTTTATTGTTATGGTTTTGTGGGAGTATGCATGGGCCAGCGATAGACAAACCTCAACTCGCGGAGACCCAAGAGATGGATTTTTATGCTGCAAAGGTCATGTGGTGGAAGCCAATGGGTATTGGGCAGGATTAGCACTGCAGTAGGAAAAACCGGGTAAAAGATTTGTAATGCTGGTAAAATCGTTCGAACAAAAGTTTGTTCAGCCGGTTGTTCTCAAAATGCGTAAAGGTCGTGAAAGTTGGATGAACCAAGAGCGAGCTAATGGCCCGTGAAAGGGCCCGCGGGCCATAAAAGTGGCCAGAAAGTAATTAGATTTGTTTTAAACNAATTTAGGCTATGACTGTTAGCTTTTCAAACGGTGAAACACCAGTGCAATTACAGCTAGCAACTCATTTACGTGTCTTGCATCGCATGCCAATTATTAATGCACGATAAAGTCACTTCTCGCACTCAGTATTTGCTCCTATTGATGCCTGTAGGTACAGCTCGTTCAAGCATCAGAATCTGGAACTGCAATAACGCAAAGAATGTTAGTACAGAGCAAAAATCGTGACTCTTTCTCAGTTGCATAAGCAATAATAGGCAACAGCTAACGAAGCAAAAGAAATCACGAAAGAAGGCTAATTTTCAAGGCACGCTACCGGCTGATCGTTGTCGTTTTTGCAACCGAGACTTGAATGGATGTAGTTTCATTGACAATTATTCGTTTTCAGGCTTGAAAGCAGTTGATTTAATTTACCAGCAACCCAAACTCGAAATTCGTTACGCGAGTCTAGCTGTTTAAACTTGCGCACAAGACGTGATTACCGCGGTGACTGCTTCCATCCTACACTGACGTGAAAAGTTCGATACTGTAATGTTTTCGGCCAAAACATGTTCTGGTTTTGTTTGCTTCACTGCATTCACCTCCACCGTGGTTGAAGTTCCCGCAATAGATGACGCACAAAGCCTTTATGACGAACAAAACAGCGAATGTAGCTGAAAATCGTGCATGCGCAACAACTCAAGCCGTATCGTTTTTCTTCACGATTATGATTCAAACCTCCCGCGTTTGTGGTCGCTTTGTTCGAATCCGCATACCCGCGCCTTGTACAAACTGAACGTTGCGTAAATCCGTGTTGAGCTTGCTTGCTCACCGTCTCAAGCTTCTTTCGACCTTTTCAAAAACTTTTGCAAGAAGTTAATGGAACTAGTCTGTTTCGTGTATTTAACACATCTTCAGTCCTGCAAGCAGTAAGAAAACTTGCTAGCGAAATGTTGACACTGAACAAGAGTTGAAAAAAGGACACACGAACTAGTCTGATAGTTGTGCAAGTCACAGAGGTATGATCAAAGCTCTGCTGATTTTAAGCCCATAGCTCATGTGCCGGTGCTGTGGCAATTCAGGAGTTAACCCGGACTTCTGCGTTGCAACAGGAAGGACATGTGAGGCTGAAGTAAAAATAAAGCAAAGAAAAAAAAACAGTAGAACGAGAGTGCTTTTGGGTTTTTGCGTGGGCAGTTGCACTGTAGTTTCGAGTCTACAAAAGCCGCCATGATAAAAGTGCGGTTTTCGCAGTTTGAGCAATTGCAGTTTATGCTGAATCTGCGTAAATTTATATAAAAGTTTGTGTTCAGCGCAACGCGTAGTCGTAATCAAAGCTTGTCCCGTTGTCGGCATGAAGTTGTGATGCATGTGAAGACGTCTTTTGCCTTATGATGTAACAATGTCACGTTCCTCGCAACTTGGTTGCATTTTTTCGGTAATGGAACATATTCACCAAAAATTTACCTTCGCTTCGTTGGAATGTTTGGTTGAGTCTTGCCACGATTTCGCTGGTTGGTTCGCTGCGTTATTGTATTTTGTTGCATCACTAAAGGTAGTGACGACCCTGCTCTTCCCAATGGCAACAGTATTCCTCGTGGCATGACTTCCACCTGCTTTGCAGACTGTAGCCTACTTCAGGGTTGCGCAACCCGTGGCCCGCGGGCCAAAAGTGGCCCGGAAGCTGAATTTTCGTTGCCCGCGTAAAGGTCCAGATTTCAAATAGAGTATATCCCGCGGGCCAAAAACCTAAAAAGAGTTAAGATAAAAATAGTTTGCTGTTTACTTTATGATCACACCAGTTCACCCGCGCCTGGTATTCGCTTTACCCAGACCCCGTTGCTCCACAAGCATTACCCTTTGTAAAGGGTATTGTCAATCTTCTGTCGGTGGCCAGCGATTTGTCTAACCTGCATTTGACACATGCAGCTGTGGCCCATGAACCAATCTGGTTATGCGCATTTGGCTGGCAGTGTTGCATGGTTGCACTCCCCTGGCCTGCTCGTTAATGCAGAGAGCATAGATTTTGTGGAAATGTGTGTTCTTGCACAATGGAAATATCTTTCTTAACAACGACAGAGTTTACAACTTGAACAAAACAACTTGAACAAAACACACTTGCAACGATGTGCTGCGTGGCTGGAACAACTATAACTGTGCTTGTTTGCTCAATGTTTTCACAAGGTTTGTACGCAAAGGTTTGAAAACAAAACCACCAGCCTCTCTCTTTTTTCCAGCTTGCGACGCCCGAGCGCCGTCTCGCGGTCTTCGTTTGGCAGCTGCACAGCAACTACGCATCTGCAGTCACCTCGTGTTCCTCACTGTAAACGCACGACGTTTTACTGCGTCACAAAGCCGTTGATCACTTCTGAAAACGGTGGATCTCATGCGACGTCGTCATCGCAGGACAGGAGCTACTCAACTTCAGGATCAACGATTTGAAACTGATGTCGTGCTCTGTTATCTTTCGGGCTTGTCGGCAAAAGATAGCGAGAAAGAGCGCCGCCACGTGTTCATTTCCTGTGGCAAAGAGTGCTGATCAGCCAGCAACATTGTGGTTATTCCCTAGCGTTGAGATGCATCAAAACAAACCGCAGTGGAGGACGAGGCCTTACTGAGACAGTCGTTTGTATGCCAATATAGCACGCTACTGCTGGCAGTACTTGAAGTACAAAGTGGTCGCATGGAGAGTGACAAGTACAGAGTGGTCGCAAGCATCATTCCACGATCATGGAAGTATCTCAGTGACTTCTTTGATCACTGTGAGATTTTGAAAACTCTCCCGAATTGAAGCTGGTCATCGCGTTTCGAACACATCCCTGGCGTAAGTGTTGTGGCGGTAAAGTCTTGTTTGCCATTGACGTCTGTGCCAAAACTTTCCGCAACTGTACAGCACAGCGCTCTTATCGAAAATCTTACAAAATCTTACAACAACAAACACAGATATATAATCATCCTCTGAAAACAATGATGTGGAGAAGTTTGTTTCATAAAATTATATTAGAAAAATTCATTGCCAATCGCCTACCTGCCAGGAAGAAACCACTGTTTTGAGTTTGTACCTGTGCCAGAAACGAAAGACTGAATCCGACCCAAAATTTGTAGTAACTTTGAAAGTCTTGAATGAGTCATGTGGTAGATAAGGTCCGTCAAGTACGTTCCAAAAATATTTTTGTTAAACCTAACTTTATCAAACATTATGGACGGCAACTCAATTTGTGATTTTATTGTAGTAACTTACGACCGACCTAACATATCATTCTTGCCTAAAAGTCCACGAGATCCTGATTCGCTTCAACTGACTTTGATATTTTGCGATGCCATCGACAGTTTCAGGCCAGCTGGCTGGTTCAAACAATTTTTAAGGCGTTTACAGAAGCTTGGTTTGCTCAGAGTAATAGCGTAACACTGGAGCATGATTGTACCAGCTTAAAACGCATGTTTCGGGAGTTGCGAGTTCGCGGTGGGAGTTGTGAAGCGATAGATCTTGCAAGACGGTCAACCATCATGTGGCGATTCTTTTACTTGCTCTTGGAAAAATTTCCCAAACGGCATTTCAAAAAATAACATTTACCTTTTTCTCTCAAACCTCTACCCTCCCGCCATCTCCAGATTCATGCATCCACGAAACTACCGCTCAGCATATCTCTCCCATCTCGTTTCACCAAAGTTTTTTTGTGAGCACGAAGATCTGCAGCGCAGCTTTCCAGTTTTGCAAGGCGATAGTCGCGACGTGATAGTTACGCACGGTTATCGAAAATCCCTGTACCTTGCATAGAAACAGTTGTTGTAAAGTTTATTCGCTCTTCCGCCTCAGCCAAACGCAAGTGCTGTCATCAGTTTTAGTTTCAATGCGACTTTCTTGTAGATGGATGCGTCGGGCAAGAAATGTTTCCACAACAGCTCGATTTGTTGCGAACAAAACACCAGACTTAAATAGACAAACACTTCAGTTATTTTTTTTTCTTGTGCTTTGACCGCGCGCTTCTTTTTAGAGCGTTACCATATTTAGAATTTCTCTGTCGAACGAAACTTTATTTTATTCTTACTATTTTCTTAATCTATTTCGTTTCATCTTTTGCCTAACTGCAATTGTTAAGAAAATCCTCTATTAGTAAATATTTATTAAGGTAATGATTGCTTTCTTCCTTTTACTAAAAAGCCGTCCTTAAATCAGCAGAACTGCCTTGAAAACGGTGGTAAGGTTGTACGCATCGATTTGCAGAATATGAGTTAATCTAGCGACGTCATTCTGCAACACAGTTGAAAGTTTAAGCACTTGCTTTACGACTGTGGTCCAATAAAAGTCAGATCGTTTGAAGTGCATTCCAGTCTTGAGCAAATTTGAAAGATTTATTTCCTCATGCATTGAAATGAGAAAATTCTATTGAGTGCCACGCTGCTAATGAAGCTTGATTTAGCTGCTGGCAAATGTTTCTCACAAAGTTGCTTCTCACCTACTGGTTTCATTGGCAAGCTTGCACAAGAAAAGCTACGTATTTTCCAAGCCGCAAACTTATTTTTGGCATTGTTACTTCGCAATGCCTTCTTCAATTTTGCAGTTGTAGAGGAAGACGTCGCTCAAATTGTCCAGATTCCAAAAGTGCGTGCAACATGACGCGAATACAGTTTAAACTAAGTTTGGTTGGGAATTTCTCTTTCATGGAGTAAATCCTGTTACAAGAAAAACTTCGTGTGAGGAGTGCTCGGGAACTTCAAAGCACGAAAGTTAATATTTCCCGTGGCTCCAATTGTGCGTCTTTTTCTTGCCGTGTGAAAATTAAACTTTTTTCCCCGGGCTTATTCTACTCAAAACGACTTGGCTTTTGCTCAATCTCCAGAACACTGCCTTGCGTATCGTGCTGAACCTTTATCTTTCACCTCCCAGAGATGCAACAAGGGCTGGTGTGCCACTCTTTTTTGCCCCGAAACCCCAATTGTCACAACTGCGCGTTGACTTTAAAGCAGAACTCAACACCTCAGCATCGACTGGTATTTATTGTACGCTTTGCTGTGACAGTTTATCGCGGTACGTGATGACGTGCGCGTTTTGTGACGTTGCGCAGGAACCACGTTTTTAAGACGCACAGATTTACGTTTACCGAAGAATATCGTTCGACTTTGCTTGCTTGTCCGCGTTATCGTATTTTGCTTTTTTTCGATAAAAAGCGAGATGTGTTTGTTTTGCCAATACACAATCTCAGGAGCCTCGTTACGCGTCAGACATCAGACCTGAGCAACATCGAAGGCAGTCCAACCACGGACGTCGGAAGGGGGTCGTTTCCCCCCTGGAATTTGAAATGCTATATTTTTTATTACATTTTTGGTAAACAAAAAGGGTCGTTTTCTTAGTTTTGAGAAGGAAAAATGAAATTTTACCACTTTTGGCCCCATGCGGAAAAAGCTTTATGGCTACCTTTTGAAAAATCCGATATGGACACCCCAGGAAAAATCCTTCCGACGTCCATGAGTCGAACGTAAATCGACTTGGTTTTACTTCAAATACGAGATTGGGAAATTGCAAACGACGGTGACGATCTTAACTTTTTCAAATAAAGCTGGAAGTTCACCACAACAGGATCAGCGACCGACACAATTCTCCACTGCTATGTTTTGGACCTCAAATGCGGACAGTGACGTGGTGGGAGTTGCGTAGAATGACTTTTCAAATCCACGACACAGTTACGTTTTCAAGGGCAACTGAGTTTGAACCCATCAGCAAATTCTTTTCATAGGAAATCGTCGCCTAAAACCCTCTTCAGAAATCCTTATTTTACTGTACGCCACAATAAAAGTAAGATGTGATGCAGCCCATTATTTGCGCACGTCTTCCTGGGACACGTGACATCCGTTATTTCCAGACCAAACTTTTTTTCCTTCCATATGTCCATTGTCAAAGGTTTCGCAACAAAATTGCATCTCCGCAGCGAAACGTACATATCATACAAATTTTACGCAAGGTAACACCAAAAAGGGTATTTTTTGTTTGTGCGTAGAAAACGTCATGCACGTGTTAGATCCGCTTCTTTTCAAATCAAGTCATGATGTAGGAAGACTCTTCACATGTAAGGTATTGATGGTCATATCTGGCCAAATAGGTTTTGCACCTAAAATTGCATTGAAATGCAAACTTAGTGAGGTGTCCGAAATTTGCTACACATCAGGTAACTCCGGGTAGCATAGTACCCATATATCCTATATATAGGCTTGCAAGGACATTTTTGTAAAATGTCAGGACATTTTTGTATAATTTGGCACCATTCCATTTGTCTCTGAAAATCAGGAAAAGTCATGGAAGCACAGGTTTCTAACATTTTCTAAGTATATAATATTAACAAAAGAAAAGGCCCGTGGGTCGGGGACCGCCCATGATTCCTGAGCAGGATCGATTTCCTTAAAAAATTTGCTGATAGATTTAATTCAGGCGCGTTGGCGGAGTGAAGTTACTTGAATACAGATAAGTGCAAGTTTGAATCATCGCAAAAGTGAAGAAAGTCGAGGCCAGTCGGCTGATACCTCGAAAGCTTACAGCAACTTCGAGCTGTTAGGTGTTTTCAAGGACGTTAATGCCGTTTTGGTGGGTACTTCGTTCGAACCCCTTTCTTGTCCTTTTTATCGTTCTTTGCAGGTCAGTGCTGTCGCGTGACCAAGCCCTTGCCTTTTGCAGCGTGACTGTGGCGAGCACCGCTTCAGTATAAGTTTGACCTCGAGGAAAGGTGATGAATCCTTCGCATATTGCAGGGGTGAGTAATACTTTGCTTCGGGGGCCACTGCAAGGAAGCCGCGTTTAGCGGAGGCCCGTACCTCCAATACAAATTGAAGCAAGTCTCGGTCCAGTTAGCCTCAGCACCAATATTTTCTTCGATAAGTTGGGGAAATTTCAGATTTGAAGATTTTTCCTGAATGCTTTTGCCGGCCACATGTGGCCCGCTAATTGCCCACCAGTGGCATAGATGCTGCCCATTCCAGTCTATATGCATGCTGTGTGTTATCACGAGCAGCGACTTGAATCCAGCTGTTCACTTGTGGGTCAGAGATTGGTGTTTGCACTGTGGTTCCAGTTAAGGCAGCATCACGATCTCGCAAGGCAAAGGTCACGGTCTGCGCGACCCGGAATCCACAGACATATTTGAAACAGAAGCGCAAATTTTGAAGTGCTGCTGCTGGGGTAATCCCCTAACGTACCCAGCCGCGCTAACTCATCCAAGACACAACAAAAGCCTTGTCACGCTGCTATTATCAGGGGCAGACTTGTAAATGGCCTCATTTTGAGGCCCGAACCTGGACTCAAAAACCCGAGCCCGGCGCACGTCCGAGATTTGTTTTTGAAGCCCGAAACCAAATTTGCTGAGTGATCCAAGATCAGGGCAATGGTGTACCAAACTATGCATGACTATAGTTAAGTCACAATCACTTTTCAGTGAAGACTTAATCAACGCGAGTTGAGTTGATTTTATTTTACGATAATCAATATTCAGCCAGAATAACACATATTAGTGCAAAGGACGCCAGGTCATTGAAGGAACCGGAATGTTATCGAGTCGATTCCCCTCAGCAGTTGAATTTGCTTTGTTGCTCGTGGTGGTGTTGCATATACATGGTGAAGAGCTGCTAAATGACCAACGCAGTTGCGCAGGGGGTTGCTGGGTCGTAACCGGTCTCTCTCGGTGGGGGGTGCTCAGATCCGCAAGGATCTGGGTCGTGGCAAAGAAATTAATTGCTTCAACAGTAACTGGCGACAAAAGTAATCTTTTGCATGCAGGCCGAAACATTTTGACAAAGCCCGAAAAAACGGACCGACTTGGAATCAGAGCTGGGACACCTGGGGGGTGAAGAGATTTCTGAGGGGCCCCAAATTTTACATCCATTAGAAATGCAATAGTCTTGAACTAGGTCCAACATTTTTCACATTTTTAAGGGGAGGAGAACCCCCCCCGGCCCCTTTAGTAACTCTGATCAGGAGGCGTGTCCTGGCCTGGCCTGGCCTGACCGGACAAAGAATGACGAGAGCATGGCGCGGGAGGACCTTGTATTTTATTTGAAATTCTGCGCTGAAGAAAGGAGCGCCTGGTACAACAC